>JAEIGA010015969.1_pt1 | contig 11428 bp, 3 predicted proteins | sample 9270691 | NCBI WGS metagenome assembly JAEIGA01 (sample SAMN17057246, study PRJNA624740) | gut metagenome | biome: biome; isolation source: fecal sample | host: Bos grunniens | place: China: Xizang | collected 2019
AAGGCGACCTCAATCACCGCGTCTCTCCACTATAAGGAATACTTTGAGATTACCGTTGACGGTATGACCGTTACCGTCAAGGCAAAGGCAGGCCTTAAGGAATCGGTTTATTACGATTACGTGATCATTGAGGATACGAATAGCCATTCTAAGATTTTCGTTCCCGTAACCGTTACCGTTCAGAACACCAGCCATGAACACGAGTACACCATTCCTTACTTTGATAACGATACTCCCGTAGATACTCACTATTGGATGTGTAAGCACTGCGGAGACGTTACCTCCAGCGGAGCGCAGCATTGCGATTACGGCCCCGTTATCGATTGCGACAAGCACCAGTGCTTCATTTGCGGTCGCGTAGGCAAGGAAGCGACAGGACACGATTACACTATGATGGATACCGATCCCGCCAAGCTCAGAGCAAAGGCGCAGAACTGCCAGGAGCTTGATTCTTACTGGTATTCCTGCAGTAAGTGCCGGAAGAGCGCAGGAGAAGATCCCAATGCGACAGAATGGTTCTTCTATGACGGCGAGTGGACTCGCGGCGAGCATCAGTTCACCGAGGATTGGCAGGACGATGGCTTCGCTCACTACCACGGTTGTACCGTTGAGGGCTGTGGCTACATTAAGGACGACATGATGCTCCACGAGGGCGGCACCGCTACCTGCTCGAAGAAGGCGGTCTGCTCCACCTGTGGAAACGAGTACGGTGCGCTTGAAGACCACGATTATATAGGTCAGCCCAACAGCTATTACTCCGACGGAGGTCACGCTCCCGAATGTAAGGCTTGCGGACACCACGCGAAAATTACCCCTCATACTCCCGACAGAGGAGAGGCAACCGCAACCGATCCCGTCAAGTGTACCGATTGCGATTATATCATAACTCCCGTTATCGGTCACGTTTGCGGAAAGGGCATGAAGGTAAACGGTAAGGCGGCATCCTGCGAGGGTGGCGACGGCTGGAAGGATTACTACAAGTGCTCCGGCTGTAATAAGTTCTATGCTGACGAGGCTTGCACCGTTGTGATCGCCGATCTCATTGCCTGGAAGCTTGGCGACGGCAAGATCGCCGCTCATACGCCCAACGAGGACGACGGCGATTGCACAACACCCGTTACTTGTTCGGGCTGTGGCGCAGTCGTGATTGCGGCAAAAGCAAATCATACCGCAGGCGCAGATGATGGCGATTGCACAACGCCAGTAAAATGTACCGATTGCGATAAGAACGCGATTGAAGCAAAGGCGGCTCACACCGATGAAAACGGTGACGGTAAGTGCGACAATTGCGACCATACTTTCTCCGATGATCCCAACCATCCCGGCTTCGAAAATCCCGATGATCTGCACATAAACCCCGGTGCGGTCATTGTCATCGTTGTGATTGTGGTGGTAGCCATACTGCTCCTTGCCGGCGCAGTCGTTTTGGTAGTCCTGCTGACAGGCGGAGGAATTACCACGGCGAGTGTTGTGGGCGCGAAGAAGAGAAAGAAGAACAAGACGGCTTTGGATGCGGATGTATCCAAGCCCGAAGCCGAGGAAGCCCCCGAAGCTGAAGAAGCTCCCAAGACTGAAGAAATTCCCGAAACTGAAGAAGCTTCCGAGGCTGAAGAAGATACCGAATCCTCGGACGGCGACGAAGCATAATTTAGAATTTATGTATAGCCGTGCGCGGCGATTGTCGCGCACGGCACACCCCTCAGAAAGGAGTGCAATTATGAAAAAACGGCTTTTATGCCTATTATTGGTGTTGGTGTTGCTCATGCCGACGCTGGTATCCTGCCGAGTCGGGCAGGAACCTGAAAGCACCGAGCCCCCCAAGCAGAATACCCCCTCGGGAAACGGCAACAATAACAACAACAATAATAACAATAATAACAATAATAATAACAACAATAACGGCGGAGGCGGAAAGCCCTCTGCCGAGGATAAATATCCTTGGTTTGAGCGCATCTATCGCTTCTCCTCCGAGGAATTGAAGCTTGCTCCCAACGAAAAGGACGGCATCGTCGCCTATTTGGTGGGTCTCGGTGCCATCGCCTCAGATGCGGACGAGGAGGCTATAGGCAAAGCACTGAATTCCTTGGCGATTGCTCACCGCCACAACGTGCAGTTTACCTCGCTTTCCGCTGTGACGGTCATCAGCGGGGACTACACCTACAAGCAGGACTATCTGTACAAGCTGGATACATACAAAAACGTGGTGCTGTACGACGCGGCTGACACGGCAATGACCCAAAAGCTCTCCGAGCCAGCGTACGCCATGTCTCTTGACGGCAAGAGCCTGACCTTGAAGGTGCCCTTCAGCTACACGTCTCTGGACGGTGAGGGCAATTCCACCACGGTCAATTGCAAGAGCTACAGCCTGATCACGCTTGAGAGAGACGAGAGCGTGAAGCTCAGCGACACCCCCGCCGTTGCGGAAAAGAGCTTTGAACTGAAGAATTACGCGTATCGCTTAGCATCGGTCGAGGAGCTTGAGGCGTTTGAGGAAGAGAAGGGAATGTCTCTCTCCGCATGGCTTGCTACCGAGAACGCTACGATTACGGAAAGCAATTCGAGTGTCCTCCGCTTTGAGGCGAAAGGCAAACTGGTTGCAGAGAAAATAGTAGGAAGCGGTATTACCATCAGCGATTTTGAATATTACGTCACGGTTGGCGCCGGCGGTGCAGTCACCCTTTACAACACCGAAAAGGGACGCGACGATCATGATGAAAACGACCTGGTCACCACCGTTACCGTAACGGTTGGCGTGGACGGTAAGTCTGCCGTGGTCGCCGAGCCTATCACCCCCGGAAGCGAGAGCATGAGACTCCGTGTGTACGGCTTTGATAAGGAGATCGAGGACGTGGTGCTTCCCGGAATTTCGGGCAACGGCTACAAGCTGAAGGAATACAGCTATCGCTTCGCCTCGGATGACGACAGAGTCACCTTTGAGACCGAAAAGGGCAAGACGGTGACCGAACTTATTGCAGAGGAGAACGCAAGCATCACCGAGAGCTGCTACAAGACCCTGACCGTTGACGACAGCGGTAAGATCGTGTGCGAGACGGTCACCGAGGGCGGCACCGTGATCGCGGGCTTTACCTATTACGGAACCGTCGGCGAGGACGGTGTGGTAACACTGTATAAGACCGAGGCAGGACGCAACGCGGAGAATGCTGAGGACCTTGTCAGCGGTGTGGCTATTACCGTAACCGAGAGCGGCGTTGAGGTGGCATATCCTGTCTCCGAGGGAAGCGAGAGCGTTCATCTCGAGATCTATGCCTTTGATAAGTCTCTTGAATCCGAAAATCTGACCGATCCCAGAGGTAATGCATATAAGCAGAAGGAATTCGGCTACCGCTTTGGCGACGAGGCGGATCTGACCGCGCTTGAGAGCGAAAAGGGCAAGACGGTTATTGAGATCATTGCCGATGAGAATGCAACGATCACGGAAACGGCATATAAGACGCTTACCGTTGACAAAAACGGCAAGTTCGTGTGCGAGACCGTGACCGAGGGTGGCACCGTTATTTCGGTATTTGCCTATTACGGCATGATTGCCGATAACGGTACGGTTACCCTTTACAAGACCGCAGACGGACGCGATGCGCAAAATGCCGAGGAGCTTGTCAGCGGTGTGGCGATCAAGATCACGGAGAAGGGACTTGAGGTCGAGTATCCCCTCTATGACGGCAGTAAGAGCGTTCATATCGAGATCTTTGCCTTTGATAAGTCAATGAATACCGAGACTGTAAACGACCCCAAGGGCAACGGCTACAAGCTGAATGAATACGGCTATCGCTTTGATACCGTCGAGGATATGGAGGCATTTGAAAGCGCCAACGGCAAGACCGTCGCCGAGATGCTGGCCGAACTGAATGCCGGCATTACGGCTACCTCCACCAAGCGGCTTTCGATCACCAAGGAGGGTTATCTCCGCATTGAGCGCATAGCTTCCGAGAAAGTTGAGATCGTTGATTGCAGTTATTATGTTACAATCACCGACGGCGGCGAGATTCTGCTTTATATGTCAGACGACGACCGCAAAAACGGAACCCTTGCCAATGCGGACTTTACCGCAAGGCTTGACGGCGATCGGATCTGCCTTGTGTATCCTATGAACGATACCAACGGCGCGCGATTGGAATATTACTCTTTTGATGAGGAGCTTCCCGTTTACAACGACGCACCTGCCGTTTCGGGCAATAGATACGAGACCACAGGCGAAGTCTACGTGCGATACCAAAGCGCTAAAGAAAAAGAGCGGCTGGATAAGCAAGGTATGACGACGGAAATGCTGATCTCTCTTGTCCAAAATTATTCGGTTTACTTTGACAGCTTGGGCAGAGCTTATTGGACACTGCCCGGCGGAGACGTTCAGGGTCTGTCCTACTTTGCGGTTGATGGTGACGGCAAGGTGACCCGCTACAAGACCGAAAGCGGCAGAAATGCTCAGAAATCAAGCGATTTGATCAACGATGGAGTTTATTTCACCGTCTCCCCCGACGGAAAGACGGTCGAAATGCGACAGGATATATTGCCCGACTATAGAACGCAGATCGTTTGCACCCTTTCCTTTAAGGAGTCTGTCAGCGAGTCGGCCGTCGAGATGAGCGGCAGAGTGTATAGGCGGAGCGGCTATCTTTGGTATTTTGACAGTACGGGAGCGCTGAATTGCTTCGAAAAATCCACCACGCTGACGACGTATTATGTGAGCGTTTCCAACGGCAAGCTCTCGGTTTATACAACCGCCGCCGCAAGGAATGGTCAGGATGCAAAGGGTCTTGTTTCCGATATGTGCGGCAGCGTATTGCTGAACGGGGATGTGATCCTTTTGAATGACGGTACAATGTATCGCTATGACGAGTCCTATTCCGATTCCACCAATTTGGATGCTAGGCTGAGGATCACCAACGCCTTTGAGACCACGTACGTCACCGCTACCAATCTTGATATTACACTTGATAGCGGCCAGATTGATACAAATTCCAACGGTGCGCTTGTCCTGCAGTGGTATAATGGTACCGGCTCGAGCAAGACGTTACGAGCAGACGCACCCACCGCGGCCGGCACGTATACGCTCAGAGCCATACTGATGCCTACCGGTATGTATAAGATGGTGTCTACCGAAGTAACGGTCACGGTTCTGTCTTACGATCAGTACCTGAGTAATTTTGGGCGAGTTGAGCTGGATACTCCTACCCTGCTGACATCGGGTGAGATGTACTATATCCGCACCACGGTTTCCGTTCCATCCGGATCGTCGTATGTAGACATATACATCGATACCTCCAGTAAGTACGCTCTGCTGGATAAGAAGGTCGAGCTCTACATAAACGGAGAGAGAATCGATGACGCATGGTTCTACAATGATGTCACGATGTCCGGTGCCAAGGCACCGTACGGCTACGTTGCGGACAAGTGGGGAACGAAGTATGAAATCACTGAAAACGTAGAGGTTATCGTCGTGTTCAAGGCAGGCTACGGTACTTATCAAACCAATTATACCTATAGTTTTAATATTTCTTAGGCTTGAGAGATTGCTTCGTCCCGGGATAGCGCGATCCCTGATCGCGCTATCGGGGGGCGTATATAACGTGAGACGGTTTTATTCGGTACCAAATTCGCGCGACCTACCGCGACGAAGCTCGACACGGCAAGGACTTCGCAGGTCTGCCGGAGAGATCCTCGGTTGATCACGAAAGGTCTTGTCATATAAAGCAACGTCATAAGGGGGGCAGACTTTGGTCTGCTCTTCTTATTTGTGCTTTTATTGCCTGAAACAATCGTAAATCGTGGGACTTTTATGGAGCTTTCCGCTTTTTGCCGGAGCTGAATTCGCCGATGCCGGAGGATCAAAATATGGAAGCTTGGTGTATCATATATTCGCTCAGGATGTGACGGTCAAGGGGAATGGTAGCCTGTCGCTGAACGACGATGCCGCTCAGGTTTTCTGCAGTGGAGATCTCCGGCTGGAGGGCGGCGAGATCCTGGTGGCCAACAAATATCCCGACTATCTGATTGGTGGACGGCTGACACTGGTCAGCGGCGCGTATCGGATGGGGAAGCTGGTTTGCTCGGAGCTGATCATCCGTGACGGTGAGCTGCTGGTCAACAGTGCGGAGGCTTCCCGCAGACTGATGGTCTACGGCGGAAAATTTATCACCAAATCTTCCACACAGACCGAATATGCGGAGCTGACAGGCGGTATCGTCCAGCTGGTGGACGACACCTATCCGATCCTATATAACTATGGCAACATCGCAATTCTGCCCAGCGTCATTGAAAACTGTTATTTAACTCTTGCAGGTCACATCTTTGAGCTTCCCAATCTGGAGCATTATTCCGCCTATACGGCGTTCTGGTCTCAGTATTGTGACGGACGGGATGCCCAGCCCTACACGGGAGAGGTTGACGAGAAATTCTACTATTTCAGCATCAGCCCCAGCGGCTCCGTTACCTTTAACCCCAACGGCGGTAGCGGCAGCATGACAGGTATCACCGACTTTTCGGGTGTGTATACCCTTCCCGAGAATGGGTTTACCCCTCCCGAGGGAAAGAAGTTTGTGGGGTGGTCCTTGACGGCTGACGGCAGTGACCTGTTGGGTGAGACGGTACGGGTTACCGGTGCCCTGGAGATATTTGCCGTATGGAAGGGAGACGCTGATCTTCCCGATGATCCGAGCAATCCCGGTGGGTCGGACAATCCCGACAATTCCGACGATCCCGACGATCCCGACGATCCGCATCAGCCCGGCACTCCCGACGATCCCGACGATCCCGACGAAACGGATCGGGAGAATCCCGATGATCTGACGCTACAGCCCAGAGCTGTGGTGGCTGGTATTGTCATCGCTGTCGTGGGTGTATTGCTCCTGGCAGGCGGAGGCGTAGCCATTCTGCTGATTGCCGGTGGAGGTATCACCGCGGCAGGTATTGCCGGCAAGAAAATGAAGAAGCGCAAGGCAAGAAAGACAGCTGAGTCTGTCACCGAGCCCGAGGTTGAGCCCGAGGTCGAGCCCGAGGCAGGCTCTGAAGATGTAACCGAATAATATGCGTGCAACCTCTCCCGTGCTTTTGCACGGGAGAGGAAGGAGAAGGAATATGAAATTGAGATTGACAAGTCTGTTGGTTGCCGTTCTGATGCTCCTGGCGGCTGTGCCAATGGTGGTCCTCCCCGCAGGAGCAGCGGGTACAAGTGCAACTGCCATTTACTTGAGCTTTGCGGGAAACGCTCCCGCAGACGGAAACAGTGTTCCCTACGAAAGCGCAAGCTTGACCGTTGATAACATCGACAATGGGGGCGTCAGCATTGAATGGATCAATAAGCTGGATATCTCCGAGTGGGGCGTTGCCGATACCTATTCCGAGGATTTTGCGGATTACACGAGTATCAGTAGTGAAGATACGTTCGAAGCCGGAAAGAGCTATGCGCTGAAGGTTGGTGTTTACCACATACAGTATAGTGAATTGATCAGCGAGAACACCATCGTTACCATTCAATTCGCAGATGATTTTGCGGTAGAAGGGCATCTGGAAGTTCAAAACACCCGATACAGTATAGTGTATTTCTTCTTCGAGATTGAAGAGACTGAATGCTTCGAGGTGGAAAGCGAACACCTCCGTTTGGATGTGGGCATTCGAAACGGTGAGCCCGTGCGGATGCCCGTGGTGGTTGCCGTCAACGAGGATACTGAGCTGAAAGACATTGTGACCATTGATTCCGCACACAGCGGCTGGTATTGGGGAGATGCGTACTCCGAGGATCCCGCGGATTATCCCAATGCCTACACTCTGGAAACCTTTGACGCGGAGCTGAACTACCTGCTCACCGCAAGACTTCAACTCGCCGCGACGGACGGATCTGTCCGATTTGCGTCTGAGGGTATTGAGGTGTATTTGACCGATGATGACGGTACGGGATATTTTGAGTATCTGGAATTTGAAACCGACTCTGCCGGGAAGCAGGTGGACTTTTGGACTATATGCGGCTTGATCAAGTCTATCCATGTCTCCCTCCCCGATCACTTTGTTCCCGCGGTGGACGGTCATGTGTACATCGAGCAGGAATATGGTGATGGCGTCACCAAGATGGTCACCGCCGTGAACGGCGACAGCTCTCTTGTCAAGAGCATCTGGGCGATCGATTTTGCTCAATGGCAATTTGGCCGTGAGAACGGGCAGAATGGCTTGGACTTCGGATACGGTAAGCCTACCTTCATGGGCGGATACGTGTATGAGGCCAACGTGGAGGTGGTGCTCAACAATGCGCTGGACAGATTAGCCGATGACTGCGTGCTGGTGGTGACCATGCCCTCCGGAGAAATGACCCTTCCGCGCAATCCCGCGAATGAGTGGTTTTCTGCATTCAACTACGTGTTCCCTCGCCTTGAAGGTGAAGCCGACGCTCCCATTGAGGACGTGGCCATCACCCTGTCGGGCTTCGAGTCCGGCAAGCCCGTGGGCGATCTTTCCGTTGGTATACAGGGCGAGCATTTCAGCCTCATCGAGGGAAGCGTCAAGCTGTATGACTACGACGATAATCTCATAACGGATGGCAAGATCCAGTACGATACGATCTATACTCTGCATCTGCAGCTGAGACCCGACGACGGATATACCTTTGTGAACTCCGTAGGTGAATTCAATATCCTTCTGAACGATAACCTGGCGGTCTATCCTTACATCGAATACGATTCAGAGGGGAAGGAGTATCTGGACGTTTCCGTTTCACTTCCCGTTTTCTTGAAGAGCGGCACGCATATGACCTCCTTGGATATGACGCTGAACGGTGTCACGGTGGGCGGTGTGGTGGATGACGTTACGCTCGCCGCGGACCAGCCGGTGTGGGAGCGGGCAGACTTCTCCCTGAATAGTACAACTCCCACCATTCAACAATGCACGCCCTATACCGTCTCGGTATGGTATACGCTTCTTCAGGGGTATGATCCGAGCACCTTGACGCGACAGGATATCAAACTGAATGGCATTCCTGCATCCTGTATTGACTTCTACATTGAGACCTATGAGGGCGGTATCGAAATCGAGATGTATGCCACCTTTGAGCTTCCCGGCATCCATAATGCGGGGAGCTCCTGGAAAGTCGATGGGAAGAACCACTGGCATGAGTGCGTTTGCGGCGGGCAGGCAGATTTTGCCGCCCATGCCGATGAAAATTCCGACGGTGTCTGCGATGTCTGCGAGAGCTCGATCACAACGAATCCCGATGCTGGTCCCGGTTCTGAGGACGTCACCACCCCCGGCGGCTCCAATCCTCCCGACGATCCTCATACGCCCAACGATCCCACCGGTACTGACGCTCCTGATGGTGAGAATAGTAAGGTTTGGCTGATTATCGGCCTTGTGGTGGGTGTAGTTCTGCTCCTTGCGGGGGGCGGTGTGATCATCCTTCTCATTGCAGGCGGCGGTATTACCGCGGCGGGTATTGCCGGCAAGAAAAAGAAGAAGAGCAGGGCAAAGACGCAGGCTGAAGCAGCTGACGATCCGGAGACTGGATCTGAGACTGAAGCTGATTCTGAGACCGCTTCTGATACCGAGGCCGAGGTGGTTTATGGCGGAGAAGAAGTCGAAATGACCACGGCAACCGAAGACGCTGAGCCCGTTGAAATCTCGCAGGAAACCCTTGTCGATGAAGACCGAAACGAGGACGAAGAATAAAGATCCATCGTCTGCAGGCCTAATTGCGGACGGAGGGGGTTAGGCTTATGCATTTTTGCATTTGCCTAACCCCTTTTTTGTTCTGTAATTTCATCATATATTTTGAAAAAACACGTTGGTTTTCAACTTTTCCTTACTTAAGTGAAATGCCGGTTTTCAAGAGAGCACACCATTGACAATAAACGGAGCATGATACGGAGGACTATTTTTGCTTGCAGAAACAAAATACAGCGATGGGCAATATGGCCAAAAACGCAAGGCTTTTTTCTACGTTCACGGTGGGAAAAGGGGAGGTGTTTCGGTTGACGAGGGGTGGAAAAAGTGCTATAATATTGTTATGGTAGAAAACCTTGTCTGCATTTCGGTTGTTTTGACCGATTGCGGACATTTCGCATTCCTGCGTACACACCAAAGGAGAAGGACCATGAAAAAGAAAACAATGAGCAGCAAGAGCCGTGTCAGACGGTGGCTGGTCGCCATCCTGTCCGTCGTGTTGGTGCTCGGCATCAGCATCGGCGTTTGGATGAGCCTTGTCGGTATGCAGTCCGACGAGCCCATTCCCGTGACCGACCTGGCCGCCACCTACAAGGGCGAGATCAAGGATCAGGAGGGTAACCTGCTGGTGCCTTTTGACGTCGCATACCCGGAGGTCTTCCAATCGGGAGACGTGGAGTACAGCGATAACACCCTCCTTCTGAAAATGGAGAAGGGCTATCGCGGCAAGCTCACGGGCAATCTGAAAAAGTGCGGTATCGAAAAAATGGAGAAGTTTGTCTCCACGGAGAATGGTGACTGGTACCGCGCCACCCTGAGCGGCGAATTCGACATCGCCACCGCCATCGGTAAGACCCGTTCTCTGGACGAGGTCAAGGTTGCCGACTACGACTACGTCATCCGCACTGCCGACGTGGATTTGGATAACCCCGATATTGCGGGGGAGGGGAAGGACAACGACCCTGACGACGGCAATAACGGAAAGGGCAACGACAAAGACAAGGAAAACAACGGCAACGGGAACAACAAGGATCCCTACGAGTGCATTGACGACGTTAAGAGCAATGCCCTGTGGGGGGAGCAGTGGTATCTGGGTAGCTGTGAATTGCAGAAGGCTTGGAAGTTCCTGCAGGCCAACGGTATTCCCGCAGGCGGTCTGCCCACCATTGTGGTAGCTGTTATCGATACGGGTGTGGACTATACCCATCCTGATCTGGCCGCCAATATGTGGATCAACAAGGATGAGATCCCCGGTAACGGCATCGACGATGACGAGAACGGCTACGTGGACGATATCCACGGTGCTTCCACCATCGGCAGTACATACGACCACACGGGCGATCCCATGGATGACCATGCCCACGGTACCCACGTGGCGGGTATCATCGCCGCCTCCAACAACAAGGAAGGCATTGTGGGTGTCGCCTACAACGCCAAGATCATGGCCGTCAAGGCAGGTCAGGGCTCGGGCATCTTCCTGCAGTCGGATATTGCCGAGGCCATTCTGTACGCCTACGAGAACGGCGCTGACGTCATCAACATGTCCTTCGGCGGTACGGCCTGCTCCATCGCGGTGCAGGACGCCCTTTCGACTGCCTACACTCGCGCCACCTTGGTGGCCGCCGCCGGTAACGACGGTATGCCCAACGAGACTGCGGATTATTATCCGATCCCTCTGCCCAACTACCCCGGTGCCCTCAGCTACGTCATCGGTGTTATGAGTGTGAATCAGGCGGGCGTGGAGTCGGGCTTTACCAACTGGGATGCGTAC
>JAEIGA010015970.1_pt1 | contig 11427 bp, 10 predicted proteins | sample 9270691 | NCBI WGS metagenome assembly JAEIGA01 (sample SAMN17057246, study PRJNA624740) | gut metagenome | biome: biome; isolation source: fecal sample | host: Bos grunniens | place: China: Xizang | collected 2019
ATGGGGTTGCGAAAGGGCTTTTTATGGGCTTTTTAAGAATATTAAGATGTAATCCGTTTGCAAAGGGAGGCTATGATCCGGTCCCCTGATTTTTTGTTTTTGAAAGGAACATTTTCTCATGGGTATTATCTCAGCAACATCATCGGTTCCGATCTATGCGCAGCTTGTCTGGGTTCTCGGCAAGCTCATGGAGGGAATCTATTTCGTTCTCGGTAAGGTGCATATTCACAATACCGGTCTTGCGATCATCATCTTCACGATCATTCTCTATACGCTGATGTGGCCGCTGATGGAGAAACAGCAGAAGTTCACACGTATGTCTTCTATGATGAACCCGGAAATTCAGAAGGTTCAGAAAAAGTACAAAGGCAAGAATGATCCCGAATCGATGGGAAAAATGCGTCAGGAGACGCAGGCGATCTACAATAAATACGGTATGTCACCTTCCGGTGGCTGTGTTGTCAGTCTGATTCAGTTTCCAATCCTGTTTGCCCTGTATTCTGTGATTCGTAACCTGCCTACCTATGTCGGCCAGGTTAACGATGTTTTCATCGATTTAGCGACACAGATTACGAATCAGAAGGGTTTCCAGAAGATCATGGAAGCGATCGGCACAAAACCGCCGATCAATATCAGTGCTTCCCGTTATTCTTATAAAGAGCCCTCTACACTGATCGACGTGCTGTACAAGTTCCAGGATAAGAACTGGGATACTCTGAAGGATAAGTTTCCGAGTCTTGACAGCCTGATCGATACGACAAAAGCCGGTGCCGGTCATCTGAATAACTTCCTTGGTCTGAACATCATGGAATCACCGTTTAATGCGATTAAGACCGCATTTAAATCAGGTTCCGCCAATGGATGGAGCGGCGCGCTGGTATGGATCATCATCGGATCTGTTATGATTCCTGTTCTCGCTGGTCTAACACAGTTTATTTCGGCGAAGATCATGTCCTCTACTCAGAGAAGAAAAACAGAGAGCAAGGATCAGCTGCAGCAGCAGATGAATTCCATGCTGAAAGTCATGCCGCTGATTTCCGTATGGATGGGATTTACTCTTCCGACATACCTGGGTACTTACTGGGTTGTCAGTGCTGTTGTCAGAACAATACAGGCTGTCATCATCAACCACAAGATCGACAAGATCCCGCTTGATGATATGATTGACGAAAACAAAAAGAAGCTGGAAAAGAAAAAAGAGAAGAAACGTAAAAAGGAAGGTGCAGATGAGATCATCAAGATGTCCCGCACCAGCACGAAGAATGTCACAGCTGACAGCAATAAAAAGATCAAGAGCATGAGCACAAAAGAAAAGCAGGAGAAGCTCGAGAGAGCTGCAGAAGCGCGTAAAAAGGCGAGCAAAGGATCTCTGTCGGCAGGAGCAAATCTGGTCCAGAAATTCAATTCAAACGAGACAGACAGTTAAAACAATGGGGGCTATAGAATGAAAAAAATAGAAATTAAGGCCAAAACGGTCGAAGATGCGATCACGGAAGCCTCCCTCAAGCTTGGCGTGACAAGCGATAAGATGGAATACGAAGTCCTTGAAGAGGGAAGCGCCGGATTTTTCGGAATCGGCAAGAGAGATGCCGTTATCTTGGCGCACAAGAAAGAAGAAAAGATCAAGGAAAAGAAAGAAGAAGTCAGAGAAAAAGTCAAAAAGACCACTAAATCAGTTAAAAAAGAAGTCAAGAATAAGAAAAAAGACATCAGGAAAGATACAAAGAAAGAAGCAAAGAAAGAAGTTAAGAGAGAAGAGAGAACAGAAGAAGAGCCTGTAAGACAGGCTGTTCCGAAAAAACAAAAAGAGATTACTCCGATGAATGAAGCAACGATCAAGGTCTGCGAGGAGTATCTGCTTTCAATCTTAAAAGAAATGGGTCTTGACGCGAAGGTGACATCGAGAGAGGAAGAAGATCACTCTCTTTACATGGATGTGTCCGGCGAAGACATGGGTTTGATCATCGGAAAAAGAGGACAGACACTCGACGCGCTTCAGTATCTGCTCAACCGCGTGGCAGGCAGCCATCAGGACAACAATGTCCGTATCAAGCTTGACACCGAAGATTACCGCGAGCGCCGCAAGAAGACCCTTGAGAATTTGGCCAGGAACATCGCATCCAAAGCCAAGAAGACTAACCGCAATGTAGTTCTGGAGCCGATGAATCCTTACGAGCGTATGATCATTCATTCGACACTGCAGCAGGATCCGGCGGTGACGACCTACAGCAAGGGCAAGGAGCCTTACCGCACCGTGGTTGTGGCGCTGAAGAAGTGATTGCCGCGGAATGATAATGATTGCAAGAAGATCCCGGGGCGTTTGTCCCGGGAGTTTTATTTTATGACTATGAGTACAGGTAATGCACAATTTCAAAATGACACGATCGCTGCGATTTCGACCGGCATGGTGACGGCAGGTATATCTGTTGTACGTATGAGCGGTGATGATGCAGTTGCAGTGGCAGACCGCGTATTTGAGATGCCTGGAATTAAGAAGCTGGCGGATCAGAAGACGCATACGATCCATCATGGCCATATCAAGGACAACAATGGAAATACGATCGATGAAGTCCTCGTGATGCTGATGCGTGCGCCGCACACCTATACAGGGGAGGATACCGTGGAAATCAACTGCCACGGCGGCCTGTATGTCACGACATGCGTGCTGGATGCGCTGGTTGAGGCCGGCGCGCGGCTTGCGGAGCCGGGCGAATTTACCAAGAGGGCCTTCTTAAACGGCAAGATGGATCTTTCCCGTGCGGAAGCGGTGGCGGAACTGATCGAATCTGACAATGAGCGGGCGAGAGAAGCGGCAATCAGGCAGCTGGCCGGTAAAGAGGAGATTCTGATTCGCAGAAAACAGGAAGAAATCCTTGAAATTATGGCTTTTGCGGAGGCTGCACTCGATGATCCCGAACACATTGTGATCGATGACGAGATCGACAATATCTGCGAGCAGCTTAAAGTGATGCGCGCTGATCTTGAACGGCTGTATCAGACCGCGGGGCAGGGAAAACTCATCAAAGAAGGCATCAGGACCGCGATTTGCGGCAAACCGAATGCCGGAAAATCGTCCCTTCTGAACTGTTTGCTCGGCGAGGATCGCTCCATCGTGTCTGATATTGCCGGTACAACGCGCGATACGATCAGCGAGAAAGTCAGACTCGGCGCCTTTACCCTAAATGTGATCGATACTGCCGGTATCACACAGACAGACGATCCGATTGAAAAGATCGGTGTAGAAAGGGCGCGCGGCGAGATAGAAGGCGCGCAGCTGATCCTGTATGTCGCGGATTCCAGCGTCGAACTGGACGAAAATGACCGCGATATACTCGGTGAGATTGAGGGAAAACGCGCGATCTGCGTGATGAATAAAAGTGATCTGGCTCAGGCGCTGTCCGAGGAGGAGATGAAGGCGTTGATGAAGGATCATCAGGCGGTCATTCCGCTTTCAGCGCGCTTCGGAACCGGTATTGATCAGCTGAAAAAAGCGATCGAAGAGATGTTTTTCGGGGAGGAAGCGCCGGGGCTGGACGACGTCATCGTGCTCGGAAAACGCCATGAATATGCTCTGAAAGCAGCAATTGAGGCGCTTGGGCAGACGATAGAGGGAATTGAACAGGGCATCAGCGAGGAGTTCTGGCTGGTCGACCTGAAAGATACATTTGACAGGCTGGGAGAAATCACGGGAGAGACGGTAGGAGAGAATCTGATAGATGAGATCTTCGACAAATTCTGTATGGGAAAATAAAGACAGCTACCATGTGATCGTGGTAGGCGCAGGCCATGCGGGATGTGAAGCGGCTCTCGCAAGCGCCCGCCTGGGCCTTAAAACCGCGATTTTCACGCTGCATGTCGACCATATTGCGATGATGCCGTGCAATCCGAACATCGGCGGCACCTCAAAAGGCCACCTCGTGCGCGAAGTAGACGCGCTCGGCGGTCAGATGGCGCGCGTCATCGACCAGACCTTTATCCAATCCAAGATGCTCAACACATCCAAGGGGCCGGCGGTTCACTCTCTGCGCGCACAGGCGGATAAGGAAGCGTATTCACTGGCGATGCGCAAAGTCCTGGAGAATCAGGAAAACCTTTCTGTTTTGCAGGCTGAAGTGACCAAGGTGAAAGCCGAGGACGGCCATGTGACCGGGATTGAGACGATCTCCGGGCATGCGTACAACGCAGAAGCGGTTATCCTATGCACAGGAACCTATCTGTCCGCGCGGTGCATTTACGGTGACGTCAGTATCCACAGCGGTCCGAACGGGCTGAGCTCTGCGGATCATCTGACGGCATCTCTCCATGAACTGGGTATTCCTACAAGACGGTTTAAGACCGGTACGCCGGCACGTATCGACGGAAGAACTGTGGATTATTCCAAGCTGAAGGAGCAAAAAGGCGATGTTCCGGTTGTTCCGTTTTCTTTTTCGACAAATCCTGATGATGTTCAAAAAAGTCAGGTTTCTTGCTGGTTAACGGGAACTAATGAGAAAACTCATGAGATTATAAGAAAGAATTTAGATAGATCGCCGCTGTTCTCGGGTGTAATCGAAGGCGTTGGCCCGCGATATTGTCCGTCGATCGAAGATAAGGTCGTGCGATTCCCGGAAAAAAAGAGCCACCATGTCTTTATCGAGCCTGAGGGGCTCTATACGAATGAAGTCTATATTGATGGCATGTCATCCTCAATGCCGGAGGACGTGCAGCAATTGATGTACACCAGCGTCAAAGGCCTTGAAAACGCGCGGATCGTACGCCCGGCCTACGCGATCGAGTACGATTGTATCGATGCCAGACAACTGAAACTCAATCTGGAATTCAAGAAAGTCGAAGGACTCTTCAGCGCAGGACAGTTTAACGGCAGTTCCGGTTATGAGGAGGCCGCCGCGCAGGGGATCATCGCCGGTATCAACGCCGCTGAGAAGATTCTCGGCAAAGAGCCGGTGATCCTGCAGAGATCTGACGGATACACCGGCGTACTGATCGATGATCTTGTGACGAAAGAAAGCAATGAGCCTTATCGCATGATGACAGCGCGCGCCGAGTACAGGCTGCTTCTCAGGCAGGATAATGCCGATGAGCGCATGATGCCGTTCGGGCATGAGTGCGGGCTGGTTGGAGATGAGACATATCGGGAACTTCTGGAATCGGTCGAGAGGATCGAAAAAGAGGCGGAACGCCTGAAAAACAGCTATGTCGGACCAACCGAACAGGTGACAGAACTGCTGCATTCAAAGGGAAGCACACCGCTTTCGTCAGGCGTCAGCCTGGCTGAGCTGATCCGACGGCCGGAGCTCGATTACGACAGCCTTGCACTGATCGATCAGGACAGACCTAAGCTTAATGCACGGGAGAGAGATAAGGTCAATACGCTGATCAAGTACGAGGGCTATATCAAGCGGCAGAAGCGGCAGGTCGAACAGTTTAAAAAGCTGGAAGATCGCAGAATACCAAAGGATTTTGTATATAAGGGACTACAGGGCATCAGAAAAGAAGCGCTTGAGAAGCTGGACAAGATCCGTCCGGCATCAGTTGGCCAGGCATCACGTATCTCAGGCGTATCTCCGGCAGATATCTCTGTGTTACTGGTATATTTGAGGAAATTTGCACAGGAACAGTAAATGTTTCACGTGAAACATCATGAATCAGAACAATCAGAACACAATTTCATATGAAACATTACGGCTGACCGGAGAGCAGAGAAGACTTTTCGATCAGCTGATCTTGCTTCTGACAGAAAAGAACCGGCGGGTGAATCTGACAGCAATCACAGATCCGCAGGAAATCCGCGAAAAGCACTTTGCTGACAGCCTGGCTGTCTGTCTCTGCAAAGAAGTTGCTGAAAAAATGCAAAGGGGCGTTAAAATCCTGGATCTGGGGACCGGAGGAGGATTTCCGGCACTGCCTATTACAATCGTCTATCCCAAAACGGATATGACGATGCTTGATGCTACCAGAAAGAAGCTTGCGGCACTGGATGAGATGACCGGCGCTCTCGGGTTGAAGAATGCCGTGACTCTCTGGGGGCGCGCGGAAGAAGTGGCACATCAGCCTGAATACCGCGCAGCTTTCGATCTGGTTGTCTCGCGCGCGGCCATGTATCTGCCCGCGCTGATCGAGTGCGCTGTCCCGTTTTTGAAGGAAGGCGGCACGCTCATTGCTTACAAACAGGGCTCAAACGACGATGAGATCGACGAATCCTGCCATGCGCTGACTGAATTAAACGCCCAAATTACCGGTCAGGTGCTTTATTCGATCTCCGGGGATGCCCGCAGACTTATCATAATTGAGAAAACCGGGCATACTCAGGATAAATATCCACGAAGGCCCGGTAAACCTATCAAAGATCCTCTCTGATGTTTCACGTGAAACATTCTTTGATCATCTTGTAAAACAATACTGTTTTTTATATAATGTTTACGCGGCATTTGCACGCGTATTATTTGTTTCCGAGGAAAGACAAAGTGGGAAAGATCATTGCAGTAGCCAACCAAAAAGGCGGCGTCGGAAAGACGACGACAGCGATCAATTTATCGGCATCTCTTGCCAAGCTGGGCAAGAAGGCGCTGGCTGTCGATATGGATCCGCAGGGCAACATGACCAGCGGGTTGGGCGTTAACAAGCACAATCTGCCGGCTTCTGTCTATGAAATGATGCTCGGGGAACAGTCTTTCTATAATACGGTGCATCACGATGTCTATCCCGGGCTTGACTTGATCCCGTCTTCCGTTGATCTGGCCGCGATTGAGATCGAACTGACGACAGAACCGAACAAGGAGTTTGTCTTGCAGGAAATCATCAGACCGATGGCTGGATTGTATGATTTCATTATTATAGACTGCCCGCCATCCCTGAATCTGCTGACGCTGAACGCTTTGACAACGGCTGACAGCGTGCTGGTTCCGATTCAGTGCGAGTATTACGCGCTGGAAGGGCTCAGCCAGCTGATTCACACGATCACATTGGTCAAACAGCGCTTAAATCCGGCGCTTTCCATAGACGGCATCGTCTTTACGATGTATGACGCGCGGACCAATTTGTCCCGCCAAGTGGTACAAAATGTCTGCGAGAACCTTGCGCAGCATATTTACAGAACCGTGATCGGACGCGGGGTGCGTCTGGCAGAGGCGCCCAGCTATGGCATGCCGATTTGTGAGTATGACCCGTCATCTAACGGAGCAGCGCAATATATGCAACTGGCACAGGAAGTGATTGACAGGACGGAGCAAGAGCTATGGCAGTAAAGAAGAGAGGTCTCGGAAAAGGACTTGACATGCTGATTCCGAATAAGGCCGACACACAGAAAGTGAGGCAGATGAGCACAGAAGCGGCTGCGAGCCGCCAGCCTGAGGGCGAGAGAATTGCAACACTGCCTCTGCAGAAGGTAGAGCCGAATCGCAGTCAGCCCAGAAAGAAATTTGACAGCAAAGGGCTGAATGAGCTGGCTGATTCGATCAGGGAACACGGCGTGATCACGCCGATCCTGGTGCAGAAAGAGGATGATTACTACCAGATCATCGCAGGCGAGAGACGCTGGCGTGCGGCGAAGATTGCCGGATTAAAGGAGATCCCCGCGATCATCAAGAATTACGAAGGCGCTGAAAAACTCGCTGTTTCGCTAATAGAGAACATTCAGCGTGAGGATCTGGACGTTATCGAGGAAGCGCAGGCATACCGGCAGCTGATCGACGACTACGCGCTGACGCAGGAGCAGGTCGCAAAACGCGTATCCAAGAGCCGGACGGCCATTACGAACGCGATGAGACTTCTCAATCTCGATGAACGCGTGCAGACAATGCTCGCCGAGGGAGCGATCGCGATGGGTCATGCCAGAGCGCTGTTGGCAATCAAAAGCAAAAATGCTCAGTATGCACTGGCCCAGAAGGTTGCGGCACAGCAGATGAGCGTGCGCGAGGTGGAAAGGGCTGTCAAGCAGTTGTCCGGAACGCCGGGGAAAGCCTCAAGGCCCAGGAAAAAGAAGGATTCCGATCCTTATCTTCGCGATATGGAGGAGAAAATGGCACAGGCTGTTGGTACGAAGGTCATCATCTCCGAAAAAGCCCGTGGAAAGGGAAAAATCGAGATTGAGTACTATTCCATGGCCGAACTTGACCGCTTATTCGAGCTGATTCGACATGCGGACAGCAAATAAGGCATAGAAACGCAAGTCGATTTATGATACAATACACAAGATGCGCTCACAGCTAAAGGGAGTTTCGAAGGGAGTCGTATGAATAATACATTTTTAGAGAGAATCGGAATTGATCCGATCATCCTATTTATCATAGCGTTCATATTGATCGGCGTACTGTTTTACAAAAACCGTAGGACGACGGTACGCTACAATCAGCTGAAGAATCTGGTCAGACATATGAACAAAGTGCTGCGTGCCCAGGGGGTACCGGTCGGTGCGATGAAGGAGCATATGAGCGAGGGAGAAGGAGAAATGTCTTCCCGCCGTGCGCAGGAGCTGCTCCAGGAAGTCCGTGAACTGCGGTCATCTTTCGCTGATACATACCAGAAGACGGGGCTCGTCAAGTACGATGCGTTTGATGAGATGGGCGGCAAGCTCAGTTTTGTGCTTGTGATGCTCGACGGCCGTGACAATGGCGTGATGCTCAATGTCATGCACAGTCGGGATGACTGCTATACATATATTAAGGAAATAACCCGCGGTTCCAGCTACGTTGAACTCTCTACCGAAGAGCAGATGGCCCTTGAAAAAGCGATGCATCAGGATCAGTACTATGAGGAAGACCGCGACGGTATTCCGACCGGACATACCGGCAATCTGAAGCGTGCTTATACACAGGCGCTGCGCAAACAGCAGGCAGCCCAGAGAGAAGCAAACCGCAGGATGGCGGCCAAGAAAGATGCGGAAGCCAGAGCTGCTGCGGCAGAGGAAGCAGCCGCAAAGGCGAAGGCAAAGGAAGAAGAGAGACAGAAAGCGCAGATGACGCTGCAGGAAGAAACACTGGAAGAGGATGATTTTTAAGCATGCTGGATATTAAGTTTGTCAGAGAGAACGTTGACGCTGTCAAAGAAAATATCAAAAAGAAGTTCCAGGAGCACAAACTTCCGCTTGTAGAGAAGGCGATAGAGTTAGATGCCGCTAACCGCGAGATCAAGCAGGAAGTGCAGGCACTGCGCGCCAATAAAAACAAGATCTCCAAGCAGATCGGTATGCTCATGGGACAAGGCAAGCGCGATGAGGCCGAGAAGGTCAAGGCTGAAGTGGCAGCAGGAAATGCCCGCATTGATGAGCTGACAGAGCGTGAGCGCGAGGTCGAGGCTGAACTTAAAGAGATCATGATGAAGATCCCGAATATGATCGACCCCTCTGTTCCGATCGGTCACGATGACACGGAAAACGTTGAAATAGAGCGCTTCGGGGAGCCTGTAGTTCCTGATTATCCGGTTCCGTATCACACAGATATTATGGAAAGCTTTGATGGGATCGATCTGGATGCCGCCGGCCGTGTGGCTGGTAACGGGTTCTATTATCTGACCGGCGATATCGCACGCCTTCACTCAGCAGTCATTAGTTATGCACGGGATTTTATGATCGACAAGGGATTTACCTACTGTGTACCCCCTTTCATGATTCACAGTGCTGTAGCAAGCGGCGTGATGAGCTTTGAAGAGATGGATGCCATGATGTACAAGATCGAGGGAGAGGATCTCTTCCTGATCGGTACCAGTGAGCATTCCATGATCGGCCGTTATATAGACCAGATCGTGAAAGAGGATCAGCTTCCCCTGACTCTGACCAGCTATTCTCCGTGTTTCCGCAAGGAAAAAGGCGCGCACGGCATCGAGGAACGCGGCGTTTACCGCATTCACCAGTTCGAAAAACAGGAGATGGTCGTCATCTGCAAGCCCGAAGAGAGCATGGACTGGTACAATAAGATGTGGCAGTATACCGTCGAGATGTTTGAAAGTCTGGAGATCCCGGTGCGCACGCTCGAATGCTGTTCTGGCGATCTGGCTGACTTAAAGACGAAATCGGTTGATGTCGAGGCGTGGTCACCACGCCAGCAGAAGTATTTTGAGGTCGGAAGCTGCTCAAATCTGACCGATGCGCAGGCGAGACGCCTAAAGATTCGCGTCAAGGGCGAAAGCGGCACATATCTTCCGCACACGCTGAACAACACAGTCGTCGCGCCGCCGCGCATGCTGATCGCATTCCTGGAAAATCACCTTCAGGCGGACGGTACGGTCACAATTCCTGCCGCACTGCAGCCGTATATGGGAGGAAAAGCAGTTTTAACACCGAAGAAATAGGCGTACAGCCTTTTTCATATAGAATGTTTCCGTAGTTCAACGGATAGAACGGGCGCCTCCTAAGCGTCTGATGTGGGTTCGATTCCCGCCGGAAACGTAAAAAGAACTTGTCACACAAAGTGTGGCAAGTTCTTTTTTAGTGTTTTAAGTAAAGGGAGGCGGGAATCGAACCGCAAGCCCGAGCCGGGACGGCGAGAGGGGACGCCAATGCCTGCTCATCAATAGTCAAACTCAATACATTTTATGATCTCATCAGCTTTATCTCCGTCAGTGCCCTTTTCAAATGAGAGCATAAACGGAATCTTGTCGCCGATTTTGTACAGGCAGCAGGGCTCGCCGATGGAAGAGGTGTATTTGTAAAACCCGTCGTCTTCCTTAAAATCGTCACGATCCTTATTATCAGCGAGATACTTTTCGTAGAATTCATCCGTGAGGATCGTGGCTGTGACAAGAGGATATGTAGAATCGTCGAATTCGCCATCAAACAGCAAGAAACCATCGTTGGAAAATACGACTGATAAGCCGGTACTGACATCAACCTTAACATCTACAGGAACTTCTCCTTCAGTCATTGTTCCCACGGCGTAATTCTTTGTAGTCGGAGTTGTCGTTTTCGATGTTTCCGTCTTACCACAGGCAGCCAACGCCGTTGATATAATGAATACCAGCGCAACCAGAAATGCTATTCTCTTTTTCATGATGCTATTCTCCTTCTCTATTCCAAATTAGTATCTGACTGACCATAAGTCAGTAATAAGTATAACATATGTTTTCTTGTTTGCTATAAGAAATGGAAGGTGAGTGACAACACTTCCCGCCGGAAACGCAAAGATAAGAGGAGTCCGAAAGGGATCTTCTTTTGTTAGGGTACACATTGACATAAGGAATCTACCATGATATATTGCAAACGATATATAACAAATGCAATATAATACAGCGAGGACAATTATGCCGCCGAGAATTACAACAAGCAAGGAAATGATTGTTGAGGCCGGATATAGTATTGCCGATAAAGAAGGAATAAGTCGGGTAAACTGCAGAGCCATTGCAAAGAAACTGGGATGTTCTACACAGCCTGTATTCAGCCGATTTCCGAATATGGATGAACTTAAAGAGGAAGTATTTAAATACGCCTGTGATCAA
>JAEIGA010015971.1_pt1 | contig 11427 bp, 16 predicted proteins | sample 9270691 | NCBI WGS metagenome assembly JAEIGA01 (sample SAMN17057246, study PRJNA624740) | gut metagenome | biome: biome; isolation source: fecal sample | host: Bos grunniens | place: China: Xizang | collected 2019
GTATGTCCATATTTTAGTACTTGGCAAAAATCTGGTGATAACGTTCGTGATGTTATGGTAACATGGCAGGGACCAGAAAATATTGCAGTAGATAGACAATTCTGTATCAGTCAATTTAAACAGCAAAGATTAAATATTTCAGATAATATTAGTTAATATTTATCGTATTATATATTATAAAACAAATAAGGAGACTTAAATGAATTATCAAGTTGATATTATTATAATTGGTGATAGTAAGACCGGTCACGAAATTTTAGATAAACTCGCTTCAAATAAACCGACTACAAAATTGGCTTTTATCAGTCAATCTTTTAAAAGTACTACTACTCACGATTACTTGAACGTAGAATATTTCAGGGATGAAGTAACTTTTACTGACTACAAAAACCGTCTTTTTGGCTGCTATCTTAAAAATGGCAATCGTATTTATGGAACCCACTTAATTATCGCTTCTGGCCTGTCTTACGAGCCCTTGATGTTGAATAATAGAGCTGCAGTAGGCGTATTTAATAACACGGACGACGTTCCTAAGGTAGCTAAAAATCAGCCTGCGGTGGTTATTTGCGATACTAATGCCGACGTTAAATTTGCACTTGAGGTAGCTAAAAAGTATAAACAAGTATATTTGTGTACGAAAGGTATTGCTATTGAAGGGCTTACTGAGGCTAACACTAAAAAGCTTGCTAAAGTGGAAAATATGGTAGTCATGCCTAATACTTCTTTGAATAAAACTATTTCTAAAGATGGCGCATTACTTAAAGTAGAATTAAATAATTATACTACTCTAAATTGTAATGCTATCTATGTAAAAACTAACGCGACACCTTCAACGGAATTCGTTTCTGATAAGCTTATTCAAAAAACTGAAGATGGCTATCTAACAACTGCTGCTAACGCAGAGTCAACTTTAGTACCTAAGTGCTTTGCAGCCGGTAATTGTGTTAAGAAGTATACACAAAAGATGGAACAACTTTTAGTAGAAACTGTATTGAAAGACTTTTAATTTGGAGGACTATGAATGCTAACTTTAGAGCAAAAGAATAATAACGAAATTAAATTTATGGAACTACTTGCAAAGCTAAATATAGATTTAACTGAAATTACTAAGTTACTTGATAGTGTTGATTATTTTAATAAGCCTGCGTCTACTCAATATGTTGGAGCTTACGATGGCGGACTTTGTGAATATGCTTTAAAATTTGCACATGAACTTGGAGTGCTATGTAACGCCTATTTCCCGGGCAGATACTTAGAGGAAGATGTAATTAAAGTAGCTTTATTTAAAGATATTTATAAAGCTACTATGTATGAAAAGGCAACTAAAAATATTAAAGATGATACTACAGGCCAATGGAATGCTGTGGAGTATTATAGAACTAAAGAAGGTGTTAATAGACAGGTTTTCGGAGATCTTGGTTTTAGTTCATATATGCAAATCAGAAATCTCGTACCATTAAGTGATGAACAAACGGAAGCTATTGTTTATTCACGTATTTCTGATTTTGCACCCGATATTCACGAAGTGTTTAGAAGTTATCCGCTAGTTGCACTAACAAGAATGGCTGAAATGGCTACGCTATATATTAATTAATAAAAATTAAAAAGCGGCTTTATTTAAGGCTGCTTTTTTCATTATATTTACTGTATAATATATTATAAAACTTAGTAAAGGAATTACTGAATGAAAATTTTACTTTTTACAGACTTGCATATGTGCCCAAGAGCAAGTATTATAAATAAGTGGGGCACGAAATACCCTAGCAGACTTGAAAACTGTATTGAGTCTTTAAATTGGCTTGAAAGAAAAGCTGAGGAGCTAGGATGTACTTATATTATTAATTTGGGTGACTTCTTCGATAAACCCGACCTTACAAGTGAGACTATTACTGCTTGTAATGAAATTCAGTGGGCAGACATTATGCACTACCATCTTGTCGGTAACCACGACGCTTCAAATAGCTCCCTAACTTTTAATTCTGTAAACAGTCTTAAACGAGATTATCATATTGTGGTAGACGGCCCACAAATACTTAAAGCTGGTGATTTTGAAATCTGTTTTCTACCCTATGTTACAGAATGTGATAGAAAGCCGCTAGACGAATATTTTCCACAAAGGGACGTAAATAAGCCCAGAGTTATTTTATCACACAATGATATTAGTGGAATTCAACTGGGTCCTGTGGTAACTAAAACGGGATTTAGCCTTGAAGAGATCGAAGCTAACTGTAATCTATGGATTAACGGTCATCTTCATAACGGACAAGCTTTGACACCGAAAGTAGTTAATCTTGGCAATCTAACAGGTAAAGATTTCGGGGAAGATGCTTCTAAACATAATCATAACGTAGCTGTGCTTGATACGGAAACTATGTCTTTGACTTACATAGAAAATCCACACGCTTATAATTTTTATAAAATTCAAATCGATACTAAAAACGATTTTAGACAATTAGAAAACTTAAAAGCCCAATCAGTGGTTTCAATTAAGTGCGAGCAGTCATTAGTTGAAGAAGTAAAACAAAAAATAGCGGCTTGTGATAATATTATAGAGTCTAGAATAATTTTAGTTAAACGTTATGAAGAAACTGCTGATGCCGAGTCTTCCGAGCTGGACCTTACAGTTGACCATCTAGCTCGCTTTATTGAATGCTGCAAGGCGACGATTGAAAATTCTACTTTACTAGACGAAGAGCTGAGTGAAATTTGCAAGTAAGTTCAAAACATGAAATACTTAAAAATATCGTATAATATAAAGTAGGAGAACTCAATCAAAATATGGATAATAACAAAGCAATTAAACAATTAGCAAAAGCTTATGACAAAAAAGCTAAGCTATTAAATAAAAATTTTTCAAAAGACTTAACAACGGGGCTTGCGCTTTTTGTAGAGCAGTTAAAATACATACGAGATATTTTAATACTCGAATATGAAGAGCCAGAAGAAGAGCTTCCTGGAGACCCTTTTGAAGAATTCTTGGAGGATGAAGATTCAGACGAGGTTGTTGATGAAGCTGGAGCAAAACTAACGTCACTTATTATCGCAATCGAAGAATTTGAATCTTATATACAAAAAGACGACCCGGCTCAAAAGATATTTCATTGGGATAACTTTTGGGAATTTGTAAAATTGAACGCAGAGGAGTGGCTTGAATTATATGATCCAGTTCAAGAAAGTAATAATTCATAATTTTGGCAGCTACGGACACGTTGAGCTGGAACTGCAGAATCGCGGCTTTTGTCTAGTTTCTGGCCAAAATAATTGTATGAAAGATAATGCGATTAGTAATGGTGCTGGTAAAAGTTTTTTGTGGAGTGCTATTTGTTATGCGCTTACCGGAGAAACTATTAGCGGCATTAAAACTAATTTAAAAAATATCAATACCGAAGAAACAGACAGCTGGGTGCAACTTGAATTTAGTTATAATAAAGATTTTTATAATATTCAAAGGATAATTACCCCAAAATCCGACCTTAGAATTTTTAAAAATGATGTTGATTTAAGCGGTAAAGGTATTAGAGAATCAGAGAAAAAACTTCAAGAGCTTTTACCAGAACTTACAAAGGATTTAATTGCATCTACGATTATTATTGGTCAGGGTATGCCGCATAAATTTTCTTCGTTTAGCCCAAGTGGACGTAAAGACTTGCTTGAAAGACTTACTAAGTCTGACTTTATGATTGAAGACTTGAAAAATAGAATTTTAGCACGTCAGCAGGAGTTAAGTAGTAAAATTCGAGAATACGAAGATAGCTTACTTGCAAATCGCACGCAGCTAAATAGCAATATTGGAAATCTAGAACGTCTAAAAGCAAATATTGAAGGCCAACAACGACCTGACTTTGATAGCCTAATTGCTGTACAGGCGGATAAACTGGTGCAAGCTGAGCACCAAAAAGCACAATATGAAGAAGCTATTAAAACAATAGAATCTGAACTGGAAGTAGTAAATACAAGGCTGCTTGAGCTATCTAATGAAAAAGCTAAGGTGAGTAGTGACGAACTTGCGGCTTATACTGCTTCTTATACTCAACGTACCACGGAAAAAACAAGGCTTGAGTTTGATATCAAAGCAATGAAAAAAGAAATTGTTAAATTACAATCTATTGTAGATACTTGTCCTACCTGCGGACAGCATATACCAAATGTTTGTAAACCGGATACAAGTGCCCTAGAAGTTTCATTGTCAATCTACCAAGAGTCTTTGGACAAAATAAATCAAGATATATTAAATTGTAATAAACAACATCAAGATTATGTAGCCCAAATAGAAGCTGCGTATAAGGACGAAATTGACGCTCTGACGAGCAAAACAGCTTTAGCTAAGACTTCTTTACAAAATACTAAAACGAGTCTCAGAAGCTGTATTTCGGCTCTAGAATTTGAAAAAACAAATTATAATAAACTTGTTTATGACAAACAAAATTGGGACAGCTTCGTTCAAAAACAACATGATGAAATTAATAGACTTGAAGCCGAAATCGCACGTCTTACTAATCTGATTGCTATAACAAGTCTAGCTAAAGAAGATTATGACCAGCGCATCGCAATCGTTAAAAAGATGGACCAGCTTACTAAAAGAGACTTCCGTGGCTACTTGCTAATGAATATTATAAATTATATTGATAGCAAAGCGAAAGATTACTGCGTAACAGTTTTTGGAACAAGAGAACTTACGATTGAAGTAAACGGTAATGCTCTTGATATCACTTACTGCGGAAAAGCTTTTGACGGCTTGTCTGGCGGCGAGAAACAAAGAGTCGACTTAATTCTTCAGTTAGCAATACGTGACTTGCTAACTTCTTACTTGGGACTTAGTGCAAATATTTTGGTATTAGATGAAATTACCGACTTCCTAGATAAGAAAAGCTGTAGCGCAGTTATGCGACTACTTGAAAAAGAACTACAAACAGTAGAATCTGTTTTTATTATATCACATCACGCTGAAGAGTTGGAGATTCCTGTCGACTCGGAAATTAAAGTAATCAAAAACGAGCTCGGCATTAGCGAGTTATATTAAAATAAGGAGATAGTCAAAGTTAATATGTTATGGAAAAAACCTAATAATATGAAATTCACGGATATGTGTATTTTCATAGATGAGAATGTTCCTAAGATAGTAAATCCCGGTGAAAATCCGCATCTGGAAGACACTATTTATAATTATCTATGGTTGTTGGTAAAAGCGCTTGCAATTAAAAAGTGTATGTTTAAAAACTTCCAAGACTATGATATGTACGCTTTTCACGCGGCAAACAGATTATTCTTAGCACTTAGAAAAAATCAACTAAATCAAGGCAAAGTTATTAAAGGTAAATTAATCAGACCAATCAAGTCTTGCTTAAATTATACTAAAGCTTTATTGTATCCGATGAAGGTTGAATATCAAAATGATAGTTTTAAGGAAATTATTGAAGAAGAATTTGTATCCGCCAAATTTGATGCCTTGACTTTTAAAGAACGTCTTAAAAACCAAGCAAGAGATAGCACAAATATAACCAGACACTTTAAAGAATACGTTACTGAAACTTTGCAACAAAGCGGCAGGTTATTGGATAAAGTTTTAGAAAAATCACCTTTCGGTAAGGACGCCCCTGAGTATCAGAATTTAAAGATTTCTATTCTGCTCACTAGTATTCAGATTCTAAAGACTAAGAAAAAGCTAAATGCTTCACCGCAGAGCGTTATTTTATGGCATCTACCAAAAAGTATGTCAAATTATACTAAGGTGCTTCTAAAAGAATTTTTTACAGCACTTAAAACTGAAATTATTGATTGTTATAAAGAAGCAGATATGAGTGACTCTGACTTAGAAAATATTATAGCTAACACTGCGGAGGATTGGTTTTCAAATGAAGAATAATATTAAAAAGAACTTAAATAACCTACACTTATCGGATATTTATTCACTGATGTTATTTGTTTTATTTAAGGTGCAAGATATCCCAGAGTATGCTCTAACTAGCGAATTATGCTATCTGTTAGACGGTGCGAATATGACAAGATTGCTTACTTATTTTGCTGGCAAAACGGTTAAATTCCCAACCGAGTCTGAAATGACCGTAGTTACAAATGCTTTACTTATGTATCAATACATAAATATTGACGGTGATACTTTTACGGCCGCGCAAAATAAGCTAGACAAACTTACTAAGAAAGAAAAAGAAGCAGTTACTGAACTCTATGTAAAATTGCTTCCGATTATGAAACAGTACAATATTGACAGGAGTCAGATTCAGAAACGGTAATGGCGAAATTTGATAGAAACTTAAGAACTTTTGAGACAAGAGTAACCTTCATACGAGATATCTTTTCAAATAAATATGAGCCAATCGATATAATGGCCCACTGTATTCAATATAAGCTAGATAAATCGTATGAAAAATATTTTTCAGATATACTTAAAAGCGTCTGGAACTTAAACGGACAGGACCCAATGAAAATTTTAAAACGCGTCGATAGTGACGGAAAAGGAATTTAATTATGAATACAACAACTAATCTTATGAGCGACGTAGGTACGCTTCTTAAAATACCTGCAAAAGTAACTACTGAGCTTACCGATAAAGCATGTTTATGTATCGGCAGTGCAATCAGTGAGGCTAAAAGAAATGGTGAATCACAGCTAATTTTAAACATCGGTATTGGTGTACTTAGTATCAACCTAGTTGATATGCAGTGTAAATTTATACCAAGCAAAAGTCTAAAAACTGCAATTAAAAATGCTATAGCTTCACCGGTAGACCCACTCGAACTTGCTTTAGAACAGGCTTTTGCTGAAAAACTTTTATCAATCGTTAACGAGGAAATTTAATCATGAATGAAGACTACCCAGTAATAAAAACCGAAGAACAAGAAACTGGCTTAGTCCCCGTTGGTGCTATTAGACTAAATGAAGAGTCTGCTGCTTTAATTGAAAAAATTATTTCTGAAACTGATGAACAAAAAGCACGCGACCTTACGCAACTTTTTAACGCTAACCAAAATAAAAAGACTATGTTGCGAGTTAATAAGTTAAGTGACTTACTTGATACTATCACCGACCAGGCTCTAGCAAGATTTACTAGTAGACCTGATGAAATTTCAAACAAAGAACTTTTCGATGGCTTAAAAATTGTACAAGACCTTATTGAGCGTGGACAAAAACAGGTATCTGGTGCCGGTGAAACACCTTTAATCCAGTTTAACCAACAAAATAACGAAGTTAATGTTGGTGGAAGTTCTGTAAATAACCTTAATAGAGACTCTAGAGAACGTGTTAAAGCAGCAGTGCTTGGTTTATTGACTAGTATTACTACTGCAGGCACTGAGCCGTCTGGCGTCGAAATAGAGCCTGTGACAGTAACTGAAATTGTTGAAGAAGGAGACGAGAACAATGGATAATTCCGCAATAGAAAAAGTATTAAATCGTTTGGGTCTTGAAGCAACTGGAAGATACGATAATAAATTTTATGTTATCGATATAGAAGACAGTAATGAGTATGCTAAGATGTATACTAGACTAAGTAAAGTTGCTATTGATACAGAATATCCTACTTTTGGTACTAACACTAACGATTCTACGGTAAAAGTAACTAACTATTTTGAGTTAGAAGAGGACAATGAAAAATATAATATTTTCTTAATTGCCGACTTTGATACAGACAAATATTACTTGAAAATCGGAGGTTTTAAAAACTAATGATTTTTGAGTATTCAGCAACAAGAACTTTTAATGAAATGATAGACGTAGTTGATATAGGGAATATGGCATTACGTTGTGTCAAGGAAAAAGACGCGTGTGAATATTTCATTATCACAAAAACATTATTTGGTAAAACTTCTATTATTAAATTCGGGCCTATCTGCCCGGATATTGATATGCTAATTGATGGCTTTGAAGTAGAATATAAAAAAATGGACTATAAGGAGCCCAAGATTTGTAAAGAAATAGACAAATTTATAAACGATTTCAAAAAAGAAGTTTCTTTAGTAGAAGAAATTACTGAGTATGAAGCTTGGCAAAATTTTCCAGAAATTCAGCAATGGTATGAAAATGCCTAAGGAGATTAAAATATGTCAGTAAGAGATGTAAGAGAATATTTTTATACAATGCTTAGTCAGTATTTAGAAGAGAAACAAAATCTAGCTGACTTTGAAGAAGCATTAAAAGATGGTAATATCACCGAAGAACAGATGCAAGAGGCCATGGATATCGTAGCTGACCTTGAAACTAACTATCACAGACTTGTATATATTATGTACCTACTTGATATGCCTAAACGTAAACACAAGAAAGCTAAGTACGTAAAACAGTACGATATTATTTTAGAAGAGTTACAGCGCCTTGGTGCTGATATTGACTCTATAAAAGCCGAAAATGACGATGCTTTAATTCATTTTAAAGCTGCGTTAGAAAATCTGAAAAAGGAAGGCAAGCAGTAAAATGCTTGCTTTTAAAAAACTATTAAGTTATTAATTTATTAACTTAATAACACTACAATATTAAAAATTTGCTAAATTTAATGTATAATATAGTATATAATTATAATTGAAAGGTGAAAATTTATGAATAGTATTATTACAGACATGACAGTAGAAACACTTACCACACCTTCTGAGCCCCTTGAATTTCTAACCGAGCAGGGAGCACAGAAAGAAGAAGGCACTGAAATTATTAGACAAATTAAGGAAGTAATGGAGGCTAATCCTGAACTTCTTGCTTTGTCAGCACCACAAATTGGAATTAATAAACGTATCTTCTGCTTGCGCTTTAACGACCAAATTAAGTCATTTATTAACCCAATTATTACCAAGAAGAAGGGAATAAATATCGTTATCGAAACCTGTGCATCTATGCCGGGAAAAGAGATCGTAATCGGAAGACCTGAAGAAATTACCGTAGTTTATTATAACGATGAATTTAATTATGAAGATAATAAACTAGTTGGCGTTGCTGCAAGTATGTTTGACCAGCAAGCTCAAATTCTAGACGGCGTGCTTCCTAACGAACTTGGTCTTGTTTCTGACATTGAGGCAGACGGCAAAATTGAAGAAGCCGATTTAGCTGAAATTATTCCGTTCTATAAAGATACTTTCTTACCTGCAAAACTTGCTGGTTTAAAGGAAGTAGTAGAGGCCGATGAAGAAACTGCTAAGGCATACAAGCACCTTAAATTTACCGAGGGCGTTATTAACGGACGTATTGCGGTACTTGAGCCTGAAGAAGAAACAGCAAAAAGAACTAAGGCCAAGAAGGCAGCAAACAAAGCTATTTTTAGTGCTAATAAGGCAGAAAAGGCTATGCAAAAGGCAGAGTTTAAAAACTTCTTAAAACGTGTCGGTAAGAAGTCCCACAAATAAAGGAGAAAATAAATGGCAAAAAAGATGATTAGTTTGGAAATATCAGACGAGCTAAGAGAAGCCTTGAGAGTAGAAGCTTTTAAACGCTCGCTGAGTATTTCAGCCCTAATGAGACAGCTGCTCGAAGAGGCATTAAAGCTAACTGAAAAGGTTGGCGATGATCATGAGTAAGGCAGAAAAAATTCTAGTAATAGTGGAGTCGCCAAATAAGGTAAAAACTATTTCTGGAATATTAAAAAACGCTGGTTATACAAAAGCAGTCGTTCTAGCTTCAGTTGGACATATAATGATTTTGGCTGATGGTGGACCTGCTTGGAACACCGGTATTTACCCAAAGCAAAAGTTTAAGATGAAACTTGAAGTAGCCGAGGGCAAGCAAAAAGTTGTAGACGATATTAGCATGCAAGCTAAAAAAGCTGATAAAATTATACTAATGACTGATGATGACCGAGAAGGTTCTATTATTAGCTGGAGTCTAATTAAGTTTTGTAATCTGCCGGTAGAAAAATGTTATCGGGCTATTACACATGAAATTACCCCTAAAGCTGTTATTCACGCGATAGAAAATCCAGTACCTTTTGATGATAACTTGGTTAATGCTGGACTTACTAGAATGATGATTGATAAGTTTATTGGTTATTCACTAAGCCCGGTAGTTAAAAAGTACATCGGCGCTAAATCTGTTGGTAGATGTCAGTCAGTCGGACTTAAGCTTGTAGCAGACAGGGAAAAAGAAATACAGAACTTTATACCTGAAATGTATTTTAATCTATACTTGAACTTTACTAAAAATGGTACGCCATTTAGAGCTAAGTACTTTGGGTATAATGAAGAAATTATTGAAAAATTTACAAAACAAGCTGATATTGACGCCGTGGTAAATAACTGCACCGGCGGACTTTATACTATTGAAAATGTTAAACAAGTAAAACGTCAGGAGTCACCAAAGCCACCGTTTTGTACAGCTACCTTCCAACAAGAAGCTGCAGCTAGACTTGGCTTAAAAATTAAGGATGCTATGAGTTGTGCTCAAAAACTTTTTGAAGGTATTAACGTAAACGGACAGCATATCGGCTTAATTACTTACTTAAGAACGGACTCTACAGAAATCGCACCTGAATTTATTCCGGAGTTAAAGACTTATGTTGAAAATACTTACGGAAAATATGTTGGACCTAGAAAGTCTAAAAGCAAGGAAACAGACCAAAACGGCCACGAAGCTTTGAGAGTAACTGACCCAACAATGACCCCGGACAAGTTAGCTACCTTAATAACAAATGACTTGCTTGTGAAAGTTTATCGTTTAATCTGGCAACGTACGATAGCTTCAGCTATGCCAAACGCGACAATTTCTGAGACGATTTATACTATTAATAATAATGGCCATAAATTTGCTTTCAGTTCAAAAGAACTAATAGACGCTGGCTACAAGGCTGTTTATGAATTCGAGGATAAACAAACTTTTGGAGTTAAAGATACTTTCACAGTAGGTGAGGTTTTAGAAAATGCCGAACTGGACCCAGTAAAGAAATTTACCACGCCACCACCTAGATTTTCAGAGGCAAGCTTAGTAAAAGAGCTACAAAATAGAAGTATTGGTAGACCAAGTACATACGCAACTATTGTTGAGACTATCTTAAGTCCTACTCGCGGTTATGCTACGCTGGAAGAAAAACATATTGTACCGACCGACAGGGGTATGCAACTTGCGGACTACTGTGATAGGTCCTTCCCAACTTTGATAAACTTAAATTATACAAAAGAAATGGAAGAAAGCCTTGATAAAATCGCTGATGGTAAAACTAATTGGCTGGACTTCATTGAAATTTTTTATAAAAACTTACAAGGTATTATTGAGACAGTTAGTGAAACTGGAATAGCTGATGACCTACCAGAAAAAACGTGTGGCCTCTGTGGCAAGCCTATGATAATTAGAAGAAGTCGTTTTGGAAAATTGTTTTACGGTTGTTCAGGATTCCCGCGCTGTCGAAATATAATCAGTATAGACTAATAAATTAATAGACCATAGCATTTTAATTGCTAAATTAATTGATTGTAAATCATAACTATAAATAATATTAAAGGA
>JAEIGA010015972.1_pt1 | contig 11426 bp, 10 predicted proteins | sample 9270691 | NCBI WGS metagenome assembly JAEIGA01 (sample SAMN17057246, study PRJNA624740) | gut metagenome | biome: biome; isolation source: fecal sample | host: Bos grunniens | place: China: Xizang | collected 2019
AAGGATTCAGTGAAGAAGAGACTCTCAGGCGAGGCTCGCGACGGTATGTCATTCACTGAGTTCACATATCAGCTCCTCCAGGGTTACGACTTCCTTTACCTATATGAGCACAAGGGATGTACTCTCCAGATGGGTGGTGCAGACCAGTGGGGCAACATCACCACAGGTTCTGAGCTCATCCGCCGCATCCTCGGCAAGGAGGCTTTCGCCCTCACCTGCCCTCTCATCACAAAGGCAGACGGAGGCAAGTTCGGAAAGACTGAGAAGGGTAACATCTGGCTCGACCCAGAGCGCACATCACCATACCAGTTCTACCAGTTCTGGCTCAACGTATCTGACTCAGACGCAGAGAAGTACATCAAGATCTTCACAATGCTTACAAAGGACGAGATCGATGCAGCCATCGCAGCACACGCCGAGGCTCCAGAGCGCCGCGAACTCCAGAAGCTCCTTGCAAAAGAGGTTACCACAATGGTTCATGGTGCAGCTGAGTACGAGAACGCCGTTGCAGCATCACAGATGCTCTTCGGAAACGCGACAAAGGACGCTCTCATGAATCTTGACGAGAAGACATTCCTTGCAGTGTTCGACGGCGTGCCTACATTCGAGGTTGCAGCTGACAAGTTCCCTCTCGGCATCATCGACCTCCTCGCAGGAGAGTCACAGGTATTCCCTTCAAAGGGAGAGTGCCGCAAGATGATCCAGGCAAACGGAGTAAGCATCAACAAGGAGAAGGTTGCGGACATCAACGCCCAGATCGGCAGCGAGTCGTTCATCAACGGCAAGTATATCCTCGCGCAGAAGGGCAAAAAGAACTACTTTATTATTAAAATAGCATAATGCAGCATCATTATTTTGAAAACTAAATCCCTCCCATCGCAAGCGATGGGCCCCTCCCGTTCACAAGGCCACGGGCGGCCATGGTTTTCAAAATAACGACACTGCAAAGATTTTAATAATAAAGTTTAAAGGAAACGCAAATGGAAAAGAACGTAGAAAGCACAAGGCAGCTGAAGGTTGCCAAGGAGATACAGAAGGTGATGGCTGAGATCATCCGCAGCAAAGGCATGGCCGCATTCGGCGGTGCGCTCGTGTCAGTGAGTGGAGTGAAGGTCAGTCCGGATCTCTCTGTAGCCAAGATATATGTCAGCATCTTCCCTTCAGACAAGGCAGAAGCGGTGATGACTGTTCTTGACGAAAACAATAAAGCGCTTCGCGGCGAGCTTGGCCACCAGATGGGCAAGCAGCTGCGCATCGTGCCTGAAATCATCTTCTACCTTGACAGCTCGCTCGACTATGTAGAACACATCGAGGAACTTCTGAAGAAGTAGCAGATTCCCGATCAGGTCGGGAATGACGGATTAGAGGGGATATTGATCCTCTGACGAATCACACAAGCCACCACCGCTACATGTCATGTAGCGGTGGTGGCTTTATTATGGCAATTTCACCGTAATCGAAGTATGAGTGATAATGTCCAGGAATATACATCATTAAATAAAGAAAAATATTGGGTTACCTTTTGACAACTGCGGTATTAATGACAAATAAAATCAAGTAATCATTTAAAATGACAGTAAACATGAAAAAGAGATTTCTTATTATCCTGAGTGCTTTAGCATTTGCATGTACAGGATGCGAACTAATTGAAGTGATTAACGACACCAATAGTGGCTCATCTTCTGATGATGGAGGATATATCACTTGTACATGGTGTAAAGGAAGTGGAGATTGTCATGCATGCGGAGGCGACGGACTATGGTTAGGCAATGGAAAAAAGTGTGATTACTGCGATGGTTCTGGAGTATGTGAGCACTGCTACGGATCAGGTGAGCTGGAATATTAATAAACATTTTTAATAGGGTTACATTTACCATTGAATGGTATTAAGTATAAAGAGATTTAATAAAACCTATAAAATTAATTATCATGAAAAAGTTTTTTATCTTTGTCTGTACTTTTACAGTATGTGTAAGTTCATTTGCAAACATTGAGAGAGCAGAATTCAACGCAGTCCCATCAAGATCAGAAATGACTGTATTATCTAGTGAAATGGGGCCCAATGACGATGGCTTCATTTATAAAGGCACAATCACTCTTACACGAGTCGGTTCTGGCAAAAGAGACACATTCCTGCTATTCAACAAAAGAGGAGTTGATTATGTTGCAGTAAGAAATGGAGGACCGTACATAAAACTTCAGCGTCGAATGACTATAAACAACATTGATTACATTTATTAAGTTAATGCGGTATTTCATAGCACTCATTGCACTATTGATGTGCATGCAATTATCAGGGCACACAAAGCGTGCCTTGATAATTTGTGTTAATGAACAAGAAGACACATCCTGGCCTCAGATTAATTCAGGAAATGACTTAAAATATGTAAAAAAATTACTTGATTACTCCGGCTACAATGATACACTTATTCTTACTGGGCACAAAGCATCCAAACAAGGAATAGTAGAAGCATTCGCATTATTAGCAGATAGATGTGAGCCTGGCGATCTTGTTTATGTGCATTTTTCAGGACATGGTCAGCGCATGACCGATATAGATGGAGATGAAAGTTTAAGAAATCATACAGATCAATATGATGAAAGCTGGATTCCATATGATGCCTATATGGAGTATGGACAAAATGACAGAGGAGAGAAGCACTTATCTGATGATGAACTGAATTCCCTGTTAACTAATATAAAACAAGAAATAGGCCCTTCCGGCCATATTCTGGTAGTTGTGGATGCATGTCATAGCGGCGGATCCACACGCAACGACAAGCGGGGGCTATGTGAAGGAGTCAGCGCACGTGGAATAGAAGACATATTCACAATCCCCGGGGCAACTCAAATGCAAGGGCCATTAATTTCTGAAGAATGGTTGACTCTGAGCGCATGTATGGATTATCAGATAAATGTTGAATGTGCCTCCCCAAAAGTGGGGAAACTGACTTATATGCTATACATTGTTAGACGATACTTGAAGAATATGTCAAACAATGAGTTCATGGCAAAACTTGACAAGATGATGAACAACTCAAGGTTTAAAGGCCCTCTTCAACAAAATCCGGCACTGACCGGATGCACAGAAACATGCGATTTAAAAATATTTTTCTAAACTCAACTATGCCATTCAAATTGCCATTTGTTGCTTCAGAAGCAGATTTTGTCCGCGGCATCCAAGCAAGGGACGTTAATATGGAACGTCGTTTTTACGATTATTGCAGAAAGTATTACAATGCCACTTGCGGGGGGATCTTCAGCGAGGACAATGTTTCTCATGAAGATTATTTCCAAGATGCCTTTATACTGGTTTGGACCGAAATCCAGAATAAAAGAATCCATGTTGTGAACGATGCTATATATCGTACTCAGGCAGATGGAACGGACGTCAAAATGACAGCTAAGCTGAAATCATATATCATGACTATTGTGCGAAACCAGTACATTAAATCTAAACGTCATGTAAACATAGACATTGACAATTTGTCAAAGTCAGACATATTGAAGGTTGAAGACCTTCTTGCATATGATTCAGCAGACAAAGAGTTGAAGCAGCAGATAATTGATTCTTGTGTGGGAGAGTTACCGACACGATGCAAGGAAATTCTTACTTTATTTTATTATAAGAATAAATCTTTAGATGAGATTCTAATGATAAGACAGGAAAACACCAGTAAGGACGGACTGAAAACTGCAAAATCCAAGTGCATCAAACAATTAGGCGAGCGGGTGTTAAATCACTTTACAGAATATAAAACATGCTCATGTTAGACTATATGGAAAAATACGAAAACTTTGACCGCTATATCACCGGGAAGATGTCTGATGAAGAGAGAAAATCCTTTAATGAGGAGATAGAAAAAGATGTAATACTGCGAGCAGAACTACACCTTAGAGAAGACTTGAGTGACGGTATCAAGAGGCGAGCTGAGAAGTTGGAAAAGATACAGAGTTGGGAGAAATCATACACAAAAGAAAAGGATGGTCGCATACGGCGTTTGGTCTGGAGTAGTGTTTCTGTAGCTGCTGCAGTAGTGACCGTCATATGTATCTCACTTTCCGACTTTAATACACCATCGACCTATATGATCGGGATTCCTGAAATTTCAGCACCAGTTCGTGGAGCCTCAGGATTGGACGTTAAGTCGTATTGGGACGAGGGCAGATATGAAGACTGTCTACAGGCGATTCAAAAGGCACTTGAAGAGTGTAAAGCAGAAATCGAAACTTTGAAAACGAGCGGACTCCCAACGAATGAAATTGAATATAAGAAAGCACACGGCAATCTCATAGTGGATGATTTACAGTGGGCAAAAATACTCACATTGATTAAAATGGGAAAAACCACCGAGGCTGCTGAGCATCTGAACGAGTACATAATGGCAGGAGGCAATAATGAAGATGAGGCCAAAAATCTCTTACATAAAATAAGCATTAAGTAACATGAAAAAATCGATTGTTCTTTTCATGATTCTGTTCTTTTGTAATGCACTGGATGCGCAGGAACAGAATGACTCATTAAAGGCACAAGAGTTATATAACCAGGCATATCAAGCTCTTTTAGATGATGAATATGTCAAGGCAGAAAAATATCTTAATGAAGGGAAGGAGTTATCAACCGGGGATCTGCGGAAACAATACTATTATTTATTTGGATTCTTGAGTGAGGTGTATGGTGGGGAGTTTCTTTTTAATGAACCTGAACGCGCGTGCAAGTTCTATCAGGAAGCCATTGAATATTATCTGGCTGCTGGTAAGCAAAGCGCAACATTATTACCTCTAAAAAATCTAGGTAAGGCGCTTCAGCTTATGGGCAAATATGAAGATGCGCTGAAAGTTTGGGATGAGGCCTTAAAGAATGCAGATCTTACACAGAATGTCTGCATAGATATAATTTTCGCAAAGAAGTCATTACATAGGACTTTGAATCAACAAGACCAGGACTCGCAACTTTCTTCAGTTCTACGTCAAATATATGGAAAGCTTACAGACCCTATCACTAAAGCTCAGATAAACGTGCATCTGGCAAAGGAAGCATACGCTAATATGCATTATGATCTTGCCCGTGTTCATTATGAGGAACTTGACAAGTTAATGGAAGAGCTAGGTGAGGAGTATAGGGAGTTTTTCAACAACATAAGTAGCCAAGACAAATTATCGATATTGAGAAAGGAAGGAAATTATAACAAGGCAATTGAGCTCCAACTTAAAAATATTACTGAAATAGAACATGATAGCAACAGAGCGACTGAACTATCGTCACTATACATTCATCTAGCTTATGACTATGCCACAGTCGGTGATAAAAAACACGCATTGATTATATTAGACAAATTAGTCAATCTTCTTCCGAAGCTCGATATATCCAACCTGGTAAAATCTGGGAGATATAAAGCGATGGCGTCTATATATAGTTCACTAAAGATGTGGAAGAAGGCAGAAAAGTATACTGATGCAGTATTAGCTTTGGGCCAATATGAAGAAGACATATACCTGATGAGAGCTAATATCTCAGCAAATGCCGGTAAATATAAAACAGCCCGAAGACAATACGAAGATTATTCTAAACTGGTTGCTGACGTATATGGAGAACACTCCCTGCAGTACGCAAAATCACTACGTCATCTGGCTCATATCAATGCATTCTGCAAAGAATATGACACAGCTGCTGACATTTATACAAGAGCCTCCAAACTGGCCAGGGATGCTTTCTCGCAGGGATATCGCTACATTTCAAACAGTGACAGACAATCATTCTGGTCTTACTATTCACAACTGTTTTCCCAAATGGCAAGTTTCGGTATAAAAGCTGGACTGACTCAAGATGATTTTTCTGAATCTGCATATAATGCATTGCTGTTATCCAAGGGATTACTGTTATCTTCGGATAATAGTCTATCGTCGATTATCTATAAGAATGGAGACACTGAACTCATTTCCCAATATGAAAACTGTAAGAAAAAGTATACAGAAATAGAAGTATACAAATCAAAAGGCAGAGTAAATTCTTCTGAACTTGCTCAAATGTATCATGATCTTCAAACCATGGAATCAGACATACAGCTATCTGCAGTTGTGCAAGAACAGTATATGTCATTCATGGACGTTGAATATAGACAACTCGAATCTGCGTTAAAGGAAAACGAGATTGTTATAGACTTTCTTGATTTCCCTGGCGCCAAAAATCCGAGCAATAGATTCTATGCCGCATTCATATACAAAAACGGTTGGAAACATCCGAAATTGATTATGGCCTATAAAGGCAAGGATATTGAGGAGTTCCTGAATGAAGGATATGCTTGGGATAATTATGGTGTAAAAGCTGCCGACTTTGCAAAATTCCTGTTTAAGCCATTCAGAGAACACATAAAAAAAGGGGACACTGTATATTGGATACCTTCAGGCGACTTGCATAAGATATCAATTGAATCATCAGCTATACAAGGCATACCTGAGATGGAATTAACTATCAGACAATTAAGTTCTGCCAGAATGGTGTGTGCAGGTAACGAAAATTTCAGAATCAACACAGCAGCTCTATACGGAGGACTGGACTACTCAATTGAAGATTCAAGTTCAAATATTTATAATTCCCGTGAAAGAGGAAATAATAATTACCTTAAGCCACTTCCTCAATCGTATGAAGAGATTTCCCTTATCCGGGACATGTTATCCGCATCAAATTCTGATATTGATTTCTTGAATGGAACAAAGGGAACAGAAGACTCGTTCATAAGATATTCAAGCCATTCTCCAGATTTGATTCATGTATCAACTCATGGATTCTATTATTCCAAAGAAGAGGCTGTAAACGTCAACACCCTGGCAGGATTTAATAATGCAATGTTTTTATCGGGTTTAGTAATGGCAGGAGGAAACGCAGGCTGGACGGAAACTGAATTGTATGCATCAGATTACGGAGGAATTTTAACTGCTGACGACATATCAAAATTAGATCTTTCAGGCACCGAATTAGTAGTATTATCCGCATGCAATACAGCACAAGGAGAGGTGACCGCTGAAGGAATATATGGACTTCAGCGAGCATTCAAAAAAGCTGGTGTAGATAAAATCCTAATGACATTATGGACTGTTAATGACTATGTCTCTAAAGAATTTATGAGGGAATTCTACGAGGGGCTCATCAACAGGAGACTCAAACCTGAAAATGCTTTGGCAAATGCAAAAACAATAATCAGAGGCAAATATCATGATCCGTATTATTGGGCGGGTTATGTGCTACTAGACTAGCACCATTTCAGCACAACAACATGAAAAAGAATATGAGTTTTTGAAAATTCATATTCTTTTTCTTTTTATGGGTTACCTTTCAGCATTCTTGATATTAATGGTAAAGTTTAAACATTAAATTCTAAAAATACATTATGAAAAAGTTATTCATTATCAGTATTACTGCCATTTTGTTTGGTTTGACTTCATGTGATAAGTATGAGCCAACTTATTCAAGCAGTGACTTCTACGGATCAGAGCAAACAAAGAACGTTTCAGCGCCAACTCTTGATTGTTACCTGACTACTACAGATTTATGCTCTTTTAACATTAAACTCCGATTTAACAATGGAGGAGACGAGAATAGAAACATGTCATGTACCCTGCACTGGAGGGCATATAGTTCAAAACCGTCTACAACACCTAAGGAATCTGAATTGAACAAAGTGGAATCAATGAGGATAATTGACCACACAAGTAGAAAAACAACATTTTCAAAGGAACACGCCGGCTTTAATGGTGGAACCTACATATATTACTACGCAACATGCAGCAACAGTAAGGCAACAATAACAACACCCGTCAAGTTCTGCATCATTAAAAGATAATTATTTACATATTTAAAATCATAAAAACATGAAAAAGCTTTACTTCACAATCATCACCTTGATGGTATCATTCGCAGCCCTTGCACAATCCGGAGCACATAGTATTGAATACACGAAAAATTCATCAGGAATTCATGTATTAATGACTAAAGGAATCATTTCAGTTGAAAACACCGATGATGATTACGTCTTGGGAAATTTATCAATGATCTACACAGACGACAGTAATGCACCATATCCTATCATCAGCCTCATATTTGAGGAAATGGATTTAAAAGGAAGGGTCGGCGAATTATTGAAACTACAAAGTGGACAAATTTCCATCACGCTATCTAATGGAGAGGTCTTCTCCTGTCCACCATCTGCAACCATGATTAAAAGAGGGTATGCATTATTAGGGGATGCCGTAAGTTTAAATTTCTCTGTCATAAATATGACAAGCAAAAACAGCCCGTCTGGATCACTTGAAAAAGCACGTTATGCTATGAAGCAGTTATGTACATATAATATTAGAAAAGTAACTGCCGGCAGCTGCACTTTTGAAGTAAAGGGAACTTCTGAATACAAATTGAACAGCGCGCCAACTTTCATGGAAATGTGCAAAACCTTAAGGCCTCTCATCACAAACAAACAATGCTTAAACTTTTAATGACCTTAAAATGAAGCACATTAACCCCTCACGAATTCCATAAGTCACCACCGCCGACAGATACGGCAACGGAAAGCGTTTCTTATCCTTATCGGCATGCCTGGACAGTATCAAAATAAGTCTTAATTAATGACATATAAAATCAACGTCTGATTGAGATATTTATTCAGGAAGATGGGCAAGCAGCTCCGCATCGTGCCGGAGATCGCCTTCTACCTCGACAGCTCCCTCGACTACGTGGAGCACATCGAGGAACTTCTGAAGAAGTAGATTCCTGATCAGGTCGGGAATGACGGATTAGAGGGCAGATTGATCCTCTGGCAAATCACACAAGCGACCATCTGTACAAGAAATCGACTTTTCATGTACAGATGGTCGCTTTTTATGGATTTAAAACCGGCTTTTTGAGACCATACATACAAATTTCGGGCGTTTTGTGTAGAGATGGTCATAGGTCCATTGCCATCAGATGAAATATTTTATTAAATTTGCCAATGCTTAGCTAGCCCGATGGGTTGGGTGGGCTATGACATATAATAAAAGACGTTACTTGACGTTTATCTACTGAACTCAAACTTCGCAACTTTGAAATCAACAGGTAGATACGGCAACGGGAACGTCCACATTCGGTGTATATTCATGCATCATGTCTTCACATGGGAGCACTGTATATTCATCTGACGTGGGCTAGCTGCGTTGCTTATCCTTGTTGATGGGCAATGCGAAGGCCCGAGTTCAGGATGAGCAGAAGTACAGACTCCCACGTCTTTTTTTGTACAGCCGAATCTGCGAGTCTTGCGGCGAAAACGTCCGAAATCATGAGAAAACTATTCTCCTTACTGCTTATATTGCTGCTGGCGACCCAAGCAGACATATACGCCAAGAAAGTCAAGCAACTTACTCCAACCATCACATGGGAAATCCGAGGAGACACACTCGTAATATCCGGCACGGGGGACATGCCGGATATTGAAGCAAAAAAAGCTCCATGGTTCAACAAAAGGGAAAAGATCACTTCTATTATCATCGGCGAAGGTATTACACGTATTGGAAATGAGAACTTTTCTGCACATGACAGCAGAAGAAGATGGAAGGTGTACTCAAATTTAACGTCTATTTCGTTACCATCCACTCTTAAAGAAATAGGCAAAAGTGCTTTTTTCCGATGCAGAGTAGATAGCCTCACCTTACCTGAAGGTATCAAGAAAATAGAAGAACACGCATTTCATAACGGCGATCTAAAAAATATAAATTTTCCATCTTCACTAACTGAAATTGGACGTAGTGCTTTTTTCAACAATAGCTTATCGCACATTATTATCCCCGGAAGTGTAAAACATATCGGAGAAAGTGCATTCAAATCAAATTCAGGACAGTACATTGAGCTAAAAGAAGGCGTAATCGAAATAGGAGAATCAGCATTTGAGAGGTGTTACATAACAGATCTATTACTGCCGAAAACCTTGAAGGTAATAGGCAGATCTGCTTTTAATTGTTATGGTTCAAACCTAACAGAGCTAATACTTCCAACCGGGCTTGAAAGAATCGGAGCATACGCTTTTTACGGACATGGAAATCTCAAAAGCATTTCTATTCCTAGTACAGTAAAATCAATAGGCAAAAATGCCTTTTGCATTCAAGAAAACAGATATACTCTTAACGATTTTTTTAAAGGCACAATCCTCAATCTACCCCAATGGATAACCGAAAGTGATTGTGACATTATTGGCATTTCAAGTAAAAGTTTTAACAAATATAGTCCTACTGCATCTATATTACTTGCAGAAGGCGACAAATACTACGAGAAAGGTGACTATCATACAGCATTCGAATTCTATACTAAAGCGATAAACGCACGTGAAGTAGACCGCTACACATATGCAAAGGTAGCAGGTCGTTATCAAAGCCTTGGTGATAAATATATGGAAATGAAAGAGTACCATAATATTGCCACGATGTATGAAAAGGCTATAGAACTGTATGAAAAAAGTGTCCAAATGGGAGCAACTATTTATCAGGCTGACATCAAGAATCTTCGCAAATGGGCATCAGTTTGGAGGCTAACTTCAGAAAGAAAGGAGTTTATAAAAAAAGGGCAATATGAGGAGGCTTACAATAATTATATTAAAGAATATTATTTATTAGATCAGGCTTTGGGAATCCTATATGAGCTCCCAAGAATATTTAAAGAACGTGGAGACAACGATAATTATATTAAATATTTAAAATGTGGATACAACAAGACCGGTAGGGTTGAAATAGCAAATGATATAGGATCGGCATACCTTGAGCTTAAAGACTATAAAAACGCTATTGAATGGTACTCAATCAAAGCACAGCAGGGTGACAAGGAGACGCAATATAAGCTTGGACAGGTGTATGAGAAAGCGAATAACAAGAATCTTGCAATCTTCTGGTACAGAAAGGCGGCGGAACAGAAGCATCTGAAGGCAGAAGAGGCGCTGGCACATTATGGAGTCTACATAACACCTCAGCAGAACACTTCGAAAGCACAGGCATCCAATTCTTCATCGTCCTCTTCCTCAACAACTAAAAATAACGGAACATCACAAACTAAGAGCACAAAAAGCACTTATACACCGGAATATGGATTTAGGGACGTCTGGGTTCAGTGCGCTCAATGTCACGGCTCTGGCAAATGCTGGTCTTGCCATGGAAACGGCTGGTGCGTGAGCACAAGGTATGACGGCAGCTATAACTCAACATACCAATGTCCGATCTGCAACGGCACAGGCAATTGCACCACTTGCTTCGGAACAGGAGGTCACTACGAGAAGCAGCAATATCAGATCAGGTAAGAGTATCACAATAGATCCTCAACGCTGCAGGACAAGGTTCTGGCAAGTTTCAGGAGCGTTCCGGCTTCAGCTTTGGATATGTCCTGATAATTCTGTTCGTAGGCCTGTATCATTCTA
>JAEIGA010015973.1_pt1 | contig 11425 bp, 11 predicted proteins | sample 9270691 | NCBI WGS metagenome assembly JAEIGA01 (sample SAMN17057246, study PRJNA624740) | gut metagenome | biome: biome; isolation source: fecal sample | host: Bos grunniens | place: China: Xizang | collected 2019
CGTTAAACATTGCCCCTTGCGACGCTAAAGTTTTGGCAACTAACGCTGACGTAAAGGTAGAAGTTTTAGATGGCTTTATTAAAGCAGATTTTAGCAAACAACGCTCTTACGCTTTGGTAAAATTAGCATAATTAACGCAAGGTTTTTATAGTAAAAAATTATAAAAGTTTATAAAGAACTCTATTTAAGATAGGGTTCTTTTTTTTACGCTTGTTTTAAGGTCTATATTTAATTTTTTTGTAATTTTTATTCAACGGCAAAATTAATTAAAAAATAATCCTACTTTTTTGGTGGGAACATATATAATAAGTTGACAATTTAAAAAAATAAGTGTATAACTATTTTAATAAAAACCTACAAGTTAGGTATGATTTTATTTTTTACGGCAAAAATATTAATTACGTTATTAATGGAGAGGATAAAATGTTTGTATACGCAGATAATGCAGCAACAACAAAAACAAGCAAAACGGCTATAGATGCTATGTTACCGTTTTTCGATAAAATTTACGGCAATCCGTCGTCTTTACACGAGATTGGTCAAATCGCTAAAGAAGAGTTAGAAAAAGCAAGAGAAGTCGTTGCAAAATGTTTCAACGCCGAGGCTAGGGAAATTTATTTTACGTCAGGTGGTAGCGAGGCAGATAACCAAGCAATACTTACTGCTGTCAAAATGGGCGAGCGTAAAGGCAAAAAGCATATCGTTTCAACTAAGTTCGAGCATCATGCAGTTTTACACACCTTAAACAAACTCGAAAAACAAGGTTACGAAGTAACTTTAGTCGACGTAAATAAAAACGGTATCGTTAAGGTAGAAGATATCGCATCTGCTATAAGGGAAGATACTTGTTTAGTTACCGTTATGTTTGCAAATAACGAAATCGGTACAATCCAACCTATAAAAGAAATCGGCGCTATCTGTCGTGAAAAAAAGGTTGTTTTCCACACCGACGCAGTACAAGCGGCAGGGCATTTAAATATCGACGTTGTTGATATGAATATCGATATGTTGTCAATATCTGGTCATAAGTTTAACGGTCCTAAAGGCGTTGGTGCGCTTTACGCTAAAAAAGGCATCTTCTTGGCAAACTTAATCGAGGGTGGCGCTCAAGAAAGGGGCAAGCGTGCCGGGACTGAAAATTTACCTGCAATCGTAGGTATGGCGGCAGCGCTAAAAGAGGCTGTGGATAATTTAGATAAAAACGCAAAACACGTTACTGCTTTAAGGGATAAACTTATCAAAGAGTTATCTAAAATCCCACATAGTATTATAAACGGCGACACGATAAACAGAGTGCCAAACAACGTAAATATGTGTTTCGAGGGTATCGAGGGTGAAAGTTTACTTTTAATGCTTGATATGGAAGGCATTTCAGCAAGTTCTGGTTCGGCGTGTACGTCTGGCTCGTTAGACCCAAGCCACGTGCTTTTATCACTTGGCTTACCACACGAAGTTGCGCACGGTAGTTTAAGGTTGTCTTTATCGCACGAAAATACTGAAGAAGAAATCGACCATATAATTAAAGTCGTGCCACAAGTAGTAGATTATTTAAGAAAAATGTCCCCAGTTTGGGATGAACTTTGCAAAGGAGAATTAAACCATGTTATATAGTAAAAAAGTTATGGACCATTTCAAAAATCCACGTAACGTAGGCGAAATCGAAAATGCCGACGGTATTGGTGAAGTAGGCAACGCTAAATGTGGCGATATTATGAGGATTTATATCAAAGTAGATAACAATATCATTACCGACGTTAAGTTTATGACGTTTGGTTGTGGTAGCGCTATTGCAACAAGTTCAATGGCAACGGAAATGATTAAAGGCAAATCTATCGACGAAGCGTTAGAACTTTCAAACAAAGCAGTAGTAGAGGCGTTAGACGGTTTACCAACTGCAAAAATCCATTGTTCAGTATTAGCCGAAGAAGCAGTACGTGCTGCAATTAAAGACTATTACGATAAAAATGGTATAGAATACGATAAAGAAAAGTTTAAAGATTGCAACTGCGCACATTGTCACGCATAGTTTTTAACGGGGTAATAATTTGGAACGTTTTAAAAGGACCGAAAGTCTAATTGGTGAAGATTTAGTAAAAAAACTTAATAATTCGTCGGTGGCTGTTTTCGGTTTGGGTGGCGTAGGTGGTTACGTTGTCGAGGCGTTGGCTAGGGCAGGTGTCGGCAAAATTGCGCTTATAGATAACGATACCGTTGCCGAAAGCAATATCAATAGGCAAATTATCGCCACGTATAAAACTGTTGGCAAATTAAAGACAGAGGCGTTTAAAGATAGACTTTTAGACATCAACCCAGATATAAAAATAGACGTTTTTAATCTTTTTTACTTAAAAGACACAGCCGACCAAATCGACTTAAAAAATTACGATTACGTCGTTGATGCAATCGATACCGTTGCCGGTAAGTGCGAGGTTATTTTTAGGGCAAAAAGTTTGGGTATACCAGTAATATCTTGTATGGGTACTGGCAACAAGTTAGACGCAACTTTATTTACCGTTGCCGATATTGGCAAAACTACTTACTGTCCACTTGCAAAGTCGGTACGTAGGCAGTTAAAATCAATGGGTATAGAAAGTGGCGTAAAGGCTGTTTTTTCAAAAGAAGAACCTAAAAGCATAGGGACGGGGTGCGATTTTAAAGGCAAAGGATACGCTCCGTCAAGTATTTCGTACGTACCGGGTGTTGCAGGGCTAATAACGGCTGGCGAAGTTATAAAAGATTTAATCGGTATAAATTAAGAGGGCAAAATGAAGGTTTCAACAAAAGGTAGATATGCTTTAAGGCTTATGCTTGATATCGCGCAAAATAGCGTGCAAGACGCAGTCACGGTAAAAGATATAAACACAAGGCAAAATATATCAGAAAAATATCTTGAAAGAATTGTAAATTCGTTAGTAAAGGCAGGGTTATTGATAGGGCAAAGGGGCTTTGCAGGTGGTTATAAACTTGTTAAATCTCCTGCAGAATATTCCGTAGGCAGTATATTAAAGGTTACCGAAAGTTCAGTTGCGCCAGTTGCTTGTTTCGATATGGAAAAGGACAGTTGCAACAGTTGTGATACCTGCGTAACTTTACAGTTTTGGAAAGGTTTAGACAAGGTTGTCGACGATTACTTAAACGGCACTACCTTGCAAGATTTGTTAGATAAAACTTGCAAAAAATAATAGGTTATTATGGCTATTTATAAAAATATTATTTCACTTATAGGCAATACGCCTGTGTTAGAACTTTGTTCACTAAAACAACAATTAAATTTAAAGGGCAATATCTTTGCCAAGTTAGAGTGTTTTAACCCAGCAGGTTCTGTTAAAGATAGGGTTGCCCTTTCTATGATAGAAGACGCCGAGGCTAAAGGTTTGCTACCAAAAGGCGCAGTAATTATAGAGCCGACTTCTGGTAACACGGGTATCGGTATTGCGCTTTGCGCAAAAGTTAAGGGCTATAAAGCAGTTATCGTTATGCCTGATAATATGAGTGTAGAGCGTATAAATTTATTAAAAGCGTACGGCGCAAAAGTTGTTTTAACCGACGCATCACTAGGTATGACTGGCGCAATAAATAAAGCGCAAGAACTTAAAAACAGCCTACCGTATGCCGTTATTTTGGGACAATTTGATAATTTATCAAACCCAGACGCGCATTACAAAACCACCGGACCAGAAATTTACAACGACTTTAACGGCAACGTCGATTACTTGGTTGCTGGCGTTGGTACGGGTGGTACGATTACTGGTACGGCTAAATACTTAAAACAAAATATACCGTCGATAAAAGTAATCGGTGTAGAGCCTGCTAGTTCGCCATTACTCACAAAAGGTGTGTCAGGTCGCCATAAAATACAAGGTATCGGCGCAAACTTTATTCCTAAAACGTTAGACATTTCTTTAATAGACAAAGTGTACGCTGTCAGTGATGAAGATGCGTATACTACGGCAAAACAGTTATCTTTGTTGGAGGGCATTATCGTAGGTATTAGTTCATCAGCGTCGCTTGCCGTTGCTATCGAACTTGCTAAACTAGACGAAAACTTAGATAAAAATATCGTGGTTATTTTCCCCGATTCTGGTGAAAGGTATCTTTCAACACCAGATTATTTAAAATAATCTATATAATATAAAATAAATCATTATAAAAGCGCCAGTCTTGGCGCTTTTTTGTTTTTATAGATAACTTTTTAACGCAAATATCTCTTTAGCAAAACTATATATAGTGATTTTTTTAGGGCATACTATATCTAGTGGTTGGTGGTTAGATAAAAATAATACGTTAGGTTATAAATATTTTTTATATCTTAAATTTTTTGTGCTTAAAAAACGGCAAAAAACAGGTAAAAATGTTTAATATTACGTAAAAAACCCAAAATCGTTAGATAAAAAATTATAATAATGAAAAGACTTTTCATTTAAACAAAAACACAAGATATTGAAAAAACTATTGACAAACAATACAAGATATTGTATCATATATACGTATACACAGTTTTAGAGGAGGTTTGGTATGAAGATTATCAAAAGAAGTGGTATTGAAGAAGTTTTTGATATAACCAAAATTATTGCGGCAATCAATAAGGCTAATAACGAAGTTCCTGACCCAGAGAGATTGCCTGCTGAAGAAATAAGAAAAATCGCGCAAGAAGTAACCGACGTTTGTAACGCTATGAACCGTTCTTTAAGCGTAGAAGAAATCCAAGACTTAGTAGAAAACGGCATTATGGACCGTAAGGCTTTTTCTGTTGCAAGAAAATACATTACTTACCGTTACAACCGTGCTCTCGTAAGAAAGGCAAACACAACCGACGAGCAAATTATCAGTTTAATCGAGTGCAATAACGAAGAAGTTAAACAAGAAAATAGTAACAAAAACCCAACCGTAAATAGCGTTCAACGTGACTATATGGCTGGTGAAGTTAGTAAAGACATCACAAGACGTATTTTATTGCCACAAGACGTTGTAAAAGCACACGACGAGGGTATTATACATTTCCACGATGCAGACTACTTTGCTCAACATATGCACAACTGCGACCTTGTCAATTTAGAAGATATGTTGCAAAACGGTACGGTTATTTCCGGCACTATGATTGAAAAGCCTCATAGTTTTTCAACGGCTTGCAACATTTCTACACAAATTATCGCGCAAGTTGCATCTAACCAATACGGTGGTCAAAGTATTTCGCTTACACATTTAGCGCCTTTTGTAGACGTTAGCCGTAAGCGTATCCGTAAAGAACTTACTGAAGAATTATCCGTTATCGGCGTTACTGACGAAAAGCAAATTAACGAACTTGCTGAAGCCCGTTTACGTGACGAAGTTAGACGTGGCATACAAACAATACAATATCAAGTAGTTACACTTTTAACTACAAATGGTCAAGCGCCTTTCGTTACGGTATTTATGTATCTTAACGAAGCAAGAAACGAGCAAGAAAAAGCCGACCTTGCATTGATTATTGAAGAAACTTTAAAACAACGTATCCGTGGTGTTAAAAACGAATCTGGCGTTTGGATTACGCCTGCTTTCCCAAAACTTATCTACGTTTTAGAACCAGATAATATTACTGAGGGCTCCCCTTACTGGTATTTGACCAGACTGGCTGCCCAGTGTACTGCCAAGCGGATGGTTCCCGACTACATTTCTGAAAAGAAGATGTTAGAATTTAAAGTTGACAAAAATGGTGAAGGTCATTGTTACACCTGTATGGGTTGTAGGTCTTTCTTGACACCTTACGTTGATGCAGAAGGCAAGCCAAAATACTATGGTAGGTTTAACCAAGGCGTCGTAACTATCAACCTTGTTGACGTTGCGTTATCATCTGGTGGCGATTTCGAAAGATTTTGGAAGATTTTTGAAGACAGGTTAGAACTTTGCTATCGTGCTTTAATGTGCAGACACAACCGTCTTAAAGGTACGCTTTCAGACGCTGCTCCTATTTTATGGCAATACGGTGCGCTTGCAAGACTTAACAAAGGTGAAACTATCGATAAACTTTTATTTGGTGGTTACTCTACAATTTCTTTAGGTTATGCAGGCTTGTACGAGTGTACAAAATATATGACTGGTAAGTCACACACGGCTGAAGAGGCAAAACCATTTGCGCTTTCAGTTATGCAAAAGATGAACGACAAGTGTAAAGAGTGGAAAGCAAAAGAAAATATCGACTTCTCGTTATACGGCACTCCACTTGAAAGCACAACGTATAAATTTTCTAAACAATTACAAAAACGTTTCGGCATTATCGAAGGCGTTACTGATAAAAACTATATTACAAACAGTTATCACGTACACGTTACTGAAGAAATCGACGCGTTTACAAAACTTAAGTTCGAAAGTGAATTCCAACAATTATCACCTGGTGGCGCTATCAGTTACGTAGAAGTTCCTAATATGCAAGATAATATTCCTGCAGTTTTATCCGTAATGAAGTTTATCTACGACAACATTATGTATGCTGAACTTAACACTAAGAGCGACTACTGTCAAGTTTGTGGTTACGATGGCGAAATCCAAATCGTTACAGACGAAAACGGCAAACTCATTTGGGAATGCCCACATTGTCATAACCAAGACCAATCAAAAATGAACGTCGCTAGAAGAACTTGTGGTTATATCGGTACACAATACTGGAATCAAGGTAGAACGCAAGAAATTAAAGAAAGGGTATTACACTTATAATAAACCTTTTATAAACAATTGTTTATATTAAAATAAAACAAAAACAGCCAGACAAAGTAATTTGTTTGGCTGTTACAATAAGGTATAAATTATGTATTATGGCGAAATAAAAACCAACGACATAGCAAATGGCGAGGGCGTAAGGACTACGCTTTTTGTTTCCGGTTGCACAAGGCATTGTAAAAATTGTTTCAACAAAAAAACGTGGGATTTTAACTTTGGCAAGCCTTTTACCGACGAAACAAAACAGTTTATCTTTAACGAAAGTTCTCCCGACTGGATACAAGGTTTAACCGTTTTAGGGGGCGAGCCTATGGAATTTGTCAACCAAGAGGGGTTGTATCCTTTGTTAAAGGAGTTTAAAGCACGTTTCCCTAAAAAAGATATTTGGGTATTTACCGGCTTTACTTATGATGAAGATTTAATTTTAAACGGTCAACGTTATGGCGAATACACCGACAAACTATTAGATTTAATCGATATTTTGGTCGACGGCAGGTTTATAGAAGAATTACACGACATAACCTTGCAGTTTAGGGGTAGTTCTAACCAACGTGTTATCGACTTAAAAAAGACAAGGTCGACAGGTCAAATTTGTATTTGGGAAAAACTTAAAAAATAAAAAGGGGCTATTATGGAAAAGTTATTGCAATCTGTTGAAAATTATACAGACGTTATGCTTAAAGCAGAAGAATATATTTGGAAAAACCCAGAAACTGGTTATAAAGAATATAAAACTAATAAATATATGATAGAGCAGTTTAAATCGTTAGGTTACGACGTTATAGCGCCAAACGATATAACTGGCTTTTATACAACAATCGATACTGGCAAAAAAGGTCCAACCGTCCTTATTTTGGCAGAGTTAGATTCCGTTATTTGCGCATCACATCCGTCGGCAGACCCTATAACGGGTGCTGTACACGCTTGTGGGCATCATTGTCAATGTTCGGCATTATTAGGTATAGCAGGCGCGCTTAAACAAGACGGCGTTTTAGATGATTTATGTGGTAAAATCAAACTATGCGCAGTTCCTGCAGAAGAACTTTTAGAAATCGAATATAGAACGGAACTTATCAAAAAAGGTGATATAAAATACTTTGGTGGTAAGACGGAGTTTTTAAGCCGTGGCTATTTTGATGACGTAGACGTTGCGTTTATGGTGCATACGGGTATGGGGTATACAGTTTTAGACGGGCATATCGGTTGTATCGCAAAAAAAATAGTATACAAGGGTAAGTCTGCGCACGCAGGGGGTTCACCTTGGCTTGGTAAAAACGCTTTGTATGCCGCAACGTGTGGTATAAATGCCGTAAACGCTATTAGAGAAACTTTTATTGATAGCGATATGATTAGATTCCACCCAATCATAACAAATGGTGGTCAAATAGTAAACGCTATACCTGAAACCGTTTGTATAGAAAGTTACGTAAGGGGTAAAACTTACGACGCAATTGTAAAAGCAAACAAAAGGGTAAACCAAGCGCTTATAGGCTCGGCGCTTTCGTTAAACAATAATATAGAAATTTTAGATTATCCAGGTTACTCGCCAGAAGTAAACGATACGGGTATGAAAGATTTAGCACGTCAAGCAATCAAAATGGCTTTAGATATCGACTGTTACGTTGGTGGTACAAGTTCTGGTTCTACCGATATGGGCGATTTATCCGTCGTAATGCCAACCGTTCAATTTTTTAGCGCAGGCGCAACTGGTACGGCGCACGGCAACGATTATAAAATTGTAGACGTAAAAAAGGCCACCGTTGATAGCGCAAAAGCACAATGCGCTTTATTATACTTACTCTTAAAAGACGACGCTAAAAAACTTTACGATATAAAGTCAAAATACACCCCTGTTTATCCGTCGATAAAGGCTTATCTAGATTATATTGATAAAATTTTTAGTAGTGGAGATAGGATTATTTATAACGAAAATAACGTAGAAGTTATTTTATAAAAAATTACAAATTAAAACCCCCAAAAAACTTGGGGGTTTTTGATTTTTTAAATTATCCACGTTTTAATTTAAGCGCAAGTATAATTGCTATTTGTAAAGGCACGCCAAGTAAAAATAACATCCAAAGCCAATGCCCAAAAATAGATAGGTGCAAAAAGAAGTACGTAAGTAGCGACCACAAAAATACCGACACAAAAATAAACATCATAGGTCGGCGACCTTTCCTTGCCCAGATAGCAACAAATATAATTGCAATCACGCAAGATATAGGTATTGCAAGTACAAACACCTGCCAGTAGTTTATTTGGTCGATAATCATAAGACCGATATAAACGATAGTTGCTATAAACCAAACGGTTATCGCCGATAAAAGGGTAATAATAACTTTGTTACCGTTTTGGTTTGCACGTTTAGATGCCTTTTCTATATCCTTTTGTTCGGTAAGTAAAAAGGTAACAGGCACTTCGTAAACCTTTGCAATCTTGTCTAACGTTTCGATATCAGGCATAACTTCGCCGTGTTCCCATCTAGAAACTGCTTTGTCCGAGTATCCTATTATCGAGCCAAGTTCCGATTGTGTAAGTTTATGTGATTTTCTTAAATTTACTAAATTTTCAGTCAAAATCTCTTTAATTGCTTTCATATTTTAATTATATCACTAAAAAAACTAGATGTAAAGTCAATTTTGTATAAAAAATAGGGTAATTCTCTCTTAGCGAGAGTGCTATTTTTAAATTCTCGTCAGTACCTTTTTATGTTGGGAATACCTTTTTCTAAAATTCTCTTGCAAAAAAAAATCTTCAAACCTAAAATAATGGCGAATTAATTTTTATCAAAGGAGGCTTTATGCAAAACAACAAAAAAATAGTACCCGTGTTTTTTTCTTCAGACGAAAACTACTTGCCGTTTATGGCTGTAGCGCTTAAATCTATCAAAGACAATACAAAAAAAGATACCTTGTATAAAGTTTACGTTTTGTGCGAGGGGATTTCTAATGATAAAAAGGATAGATTAAATTTTTTAATCGACGACACAATGTCTATAGATTTTGTAGACGTTTCAAGCAAAATTAACTCTATTAGACAAGAAATGCATTTAACTTTAAGGGATTATTACACTTTAACAATCTTTTTTAGGTTGTTTATACCAACGTTATTCCCTAATTACGACAAAGCAATTTATATCGATAGCGATATAGTCGTTCTTGGCGATTTAACGGATTTATACGATACCGACTTAAAAAACAATTTGCTTGGCGTTGTAGTTGACCAAGTTGTTTCTAACATAGACCCGTTTAAGTATTATACGAGCAAACATTTAGGCGTAAATGCTGACGAATATTTTAATTCCGGCGTGCTTTGTATGAACCTTTCTGCTTTAAGGGATTTTAAGTTAGAAGACAAGTTTGTTTCTATAATCAAAAACCATACGTTAGAAACCATTGCTCCCGACCAAGATTATCTAAATTATTTATGTAAGGGCAGGGTAAAGTACTTATCTGCAGGTTGGGATAAAATGAGCATTACCGATACGGATATGCCTATAAAAGACGTAAAACTTATACATTACAATATGTATAACAAGCCTTGGCTTTATGGTGACGTCCCTTACGAAAAATTCTTTTGGCAATATGCAAAATCTACCCCGTTTGGGGATTATTTACAGTCATTAAAGCAAAATTACCCAGAAGAAAAAAAGATTATCGATAAAACTTTAGGCGAAATATTAATTAAAAACGCAATCCGTATAGCAGATAGCGATAAAACGTTTATAAAAGTATTAGGTAGTACGTATGAGCAATAAAAATTTACAACAAAATCACCAAGCGCGTTTAGACGTATTAGAGCGTATTAACCAAAACGAAAAATTAGGTGGAGAGGCTTTTTTTAACGACGTAGAAATCGACCCACCACATAAAACCCTTATGCCCGAAGACGTCGATTACGAGTGTAAAAAGTTTTCCACTAAATTTAAAAGATTTTTTGCAAATATAATAGCGTCTATTTGGGCAAAAAAGGTCAAAAAAGACTTTCAGGTAGAAGTTATCGGCGCTGAAAATTTTAAAGATATAAAGGGTGGGGCTATGGTTACTTCTAACCACTTTTCTATTTACGAAAACGCCGCCTTTTGGCAGGCTGTAAAACAGTCTGGCAAAAAAAGGAAGTTTTACCGTATCATAAGAGAGGGCAACTACTTTTTTCCTGGGGTTATAGGCTTTTTGTTACGTTATGCAAGGACGTTACCTATATCCGAAAACGTAAAAACTATGATGAATTTATCACGTGCTGTAGATAAATTTTTAAAAAACGGGGATTTTGTTCTTATTTATCCCGAAAAAGCAATGTGGTGGAACTACCGTAAACCACGTCCGTTTAAGGTGGGGGCGTTCCATTATGCGTCAAAAGCAGGCGTACCCGTTGTGCCTTGTTTTACAACAATGCAAGATACCGACGTTTTAGACGAAAACGGTTTCCCTATGCAAAAATATACCGTACACGTTATGCCACCTATTTATCCAGACAAAGATAAATCGGTAAAAGAAAACGGCGTTATTATGATGCAAAAAAATTATCAACTTTGCGTAGATAAGTACGAAGAAGTCTACGGCAAAAAATTGACTTACTATAACGATTAGTTTTAAGGGAGATACTTCTCCCTTTTTTAGTGGTTATATAAATATTGATATAATATCGCTAAAATGGTATAAAACATAATATAAAATAACAAAAATAAATCTATAAAATTTTTAGTTTTTATGATATAATATCAATTGATAAA
>JAEIGA010015974.1_pt1 | contig 11425 bp, 8 predicted proteins | sample 9270691 | NCBI WGS metagenome assembly JAEIGA01 (sample SAMN17057246, study PRJNA624740) | gut metagenome | biome: biome; isolation source: fecal sample | host: Bos grunniens | place: China: Xizang | collected 2019
GAAGTTGCCATCCGTGCCGCATTCAAGGCCGTGGCCGACAGTAAGCAGGTTGCTGTGCTTGTACCTACTACCATTCTTGCTCTTCAGCACTATAATACCTTCAAGAACAGACTTAAGAATTTTCCTTGTAATGTAGAATATATCAGTCGTTTAAGGACTGCAAAAGAGGTTGCTCAGATCAAGGAGAAACTGAAAAATGGTACTATAGATATAGTTATTGGAACCCATAAGATTCTTGGAAAAGACTTTGATTTCAAGGATTTAGGACTGCTTATCATCGATGAGGAGCAGAAGTTCGGCGTAAGTGCAAAGGAGAAGCTTCGCCAGCTGAAACTCTCCGTTGATACCCTTACCCTTACGGCAACACCTATCCCACGAACCCTCCAGTTCTCACTTCTTGGAGCACGCGACCTCTCCATCATCAGCACTCCCCCACCAAACAGAATCCCTGTTCAGACGGAAATCATGCTGTTCAAGGAGGATGAGATAAAGAGCATCATAAACTACGAAATCAACCGCGGAGGCCAGGTCTTCTTCCTTCACAACAGGGTGGAAGAACTCCAGTCCATCTACGACATCATCCACAGGCTTGTGCCTGACATCAGGATATGCATCGCACACGGCCAGATGGAAGCGAAGACGCTCGAAAACAAGATTATCGACTTTATGGAGGGAGCATATGACATGCTTCTGTGCACCACCATCATCGAAAACGGACTCGACGTGCCTAATGCAAACACCATCATCATCAACCAGGCACAGAATATCGGCTTGAGCGACCTTCATCAGCTTAGAGGACGCGTAGGACGATCGAACAAACGTGCCTTCTGTTATCTGATTGTTCCGCCGCTCATAACCATCACGGAAGATGCACGACGCAGACTGAAGGCTATTGAAGCCTTTTCTGACCTTGGAAGTGGCTTCAATATAGCAATGCAGGATCTTGACATCAGAGGTGCCGGAAATCTTCTTGGAGCCGAGCAGAGTGGATTTATAACTGATATGGGCTTCGAAACCTATCAGAAAATCCTTTCTGAGGCAATGGATGAGCTTGGAATGGAAACAGGTATATCAGTGGCAAAGGATTCAGGTTCTGTAGTTGTTGACTGTACTATTGAGACAGATCAGCTGGCTCTGATTCCGGATACTTATATAGATATAACTGTAGAAAAGATGAGAATATACAAGGAACTCGATTCTATAGTTACTGATAAGGGACTGGATGAGATGAGAAATAGGATTGAGGACCGATTCGGAAGATTACCAGAGGAGATGGACAGACTCTTCGATATAGTCAAGATAAGACATCTTGCAGAGAAACTAGGCTTTGAGAAGGTTATTATAAAGAATGGAATCCTTATAGCCTTCTTTGTGGCAAATCCTATGTCAAATTATTATAAGTCAAAGACTTTTGCCAGTGTTTTAGAGAAAATCAATCTTAATACCAATATATTTGAACTCAAGCAGACTGACAGTAAGTTAAAGATTATTTCAAGAAAGGTAGACTCTATCTCAAAGGCTTTGTCTATTTTGAATAAACTTAGGTAATTTTTAATTTTGCAGATTGTAATAATTAATAAACCAGTGTCGAATTTAGTAATAGATATAGGAAGCACAGCGCTGAAGGCAGCCTGGGCAGATGGAACTACTTTAGGAAAGACTTTTCGTTATCAAGGCGAAAAAAGGATAGATTATATTCTTTCCTTGACTGAAAATAATAAACCTGATGTAATGATCATCTCGTCTGCGATTGATATAAATGCCAAGAATGAGGCTAAACTTCAGTACAGATGTGAAAGACTTATAATATTGGACTCTTTGCATAAGGGAGTTTATGAAAAACTGAATCTTCCGGAATATCTTAGTCCGGACAGGGCTGCCTCTGTAGTTGCATCAAGATATCTTTTTAAAGACAGTCCAGTAAGTATTTTTGATTTCGGTACAACTCTTACTGTTGATTTTCTTGATAAGGAAGGTAACTATAAAGGAGGAAATATATCTGTAGGCTGCAGAACAAGATTCAAGTCTGTAAACAGATACTCAAAATCCTTACCTCTTTTGACTATACCTGATAAAACAGCGGAGCTTGGAGAAGACCTTGTTTCTTCAATAGAATCAGGAATAATTTCAGGCATAATCTTTGAAATTGGAGGATATTTAGCCCAACAACCTGAAAATATTGTAGTTTTTACGGGTGGAGACGCGAATTATTTTGCAAAAAGAATGAAAAACTCCATCTTTGTAGTTTGTAATCTTGTATTGATGGGATTAGCAATTATTTCTGACTATGACATTTGATTTAAAGAAAGTACTTTTAGGACTGACCATCCTTCTTATTTCCGTGCCTATGTTTGCCCAGCAGGGTGGAGCATCAGGTTCGTATTCTCCTTATTCTATATATGGAATCGGAGATCTTGCGAAGGAGGGCAATGTCTTTACAAAAAGTATGGGAGGCGTGGGTATAGCTACCCGTAACAAGAGATTTATAAATACAGCGAACCCTGCAGCGGTGACTGCCAGGGATTCATTGGCTTTCATGGCTGATTTCGGTCTTGCCCAGACAAATAAGATCTATCACCAGAACATTGCTGGAACCAAAGTAAAGTCTGCAAGCAATACATTTAATATTCAGAGCTTTACAATGAGCTTTCCTATTTATAAATCATCTGCATTTATGGTAGGATTCACTCCTTTCAGTGACTTGGGATATGCTTATAACTCTTATGTAGAGGATAAGGATATTATTGGTATTACAAACAATATCTCCTATCAGTCATACGGAGAAGGTGGTATTCATCAGGCCTTTGTTGCAGCCGCTGTAACTTTCTGGAAGAAACTTTCTCTTGGAGTTCAGGGAAATTATTATTTTGGAGCTGTAGATAAGGTGTCGAACCAGAATTATACAAATGCATCCATAAGAAGCATCAATAGCGGAAATACAATGTCCCTTAGAGGTGTCACTGGAAAATTCGGTCTTCAGTTTGAGCAGAAACTTGGTGGAGATGTATCTATGATACTTGGTGCAACCTATAGAATGAAGACTAATGTAAAGGGATATTCTACAAGTTATAGATATGCGACAACTTCAGGTGTTACTGACTCATTGAGATATGTAAATGATACTTTAGGACAGAATTCAAAGGTTGCTTTTGCTGATGAGATTGGCGTTGGATTGACAGTCAAGTCGGGAGATAAGTGGACAGCAGAGTTCAATTATCTAAGAGCAGGATGGGACAAATCTAACTTCGATAATGTAGAAGGTTTGGCCGTAAATGCTTTGAATTCAAAATTTTGTAGTATCTTTACCAACTCTTTTAGAGCAGGTTTCGAAATTACTCCGAATAGAGATGATGTCAGATACTATTTGAAGCGATGTACTTATAGGGCAGGAGCTTATCATGAGCAGATGTATTATATGCTTGATGGAAATAATGTGACAGCAACAGGAATAACTCTCGGAATCACTTTGCCTGTGTATAGACTTTATAATGGCGTATCATTAGGTGTCGATTTTGGTAAGAAGGGAAGTACGAAGCCTACTGCAGACAAGAACAACTCGATGATCAGAGAGGATTATGTAACCTTTAATATAGGTTTCAATATCCATGATATTTGGTTCAGAAGAATTAGATACGAATAATAAGCAACTAAAATAAATTAAAACAGAAGAGTAAAAGAATTATGAAAAAGATTATTCTAGTTTTGGTGGCTGCGGCTACAATGTTTGGCGCAAGCAACGCTAATGCACAGGGAAAATTTGGTGCAGATAGCGCTGAGTGTATCAAATATCTTTCTTATTACAAAGAGTACTTCAAGCAGAAGAACTACAATGAGGCTATTCCTAACTGGAGAAAGGCTTACACTCTTTGTCCTCCAACAGCAAACCAGACAATGTTGATCGATGGTGCTACTCTTGTCAGAAATCTTATCAACAAGAACAAGAACAATGCAACTTACCGCGATGCACTTATCGATACTCTTATGACTTTGCATTCTACTAGAGCAGAGTACTATCCTAAGTATAAGACTGTTGCAATGAACAACAAGGCTCTTGATATGATCAACTATATCAAGAATAATCCTGAGAAACTTTACAATGGTTGCAAAGAGGTAATCGCTGCTAACGGAAAAGATACTAAACCACAGGTTTACTTGTTTGAACTTAACTCAGCAGTAGAGCTTTACCAGGCAGGTAAACTTGATGCAGAGGTTGTAATTAACGATTACAACAATGCTATGGAGGCTCTTAATGCAATGGAGGCAAGTGATGCTCTTGCAGAGATCAAGACAGGTGTTGAGACAGTGTTCATCGGCAGCAAGGTTGCAAGCTGTGAGAACCTTATCGCTCTTTTCACTCCAAGATATGAGGCTAATCCAGATGATCTTACTCTTGCTAAGAACATCGTCAAGATGATGAACTCAACTGACGATTGCTCAGATAACGATCTTTACCTTACAGCTGTAAACACAATGTACAGACTTGAGCCTTCTTACAACTCAGCATACGCTCTATTCCGTCTTTATACAGCTAAGGATGACTTGACAAATGCTATCAAGTTCATGGAGGAGGCTATCGCTTCTGAGGACTCAGATGCTGCAACTGACGCACAGTACTACTACGAGCTTGCAGTTGCCTGCTATAAGGGTGGAAACTCTCCTAAGGCATTCGAGTGCGCTCTTAAGGCAGCTGAGGAGCAGACTCTTGCAGGTAAGGCTTATATGCTTTGCGGTACTATCTGGGGAACTCTTTCTTGCGGTGGTGACGAGATTGCCAAGAGAGCACAGTTCTGGGTTGCAGTTGACTACTTGAACAAGGCTAAGGCAGCTGATGAGACTCTTGCTGAGTCAGCAGTAAACCAGATCAAGCAGTACTCTACTTACTACCCTCAGACAGCAGAGGCGTTCATGTATGACTTGACAGATGGTCAGTCTTACTCAGTATCTTGTGGTGGCATGAAGGCTAACACTACTGTAAGAACACAGAAGTAATCTGATTTGAATCACTCAATACATATTATAAAGATGATAGCAACCGCATTGGCGGTTGCTTTCGTCGTTATTTCGTGTAAGGAAAAACTGGATGTAGCCAAGGCTCTGGATCTTGACAATACTCCGATGCAGATTGTTGATGATATGTTCATCGTCCATACTGAAAACGGAATCCTGCAGATGAGAGTAGAGGCTCCTTTGATGGAAAGGTATAAAAAGGATACCGTAGAGTATGAACTTTTCCCGAAAGGTCTGGCAGTTTATGCTTACACAGATGAAGGTCTGTTAGAGACCCAAATTCTATCAGATAATGCCAAACATCAGAAGTTTTCTGATGGAAGAGAAACTTGGGCTGCGTTCGGAAATGTCGTAGTCAGAAATCTGATAGAGCAGCAGACTATGGAAACTGATACCCTATATTGGAACCAGCAAGATGAAAAACTTTATACGGATTGCTATGTCAAGATGTATTCTCCAGACGGTTTTATGCAGGGTTATGGCATGGAGTCTGACCAGAAGGCCAGCACTGCCTATATATTGAGGCCATTTAATAACTATGCTGTTATTATTCAGGACAGTACGCAGGTTGTTATAGATTCTGCTAATTTTATTGGGCCATTACAGAAAAATTAAATGATTTTCTAACGCAGATTGGTGGAAAATTGTTATCTTCGCGGCCTATATCCCTATTATAAGGTGAATTTTCATTCAGCTAATTATTAAAAACTAATACAAAAATGGCGCTACTTGAACAAATTCGCGTAAAACTTGGAGTTGCGATTACAGCACTTATTGCAATCGCGCTATTGTCATTCATTATTGACCCAGGTACTCTAACTACCGTTACTCAGTCTATGTCATCAAAATATGACGTTGGTGAGATTAACGGAAAATCTATTTCTTACACAGATTACCAGAAGGAAATCGATTCATTCACTACAATCAATGAGCTTGTTTCAGGTTCTTCAGTACAGAGCGAGGAGCAGCAGAAGTCAATCAGAAATACTGCATGGCAGTCTCTAGTTGACAAGTATCTTTTCGTTAAGAACGCAAAGAACGCAGGTATCGTAGTCAGCGATGCTGAGGTTGTAGACCTTACAATCGGTGACAATCTTTCACCTGTTATCGCTCAGGATCCTATCTTCAGAAATGAGGCTGGTGAGTTCTCAAAGCAGGCTGTTATCGACTTCGTATCTAATTTGGATGCAGACGCTTCTGGAAACGCTAAACTTTATTGGGATTATCTTCAGAATGCTATCCGTACTCAGCAGTACTACACTAAGTATGGTGCACTTTTCACTGAGAGTAACCTTGTAAACCCTCTAATGGTTTCAAAGCTTATCGAGAACAACAACAACACTGTCAATGTTGATTTCGTAATGGTTCCTTTCGGAATGTTGAACGATACTACTGTGACAGTTCCATTCTCAGAGGTTAAGGAGTACTACAACTCTCACAAGAAACTTTACAAGCAGCAGGCTAGCCGTGATATTGACTATGTGCTATATCAGGCAGTTCCATCACAGAGAGATATCGATGCAGCAAAGAAAGAGGTTTCTGATCGTCTTGAGGAGTTCTCTACAACTGAGAATATGAAGTCATTCCTTCTTCAGAACTCAGACCGTCAGCTCAGCAATATCTACTACAAGGCAAATGAGCTTAACTCTGTTTCAGAGACAATCTCTAAGTTTGTAGCAGACAACAAGGTTGGTGCTGTTTCTGATGTTATCTCAGAGGATAATACATTCTTCGTAGTCAAGATTATGGATGAGAAGACTCTTCCAGATCAGGTTCGCGTAAAGGCTTTCCCTATCCAGGACGCAACAAAGGCTGATTCACTTGTAAATGTTATCAACAAGAACAAGAATTTTGACAACGTAGCGACTCTAAACGCTATCTCTCAGCAGTATATCTATGACGGTTGGATGAACCAGAACAACATGATTGATGCTTCAGTTCTTACAGCAGACCTTAACAAGGCTTATAGCTTCAACTATCAGAACATCACTTACATCCTTCAGGTTGTAGAGAAGTCTGAGGCTTCAGCTAAGAAGTCAGTTGCTATCTTCGAGAGAAAGGTTGTTCCTAGCCAGGAGACAAGAAACTCTTACTATGCAATGGCTAACGAGACTGCAACTAAGGCAGCAGGTAAGTATGCTAACTTTGCAGAGGCTGTTTCTACTTCAGGTGGATATGTTCAGTCTCTTGACAGAATGCTTGAGAGCGCAGAGTCACTTGGTGGTATTGATAATACTAAGGAGATTACAAGATGGGCATACGATGCTAAGAAAGGCAACGTATCAAATGTAATCACTGTAAACAATGACTGCTTCTTCGTAGTTGCTCTTAAGGAGATTCACAAAGAGGGTTACATTACTGTAGAGGAGGTTGCTCCACACATCCAGGAGCTTCTTTACACAGAGAAACTTGGTGCTAAGAAAGAGGCTGAGATTGCAGCTAAGATCGAGGGTCTTGGTACTCTTCAGGCAATTGCTGAGGCTCTAAATACAACAGTAAGTTCAAGAGAGGGTATCGCATTTGCATCTCTTAACGCTCAGGGTCTTGATCCTAAGTTCATCGGTGCAGTTTCAGTTGCTGAAGAGGGCAAGATTTCAGCTCTTGTCGCAGGCAACCTTGGAGTATATGTATACAAGGTAACTGGACGCGAGACAGGCGCATTCTACACTGAGGATGACGCTAAGAAGAGAGAGCAGCAGCTTTCACAGTACGCTTCTCAGATGCTTATCCCAGTTATGATGGAGACAGCTGAGGTTAAGGATAACAGAGCTCGTTTCTTCTAAGAGAAACACTCAGACATAAATAAAGGTCGGCTCAAAATTGAGTCGACCTTTATTGTTTATATTCCATTAAAAAAGCTGCAGGACCTGCAGCTTTTTTAAGTCTTTATACGTTGAATAGGAAGTGCATGATGTCTCCGTCCTGAACGACGTACTCTTTACCCTCGATTCCGAGCTTTCCTGCGGCTCTACAGGCAGCTTCAGACTTGAGTTCGATAAAGTCGTCATACTTGATAACTTCGGCTCTGATAAAGCCTCTTTCGAAGTCTGTATGGATAACGCTTGCAGCTCTTGGTGCCTTGTCGCCTTTGTTGATTGTCCAGGCACGACATTCCTCAACTCCTACAGTAAAGTATGTCTGAAGATTCAGAAGAGAGTAAGCGCTCTGGATAAGTCTTACAACACCGCTCTCTTCAAGTCCCATTTCCTCAAGGAACATCTGTTTCTCCTCGTATGTCTCAAGTTCTGCGATATCAGACTCAATCTTTGCGGCGATAACAAGAATCTCTGCATTCTCTTCCTTTACAGCCTCACGAACCTGATCTACATACTTGTTTCCTGTTGCTGCAGAAGACTCATCTACGTTACATACGTACATGATAGGCTTATTTGTAAGGAGATAAAGTTCTTTGGCCATCTGCTGGTCCTCAGCATTGTCAAATTCAACGCAACGGCAAGATTTTCCCTCAAGAAGAACCTCTTTATACTTAAGCAGAATGTCATACATTCTCTTAGCATTCTTGTCTCCTCCTGTAGTTGCCTGCTTCTGAACCTTGGCAATACGGTTTTCTACTGTTTCAAGGTCTTTAAGCTGAAGTTCAAGGTCAATGACCTCCTTATCTCTCACCGGGTCTACAGAACCATCTACGTGAATGATATTAGGGTCTTCAAAACATCTCAATACGTGAAGAATTGCATCTGTCTCACGGATATTTGCAAGGAACTGGTTTCCAAGTCCCTCACCTCTGCTCGCTCCCTTTACAAGGCCGGCGATATCAACGATTTCAACTGTAGCCGGAACAACTCTCTTTGGGTTGCAAAGGCTTTCAAGTACCTCAAGACGCTTGTCAGGTACGATTGTAGATCCAATATTAGGCTCAATTGTACAGAACGGGAAGTTAGCACTCTGTGCCTTTCCTGAACTTACGCAATTGAACAAAGTCGATTTTCCGACATTAGGAAGACCTACGATTCCACATTTCAATGACATAGACTAAATTTTTACGTTTTTTTATTTTTCGGCCGCAAATTTAATGATTGTTTTTATGTTTTCAGCTATCTTTTTGGTAAAACTCTCCCACCTTTGTCAATAATATCAAGACTTTGATAGAATGAAACTTAGAATACTCCTTTTGTTACTGATAAGTATTCCGGCATTTTCTCAGTCTCCTCAGAAATTGGCAGTGTTCTGGAACCTTGAAAATTTCTTAGAAGACAATACTAGACATTATTACGAAAAAGTGCAGAAAGTTTCCAAGACTCTACTTTGGATGGGAGAGTATTATGGGAAAATGCCGGATTTAATAGGAATAGCTGAGGTTGAAAATATTTCTCTCTTGAAAAGACTTGTTTATAACCCGATTCTCAAGGATTACAGGTATTCAATTGTGCATTTTGACTCTCCTGACCCAAGAGGAATAGATGTGGCTCTTTTATATAGAAAAGATACCTATAGCCTTCTAGATGCAAAACCAGTCTCTCTTAAGGATAGTTCAGGGAATCTTATCCCAACCAGGAATATCTTAGTGGTTGAACTTGAGGATAAGGAAGGAAAATCCATTACCTGTCTTGTAAATCACCATCCGTCAAAATATTCAGGAGCAAGTACAACTCAGACTAAAAGAGAGAGGGCTATGAAGACAATGGTGTCTATATGTGATTCTCTAAAAAGGGCAGGGGAGTCATGTATTATTTCAATGGGAGACTTTAATGATACCCCAGATTCAGAGCCTTTCAAAATGCTTCCACCATATTTAAAGAATATGGCGGATGATATTCATGAAAGAGGGGAGGGGACGATAAAGTTTAATGGAAAATGGGAGATGATAGATATGTTTATTGTCAGTTCCAGATTAGATTGCAGGATGGAAATCTGCTACCCTCCATTTTTGATGACAGAAGATAAGCAACATACTGGTATGAAGCCTCTTAGATCTTTTTCCGGGCCGAGATATCTGGGAGGAGTAAGTGACCATTGTCCAATAGTGCTGATTTTTTAACAAAAAGGTTGTTTTCTTTTCAGTTATTCTTATCTTTGAGAGATTTAATTTCTATTTTCAGAAAGTCTGTCAAAACGCATAATATCTAAAAACTAAAATAAAATGAAAACAAGAATTGCTGAAAAGTACAAACAGCTTTTTGCTGAGGAAGGTGAGTTTTTCGCTTCTGCAGGTCGTATCAACCTAATTGGAGAGCACACAGACTACAATGGTGGTTATGTTTTCCCAGGTGCAATCGACAAATGCATGATCGCAGAGATCAAGCCTAATGGTACAAACAGAGTATGTGCATTCTCATTGGATTTGGATGAGTATGTGGAGTTTGGTCTTAACGAGGAAAATATTCCTGAGCAGAGCTGGGCAAGATATATCTTCGGAGTTTGCCGTGAGATCATCAAGAGAGGTGGGGAGATCGCAGGTTTCAACACTGTATTTGCAGGAGATGTTCCTCTTGGCGCAGGTATGTCATCATCAGCAGCTCTTGAGAGCACATTTGCATTTGCGTTGAACCACCTTTTCAACCTTGGTATTGACAAGTTCGAGCTTGCAAGAATCGGTCAGTCTACAGAGCATAACTACCTTGGCGTAAAATGCGGAATCATGGATCAGTTTGCTTCTGTATTCGGAAAGAAGGGCAACCTTATGCGTCTTGACTGCCGCTCTATGGAGTTTGAGTACTTCCCATTCGATCCTACAGAGCATGGATATCGTCTTGTTCTTCTAAACTCTTGCGTAAAGCATGAGCTCGTAGGTTCTCCATACAACGACCGTCGCGCTTCTTGTGAGAGAGTAGCAAAGGTACTTGGTCAGGAGTTCCTTCGTGGAGCAACAATGGAGCAGCTTGAGGCAGTTAAAGATCAGATTTCTGAGGAGGATTATATGCGTGCACGCTACGTAATCGGTGAGGAGCAGAGAGTACTTGATGTTTGTGCTGCCCTTGAGAAAGGCGATTATGAGACTGTAGGAGCTCGTATGTATGAGACACACTGGGGAATGTCAAAAGATTATGAGGTATCTTGTGTAGAGCTTGATTTCTTGGCTTATAAGGCTAAGGAGTGTGGCGTTTCCGGTTCAAGAATCATGGGTGGCGGCTTCGGTGGCTGTACAATCAACCTTGTAAAGGCTGAGCTTTATGATTCATTCATCGAGAAGGCAAAGGCAGACTTCGCAGCTGAGTTCGGACACGAGCCTAAGGTCATCGATGTTGTTATCAGCGACGGTGCAAGAATTCTTGAGTAACCACAATAGTTACATAAAATGAAAAACAGCGACTTTCCGTGACATGAACCCCGAAAGTTAGACAAAAAACTTTCGGGGTTTTGTTATGTCTAAAAAAAGGAAGAAACATGGCTATGCAGAACGATTGAAGTATATGCATATGCTTGAAGATGGGTATAGCATTAAATATATCCACGATCA
>JAEIGA010015975.1_pt1 | contig 11425 bp, 16 predicted proteins | sample 9270691 | NCBI WGS metagenome assembly JAEIGA01 (sample SAMN17057246, study PRJNA624740) | gut metagenome | biome: biome; isolation source: fecal sample | host: Bos grunniens | place: China: Xizang | collected 2019
GTGCAAGTTATGGCAATAACATTTATAAAGCCGTTAAAGCAGGCACTAAGTTAGAATATATCGGTATAAATAACGGTTGGGCTAACGTCAAATATGACGGAAAATCTTTATATTGTGGAATGCAATATTTGAAATAAGTTGATAATATGGCTATTAATTTAACATTAAGCAAAGATTTATTCATTCCAAAATTTGAGCCGCTGTTATTAGATTATTCTCACAGGTGGGAAGTATACAAAGGCTCGGCAGGAAGCGGGAAGAGTTATCATATAACTCAAAAACTAATCATAAGAGCCTGCAACGAGAAAATTAAATTATTAGTATGTAGAAGAACAGGCGCAACTATTAGGAACACTTGCTTTAGTTTATTTAAGGATATTCTATCTAAGTGGAAGATAGCGCCTTTTTGTAATATTAGGGAAACTGATTTTAATATTAAGTTCCCGAACGGAAGCGAAATAATATTTACAGGGTTAGACGAAGAAACTAAATTATTGTCATTGAATAATATCGGGACTATATGGATTGAAGAAGCGTTTGAAGTTCCAAAAGATATAGTCGAACAATTAAATTTGCGTATGAGGGGCAATAACAAAAATCAACAAATAATATTGTCGTTTAATCCAATAAACAAAAATCATTGGTTATATAATTTTTGTGAGGTTGAGCCTCCTGAAAGTTTTATATACAGCCATTCTACTTATAAAGACAATCCGTTTTTAAATGAGGAATATATTAAGAGTCTTGACGAACTAGAAACCCGAAACCCCGCTAAATATCGAGTATATGGGCGTGGAGAATGGGGCGTTGACTCCGAAGGATTAGTTATTCAAAATTGGAAGACGGAAGAATTTGATGAATTAGAATTGGCGTCTAAAGGTTTAGAGCATAGAGCGGGTATGGATATAGGTTGGATTGATCCGTCGGCTATTATTGACTCGTTATATGATAGAGAAAATAAAACAATATATGTATTTAATGAGTTCTATAAAAGCGGTTGTCAATTAAGCGAATTAGTCAGCGCAATTGAAAATATGGAACTGAAGAAAACAAGAATATATGTCGATGCAGCGGAGCCGCGAAGCATTCAATTTTTTAAAAAAGAAGGCATTCGGGCGGAAGGTTGCGCTAAAGGTAAAGACTCAGTAAAAGCGGGTTTAATGTTTTTACAAGATCATTTAATTATCGTTCACCCGCGATGCAAGCATTTTATAATGGAATTAGAAAACTTCAGTTATATCAAAAGCAAACAAACGGGAGAATGGACGGAAGACACGACTCACGAATATTCGCACGCGATAGACGCTTGTAGATATGGTTACAGCGATATATATACAAATAACAAACTTAAAACAATGAATAAGGCTGCGTTAGGCCTATAAGGAGGGAAAGAATGTTTAGGATTGAAGGAAAAAGAATTGAATTAACGCGCGGAGATATTGCAAATTTCAAAGTAGAAGCAAAAGAAAATAATACACCTTACGAATTTAAAGAAGGCGATATTGTTAGATTTAAAGTATTTGAAAAGAATGATTGTAAATGCGTGAAATTATTGAAAGACATAGCAGTAGAAGAAAAGACAACTAGCATAAATATAAATTTAGTTAGCGAAGACACAAAAAATATATGCGATTATATTAATTATCCGGTTGAGTATTGGTATGAAGTTGAGTTAAACCCTGAAACAGCGCCGCAGACAATAATTGGTTATGACAAAGTGCCGTCAGTGTTTATATTACTTCCTGAGGGTGCTGATAAAAATGAATAATACAATAATAGGAAGTATAACTACAAAACAAAACTTAACGGGAGAAATAAGCAAAGCGGTTGAATATTTAAAACCTATTACGCAAGAAAAAACAATTACACCAACAAAAGAAACGCAAGAAATAATTTGCGATAAAGGCTATACAGGATTAAGCAAAGTAACAGTAAAAGCAGTAACAAATGAAATTGATAATAACATACAAGCAACTAATATAAAAAGTGGAATATCAATACTAGGAATAACAGGAACTTTGCAAGAGGGTTATGTTTTAGAATTAGAAGATAGTACTTTAATATTTTCTAAAGAGGGAAGTGTCAAAGAAGGTGAATTAATCTTATGAGTAAAATAAATAAAATTAAAATAAACAATGAAACTTATGATATACAAGATTTAACAGTTGGAAATTTAGAGGAACTTTCTACTGAAGATAAAAGTAATTTAGTAAATGCAATCAACGAAGTATCTAATAATAGTGGTGGTATATCTTTAGAAGAAGTAACTAACATAACAGGAAAATTGGAAAATCTTGAAACAACTGATAAGACAAATCTAGTAACTGCTATTAATGAAGTATTTTCTAGTATTGGAAGTGCATCAGGTGGTGGAGATGCAGGCAGTTGTAAAGTTAAGGAACTAACAACTACACCTGTGGAACTTACAACATTAGAGCCGGGCATCTATCAAAACACAACTGATAATTGGGTAGAAATAAGAGTACGTAATAATGTAGTCACTACTATATCAGTAACAGGTGGCGGGCAATTATTTTGCTTTAATGGTGGTTCAAACTATGGGTGCTTTGCCACTAAAATAAGTAATTATAGTAATACAGGTGGTTTAACGTTTGACGCATTATGGGCTAATGCTGTAAATGGACCGTTTAAAGGTTCATATGGATTTAGTAATTTTGTAAAAATTTCAGGTAATGAAACAATTAATGGAACAAAAACTTTTAATACATTGCCACAATCAAGCAAAACGCCGTCAAATAGCAAAGACCTAGTAACAAAATCTTATGTTGATAGTGCAATTGCTGCTTTAAAAAATGAATTAAGTGGAAGTTAAGGAGGGAATAAATGTTTTATGTGAATAAAGATGCTGAATTAAGCGTCGAGTTATTAAAAAAAATGTTAGATAGGTTTACAACTGACGTTAAGCCTAAATTAGTCAAAAACAAAAAGTATTATGACGGATTGCAAGAAATATTAAATAAAGAGTATAGCGACGCGTCAAAACCGTGCAATAGAACAATTACAAACTATTGCAAAAATATAGCGGATAGTTATTGCGGATATTTAGCAAGTCCGGGATTTATCTCATATCGAAGCGAGCAAGATATTGAGGACGTTATGGATATTCTAAGATATAACGATTATCAAGCAGAAGACAGTGACTTTCTATTAAATGCATTAGTATATGGCAAAGCCGCTGAATTAATGTATACGGACGAAATAGGAAAAGTTAGATTTAGATTAATTGATCCAACAAAATGTTTTGCAGTATATGACGATAGTTTAAAAGGCGATTTATTATATTTTGTTAGATTATATCCTGTTAATGAGTGGGACGACGCTGATATATGGAATGTAGACGTCTACGACGATTATCTTGTGAAACATTACACAATGAGCGGGGAGAATGGCGATTTAAAATATATCAATGAAGAGTTTCATTATTTCAATCAATGTCCTGCTAACGTGTTCGCACTTCCTGACGATAAAAGCATATTTGATTGTATTATAAGTTTACAAGATGCAGCGAATGAGTTGTTATCAAGCGAAATAGACGATTATAGCGCATTTTGCGACGCTTATTTAATGCTTACAGGGCTAGACGCTGACGAAGACGATATTTTAAAAATGAAAGAGAATAGAGTTTTAATCCTTCCTGAAGGAGCGGCCGCAAATTGGTTAACTAAAGCAGCAAGCGACGCTCAAGTAGAAAATATATTAAAACGCATTCACGAAAGCATATATCGAATTGCGGCGTGTCCTGACTTTTCAAGCGAGTCGTTTGTAGGCGGTGTTAGTTCGGGGATTGCTATTCAATACCGTTTGACAGGAATGGAAACAAGAGCGGCTAAAATATGCGCCGAAATGAAAAAAGCATTGCAACGAAGAATCGAAATAATATGCGGAATTGCATCTTTAAAATTAGGCGAAGAAGTATTTAGAGATATTCAAATTGAATTTAAGAGAAATATTCCTGAAGATACAACAGCAACTATTAATATGATTAATACATTAAAAGGAACTGTTAGCGATGCGACGCTATTAAGTCAATTAGACTTTATTCAAGACGTCAACGCTGAATTGGAAGCAGTAGAGGCACAAAAGAAGGCCAATATGGACGTATACGGCTTCGGGTTGATAAATGATAGCGGCGAAGAAGAAAACGCGTTAGAAGAAGAATAAAAGGCCTTAGAAAAGAGGTGGCCGAATGAGTAAAAAAGATTATTGGGCCGATAGGATAACGAGGGCTCAAGCGAAACTGACAAATAAAAACATAAGTCAAATTGAAAAACAATTAAAAAAATATTATAGGCGCTCAATGGATAGAGTTATTAATGATTTTGAGGCGACTTATGACAAATTACTTGCAGCGCAGGAAGCAGGAAGAGAGCCAACGCCTGCTGACTTATACAAATTAGATAAATATTGGAAGATGCAAAGTCAATTAAAAGTTGAGTTACAAAAACTAGGCGACAAGCAAATTGGAGCATTAAGCAGGACGTTTGAAACTCAGTTCTTTGATATTTATTATTCTATTGCTTTAGAAGGTAAAAAAGCATTTACTGAAATAAGCAAAGAGGGAGCACTTCAATTGATAAACACAATATGGTGCGCTGACGGTAAAGATTTTAAACAAAGAATTTGGGGAAATACAAATCTTTTAGTAGAAACATTAAACGAGGAACTTCTTAACTGCGTAATAACAGGGAAGAAGACAACTCAATTAAAAAAGGCTTTAAAACAACGTTTCGGCGTTAGTTATAGCGCTGCTGATAGGATAGCAAGAACTGAAATGTCTCATATCCAAAATACAGCGGCTAAAGAAAGATACAAAGACTATGGAATAAGGGAGATGCAAGTTTGGGCTGATAAGGACGAGAGGCGTTGTGACGTATGCGGAACTCTTCATAAAAAGATATATCCAATTGGGGCAAGACCACCCGTTCCCGTACACCCGAATTGTAGATGCTCAATTATTCCCGTAGTCGAAGATTAATGTCTTTTAGGGGCTAGACGTAAAAGAAGCAACTAAAATATTAAAAAGGGCTAAGCAATGGCTTAGAACTTAGGAGGAAACAAAATGGAAAACGAAAACGTTAACGTTAACACAAATCAACAAGAAAACACTCAAGAAAGTGTAAAAACTTACACTGAGGAAGAAGTACTCGCATTAATTCAAAGCGAAAGCGATAAAAGAGTACAACAAGCGCTAAAAACACAACAAAAGAAACACGATAAAGAAATGTCTTTATCAAAACTTGACGGAAGCGAACGCGAGAAAGCCGAAAAAGACAACCGCATCGCTGAATTAGAAGAAAAACTTGCAGCATTCGAAATTGAAAAGAATAAAAGCGAGTTGAAAAGTGTTTTAGCATCGAGGGGGCTAAGCGCTGAGTTTGCGGACATTATCGTTATTAACGACGATATAGAAGCGTCTCAAGCGAATATCGACAAATTAGACAAATTATTCAAGGCTGCTGTTACTGCTGAAATAGAGAAACGTTTAGCAGGCAATGCGCCTAAAGGTAATGGAAGCGGCAACGTTGAAATTACAAAAGAAACGGCTAAAAAAATGAGCCTAGCCGATATGAACGAATTGGCTCAAAAAGATCCGGATAAGTTCAAATCATTATTCGGTTAATTAGGAGGAAAAAAATATTATGGCAAATACAGTTTATGCAAATAAAGTATTAGAAGCAAAAGCAAAAGATTTATTAATAACTTCAGTTAACGCTAGAAGTTTAATGTCAATCGATAGCGATTTAACACAAAACGCAGGAATGACAAAAACAATTAATGTTTATACATATTCAGGAACTGCTGAAGAACTAGCAGCAGGGGAAGGAAATACAAATAGAGGTGCTATCTCTTACGTAGGAACTGACTACAATGTTAAATTAGTTCAACAAGCATTCGACTATTTAGACGAAGACTATATGAAAGACAACACTATTGTTGACAATATGTTAAAAGGTGCAAATCAAGTTATGGTTAACAAAATGACTTCTGATTTTGTGGCTGAATTAGCAAAAGCAAATCTAAGTGTAACAGGTGCTTTATCTTACAATACAATCGTTGACGCTATTAGCGAATTAAACGTTGAAGACGAAAGCGGTGTATTCGTTGTTATTCCAAACGATTGGAAGAAAGCATTAAGAAAAGATGAAGACTATAAAACTGCTAGAATGGGCGAAGTAATCTATAACGGGCAAGTTGGAACAGTTGCAGGTATTCCTGTTATTGCTACAAAAGCATTAAGCGATGTTGCTTACGTTATGACTAAAGAAGCAGTTACTTTATTTATGAAGAAAGACGTTGAAGTAGAACAAGATAGAGACGCTGACAAAAGAACAAACAGCGTTTACTTAAGAACTGCTTACGTTTGCGCTTTAACTGACGCAACTAAAATTGCTAAAATTTCAGCGTAATGACGCAGTTTAACATTATTTAAGGCGCAAACAATTTAAAAAATGCGCCTTAAATATAATACAGGAGGATAACAATGTTAGAAGATATTAAAACAATGCTAGGGGAGGCCGCTGACAATTACACTGACTCACAAATAAACCTATGTATAAAACACGCTCAAGCGGAAGTCAAAAGTTATTGTAATAGAGAACTAGACGAAGAACTTGAAATTTGCGCTCAAAAGATAGCGATTATCAAGTTAAATAGATTAAATAGCGAAGGCTTAGCAAGTCAAAGTTATAGTGGCGTTTCTGAGAGTTATATAAATGGTTATCCTGCGGACATTTTGGCTGTCTTAAATAGAAAGCGCAAAATAAAGGTGGTGTAATTATGATTAACTCTCAAATGAGATTTTATAATTATTCAAAAATAATCACTGAAGTTGACGATTACGGACAACCTAAAACAATAGAAGTTGACGGCAAAATTAAAATGGCGATCAACTTTGCATCGGAAACGTTGCAAGAAAACTCACTTTATAGCGGCGCTCAATATACAGGCCTTACGTTAAATAAAGACATTAACGCATCTTATATTATCCATTATGGAAAAGAAAAGTTAAAAGTCTTATATATTAACCCTGAAGGCAAATATAAACAAATATTTATGGCTAGGATTTAATAATGGCTATCGATATTAAAGGTTTAGACGAAATTGTCGGGCATATTGAAAAATTGGCCGATACGTCACAAATAGAGGCTGCTATGGGGAAATGTTGCGCGTTAGTAGAAAGAAGCGCAAAACAAAAAGCGCCAAAAGATACAGGGGCGTTAAGAAATTCAATACAAAGCGAAGTTAAAAAAGGCAACGCTAGTATTGTAGGCGTTGTATTTACGCCTTTAGAGTATGCGCCATACGTTGAATTTGGGACAGGCTTATTTGCGGAAGAAGGCGGGAGAAAAGATGCTTGGGTTTATCAAGACGACAAAGGAAAATGGCACAAAACAAGAGGCCAAAAACCGCAGCCATATTTAAGACCCGCTTTAAACGAAAACCGCAGCAAAATAATAGAAATATTAGGAGGGAGCATAAATGGTTAATTTTCATAAAAGCATAGTCGGGGCACTCAAATCTATTTTGCCAACATACTATGAAATGATACTAAATAGAGAATTATCTATTCCGTGTATATCTTATATGGAACTATCAAACGCAAGCCGAGAAACAGGCGAAACGATAGGATATAGCGCTATTCAATATCAAATCAAAGTATGGGCTAACAAAATAGAAGACTTGCAAAATTATGCTTCTCAAATAGACAACGCTTTAAGGCCATTAGGTTGGAAAAGAGTTGGCTCAAACGAATTGTTTGATACTGCGTCTACTATGATGCAAAAAATATTAGTTTACGAGGCTACGGCCTTAGAGACGTTTGAATAGTAAAGGAGGAAATTAAATGGCTACTATTTCAAAAGGTATAACTTTAAAAGTTGGAGAAAAAGTTTTAACTAACTTACAAGAAATCCCTGAATTAGGAGGGGAAGCGGAAGCAATTGAAATAACTACACTTGCTGACGCCGCTCATATGTTTACTGACGGAATTCTAAATTATGGCGATAGTTTAGCATTCAAGTTCTTATATGAAAAAGAACAATTTAATGAACTTAACGCTTTAGAAGGTTCACAAGATATTGTTGTGACTCTTCCTGACAACGCAACTTGCACTTTTTCAGGAAGTTGCAGCGTTAAATTGGACGGTGTAGGCGTAAACGCAGCGTTAACTTACACTTTATCAGTTAAACCTGACAGCGCTATGGTTTGGGCGTAATATTCCATTAATGGAGGGGAAGAAGAGGATTTTCTCTCTTCCTCTTCTTTCTATATATGATTTAAAAAAGGAGAGAAAAATTTTATGTATTTAGATTTTAATGTAGGAGAAAAGACTTATAAATTAAGACTTACAACACGAAATATCGTGGCTTTAGAGAAAGTTATAAAATGCAACCCGCTTGCTATCTTTGGAAATGAAGAGGAAATACCTGAAGTTTCAACAATGGTTGCTATATTATGGCAAAGTTTGCAAAAGTTCCACCACGGCATTGGACTTGACGCAACGTATGACATATTTGACGAATATTTAGAAGATCATAGTATGACTGATTTTATTAGCGTTATTTTAGATATTTACAAAGTGTCAGGAATTATTAAAGATGCCAACGGTACAGAAGACGAAAAAAACGCGATAGCGGAGGGGAAATAAAAGAGTCCTCTCCACAACTATTCACGACGGACATATATAAATGGCTTGAGGTAGCCTTAGATTACAATATTACTGAATGGGATTTTTGGGATATGACAATCGGCGAACTCGAGCGAGCAATAGAAAGTAAAAAGCGAATTAAAAGGCGTCAGGAGCAAGAAAAAGCATCGTTCGACTATGTATTAGCCGATTTAATAGGCAAAAGCATATCTCGTATATATTCTTCGTCTAACAAGATGCCGGAACTTAGTGAAGTATATCCAACGCTATTTGACAGCGAAGAAATAGAAGAGAAAAAACAAGAAAGAAAAGACGAATTATCCGCATTAAGATTTAAACAATTCGCTCGGGCTTTTAATAATAAAAAAAGCAATGGGGAGGTGGATAAAAAATGACTGAAGAATTAAAAATATTAATTACTGCTGAAGTTGATAAATTAAAGCAGGAATTAAACAAAGGAAAAAAAGAAATAAAAGGTTTTCAAGACCAAGTTAAAGAAGCAAGCAAACAAGTTGACGGCAATTTTCAAAAACTAGGCGACGGCATAGGTAAAGCAATTTCGACAGGTTGCAAAGTTGCAGCGGGTGCAGTTGCTACGGCAGCAGCAGGAATGACGGCTTTAACTAAGTCAGCAATAGGAAATTTTGCGGAATACGAGCAACTTGTAGGCGGTGTTGATACTTTATTCAAAGAAAGTTCCGGAAAAGTGCAAAAATACGCTGAAAATGCTTTTAAAACAGCAGGAATGAGCGCAAATGAATATATGGCTACGGTAACCGGTTTTAGTGCTTCGTTGCTTCAATCGTTAGGCGGAGACACAGCAAAAGCCGCTGACGTTGCAAATATGGCGCTAAGCGATATGGCTGACAACTCTAACAAAATGGGAACTAGTATGGAAAGTATTCAAAATGCTTACGGCGGTTTTGCAAAACAAAACTTTACAATGCTAGATAACTTAAAATTAGGTTATGGCGGTACACAAGAAGAAATGCTTAGGCTTTTAAGTGACGCCGAAAAATTTAGCGTCGTAAAATACGATATATCAAGTTTAAATGACGTATATCAAGCGATTCACGTTATACAAAATGAAATGGGAATAACAGGAACAACAGCAAAAGAAGCGTCAGCGACAATTAGCGGTTCTTGGAGTTCTACAAAAGCGGCTTGGGATAATTTAGTTACAGGCCTAGCAAATGGAAACGCAAATATACCGCAGTTAGTTGCGGACGTTGTAGCGTCAGCAGGCGACGTATTAAAAAATGTTATTCCTGCAATAAAAGAAGTTATAAAAAATATACCAAAAGCAATAAGCGAAATAAGCCCGGAAGCGGGCGCGGCGTTTCAAACAGTTAGCGACGCAATAATGGCTGTGTTGCCAATTCTAAAAGACGTATTAGCGACAACATTCGACGTAATTGTTAGCACTATAAATTTCGTTAGAGAAAACACAGGAATTATAACAGCGGCAGCAGTTGCGATTGGGGTTATAACAACAGCAATTGGCTTATATAATACGGTTGCGGCAGTTAAGGCAGCAATGGCAGCAGCTGAAGTGACTAGCGTTTGGGGCTTAGTTTCAGCATACGCAGCGCAAGCAGTAGCAATGGCGGCAGCGTTAGCGCCATATTTATTAATTGCGGCAGCAATAGCAGCGGTTATTGCTATTATCGTACTATGCATTAAATATTGGGACGAAATAAAAGAAGCAGTTAGTAAAGCGATGAAAGCGATATGGCAATTCATTAAAGACGGCGTTGACAAAATTAAAGGTTTTTTCGAAGGAATAATTAATTTTGTAAAGGATAATTGGCAAGGGCTTTTGTTGTTAATCGTCAATCCATTCGCAGGTGCGTTTAAATTGCTATACGACAATTGCGAAGGTTTTAGAGAAACAATAGATAATTTGGTTAAAAAAATAAAAGGCTTTTTTACAGGTTTGTGGGACAGTCTGAAAAACGGCGCAAAAAATGCTTGGGAAGGTGTTAAAAACGTTTTCTCAAATATAACAGGTTGGTTTAAAGATAAATTTACTCAGGCTTGGACTGCTGTTAAAAACGTCTTCAGTGTAGGCGGGAAAATATTTGACGGCATTAAAGACGGTATCGTTAGCGCATTTAAAACAGTTGTTAACGCTATTATTCGCGGAATTAATAAAGTTGTTTCGGTTCCTTTTAATGCAATTAACAACGTGGTAACAAAAATTAAAGGTATTGAAATTTTGGGGCTTAAGCCTTTCAATTGGGTAAATACTTTTAGCGTTCCTAAAATTCCGGAACTTGCAAAAGGTGGAATTGTCGACAACGCAACTTTGGCAATAGTCGGGGAACGTGGAAAAGAGGCAATTATGCCTTTAGAAAATAATACGGAATGGATTGACACGCTAGCATCTAAATTAAACGGATCTAAAAAAGCGGAACAACCAACAACTATTATTTTACAAGTGGACGGCAAAACGTTAGCGCAAACAACTATAAATTCAATAAACGACCTGACAAGACAAACAGGAAGTTTGAAATTAAATTTATATTAGGAGGTGGAAAATGGCATATTTCAAAATAAATAATAATGATTATTCTAAATACGTCAACGCGTTAAAAGTCGGAACAAATAACAACTATAACGCACAAACGAACGCGGCGGGCGACACTGTTGTTGATTATATAAACAAAAAGCGCACAATTGAAGTTGGTATTATTCCACTTGACGACGCTGTTATGGCTAATTTAAAGGCGGATATTGAAAGATTTAATGTTTTAA
>JAEIGA010015976.1_pt1 | contig 11424 bp, 12 predicted proteins | sample 9270691 | NCBI WGS metagenome assembly JAEIGA01 (sample SAMN17057246, study PRJNA624740) | gut metagenome | biome: biome; isolation source: fecal sample | host: Bos grunniens | place: China: Xizang | collected 2019
AACTATGCTTCCCAATATAATGTATCTTGTGGGATAGTTTCATTTAATATTCCAAGTTCAACTTCTAATTGTTGGAAAGCATCCACATTAGCTTTGTATGCATCATCTAATCCGGAGATGAATGGGAAACTTTCTAAGGATTCAGCTTCCACAACAGGATCGGTAACAATATCTTCAGGTAACAATTCAACTACTTTGTCGGTTGTGTTGTTTTCGATATTGTCATTGATGAATTGAGTTGCGTTTTCGTGGATTGCAACGATCGCTTTTGCAGTGTCTGCGTGGTTGTCAAGGAAGTCTTGTGATGCTACAACTACACAACATGGGTGACCTGGTAAGATTTCAGAAGAATCAACTAATTCTTCAATATTGTCATTAGCTTCAGCAATACTTACATAAGGTTGGAAAGTGATTGCTCCAGGAATATTGTTGGTTTTTAAAGCATCATTAATTGATGGAACTTTCATTGCAGATTCATTGATGTCATCTAAGGACAATCCGTTTTCTTTTAAGTATAATGAAAGTAATACATGTTGAATTGAAGCTTCACCAGGAGTTGCAATAGTTTTTCCTGCTAAGTCTGCTCCACTATTAATGCCAGAATTTTCAGTTACAACAATTCCAGACCCTTCAGTTTGAGCAGCGGAAATGACTTTTGCTGGCACTCCAGCAGCAACAGATGATAATACAGGAGAGATTCCTACATATCCAACATCAACATCACCACTAGCCATAGCGGTCATTAAATCTCCACCGTTGTTAAATTGAACTAATTCTACGGAAATATTATTTTCTTCATATAAACCTTGTTGATCTGCAACAAATAAAGCTGCATCGTGATCAGAAGGTAAATAACCTATCTTTACAGTGTCGTCTCCTCCTAAAAAGTCGAAAAGACCTGCACTAGCTGAGCCCATTACTAAAAATGCAGCAAGGGCTAACACTAAAACAAATGTAATTTTTTTATTCATTTATAATCACCGATAATTAAGTAACTTAATTACACTACATATTATTAAATGTGTAGGTATAAATATGTTACTTCTAATTGATTTAACAATTGTTATATTTTGAATCCCTTGTAATAGTATTACTTATAGCCATATATAAAGATATTGTAAAAAAAAGAAGATAGGTAGTAATTTTTAACTACCATCCCAAAAAATGTCATTTTCAGAAATAGGTTTCTTTAAAACACCCATGTCAACTTCTAAATTCATAAATTCCATAACATCCTGTTTAAAGCCATCATCTAAACCAGAAATGAATGGGAAACTAGAAATAGCCACTTTTTCAACTTCAACATCTGAAACGATATCAGCCGGAATCATAGATGCTGCCTCATCAGTATTGTTGTTAATGAATGCAGTAGCGTTCTCATGAATCTTTAGAATGGTATTGGTCTCATTTGGATGTTCATCCAAGAACTTATCTGATGCCACTACAACACAGCATGGATGGTTTGGCAAAATGTCCTGTGAACCTGCAAGTACAGTAGCTCCGTTTTTCTCAGCAATAGTTACATAAGGTTCAAAAGTAATCATACCATCAATCTTGTTGGTTTTTAGTGCATCGTTCATTGAAGGTACTTTCATTGAAGATACTTTAAGGTCCTTTAAAGACATTCCGTTTTGCTCTAAATAATACTGGAGCAACATGTATTGGATGGAAGCCTCACCTGGAGTTGCAATGTTTTTGCCTGCAAGATCAGAAACTGAACTGATTCCTGAGTTTTTAGCAACAACAAGTCCTGAACCTTCAGTTTGAGCGGCTGAAATTACTTTGACAGGCACGCCTTTCTCAATAGATGCCAATACCGGTGTAATACCAACGTAACCAACATCAACATCACCACTAGCCATAGCGGTCATCAAGTCACCACCATTGTTAAACTGAACCAAGTTGGTGTTAATGCCTTTTGAAGCGAATTGTCCTTGAGCATCTGCAACAAATAATGCTGCATCATGATCAGAAGGCAAATATCCGATTGTCACGGTTTCACCGCTGCTTGTCAGGAAGAATGCTCCCACAGCAACAATAGCTATAATTGCAATAATGATTGCGATAATTTTATTATCCATGTAAATCACCAATTAATTATTAACCTAAAAAATTATTAAAGGTTTTGATTATGGTAGCTGAAAAAATAGACCAATGCATGAAACCTCATGGAGAGGAAGGAATACAAACAATAGCAAATATGAATGAAAACCACAAAGGCATTTCAGAATTTGCATTTGAGTGCGTTAACGTTAATGAGGACGATAAAATACTTGATATCGGCTGCGGCGGCGGAGTCAATATTGAAAAATTCCTTAAACTGACAATTAATAATGTTGATGGGCTGGATTATTCCGAAGTATCCGTAGCCGAATCCATTAAAAGAAATCAATCAGCGGTTGATGGCGGAAGATGCAAAGTAATCCAGGCCGATGTCAGTGACATGCCAATTGATGATGAGAGTTACGATTTGGTTACCGGTTTTGAAACAATTTATTTTTGGCCAGATTTGGGCGAGACATTTAAAGAAGTCTTAAGGATTATCAAACCAAACGGTCAATTCATGATAGCTCAGGGAACAGACGGCACCCATCCAGATGATGAGAAATGGTTAGCGACTGTTGAAGGAATGAGCGTTTATACCGCTAGCGAATTAGAAAAATACTTGCTTGATGCCGGCTTTAAAAGTGTAGAAATCTTTAAAAAAGCCAACGATTACATTTTGGTTGTCATTGCACAGAGATGAATAACATTTATATATCATCTTGTACAATTTATTATTTGGAAAAAATAACTATTGTTATATAATTTTCCGAAATCTAAAATATGATGCAGAACATAATAACTAGTGATAAAATGAACTTGGAAGATAAAATAGAAACTGTCAAGAATATACTAAAAGATAAAAAAGTGGCTATTGGCTTTTCAGGAGGTGCCGATTCAACATTGATAGCTTACCTATCTTCAAAAGTTTCAAAAGACACATTAGCTATCACTATAAATAATCATCTGCTGCCTACCGATTTTATTGAGAATACAAAAAGCACTGCAAAAGCTTTTGGAATAAAACATGAGATAATCGACATTGACTTTTATGAAAATGAGGATTTCCTGAAAAACACTTCCAAAAGATGTTTTACATGCAGGGACATGATGTATTCGACAATCGAAAAGGTTGCCCGTGAAAATGATTTTGACTTTATCTGTGACGGAAACAACATAAGCGACTTAATCCAAGACCGCCCAGGCATTCTGATAACTTATAGGAAAGGATTTAAAACACCTTTCATTGATGCCAGATTGACATCCAAGGAGATTCATGAGTATTTAAATAAGAACAATATTGGATATTCCAGATCAACAACTTGCCTTGCAACAAGAATTCCGACAGATACACAAATAACCCCTGAAAAAATTGCCAAAATCAGCCATGCTGAAGATTATATTTTAGATAACACCAACTGCGAAATAGCAAAAGTTAGAACATTTGATGAAACTGGTATTATTGAAGTGGACAACATTGAAGAAATTTTAATGGAAGATAAATTTAAGCAAATCAGTGATGAATTAAAAGACAATGGCTATGAAAAAGTTGAATTAAATTTATCACCAATTGAAGATGATGAATACATCAAAATCGACTATCTTGACGGTTGCTTTTCATACCAGCTTCCATTTTCAATAAACCTTGAAAACACATTAAAAGAAATTACATGCGACGTCATTTCAAACTCCGGCGAAAAAATTGAGCTGGAAAACATTGCTATTTATGAAAGCGGATTGATTGAAGGACATGATTTAGAAAGTTATGAAATTGCGCTAAACATGTTTATGGACACATTAACAAAAATAAGAAGAAATATTTAGGTGAAAAAATGCCAACAAGATACATTGGAGACGGATACTGGGAAATAGCTTCCCGTCAAATGAGCATAGTAACAAGAAGCGAGCAGGAAAGATTTAAAGATGCAAAAATCACAGTAATCGGTTGTGGTGGTATCGGTGGTGAGACCATTGAAATGCTTGCAAGAATGGGTGTTGGCGAACTTGTTTTAGTTGACAAAGATGCATTTGACTTATCCAATTTAAATAGACAGACATTAGCCACAATAGCTGATTTAGGACTTGATAAAAGCTCAGTAGCAGCTGAAAAAGTAAGGCTGATTAATCCATATGTGAAAACAACCATTTTCAATGAGCATGTTGACCAAACAAACATTGATAAGGTAATCGGAGATTCAAATATCGTTATTGATGCTCTTGACAATGTCTTAACAAGAGTAATCGTTTCAAGAGCTGCAAAAGAAAAAGGAATTCCATACATTCACGGAGCGATTCACGGAACAATGGGACAGATTACAGTATTCCTTCCAAACAGCGAAAAAACATACGAAGAAATGTTTAACCTGCCTTCAATCGGCAAAGAGCTGAATGATGAAACAATTGAAGCTTTAAAAGGAGTAACATCAGGCGTTCCACCGGTAATCGGACCAACACCAAACTTAATCGGATGTCTTGAAGCATTTGAAGCTTATAAAATAATAACTGGAGTTGGAAAGGTTACAGTAGCTCCTAATATCCTAAGCTTTGATTTGCTTGACTTAGGTTCATTCGGATTAGAGAAAATTTAAATAGATGCCCAAACATCTATTTAATTCCAATTTTTTAAAAATAATTGTTTAATTGCTAAAATCAACCACAAAATCCATCATCAAACTATTAATCTTAAAATAACATACCTTTCCAGGAATATGAACAGGACTTCTGCTTTTTGATTATCATTAATGGATTTGATGTCACTTGCGCTTTTAACGCCATCAACTAAAGTAAACTGACTGTTTGCAACAAAGCCTACCTGTTCATCATCTAAAAAAATAGCTATTGCATCACTGTCATGCTCATTATCAGGCTGCTTTACCAAATCCAGAATGACACCTTTCCTAAATGGGTCAAGACCCTTGAAAAAACTGACGCCAGAAACTGTGATTAACGAATCCTCGCTATTTTTTAGAAATTCCCATTGATCGGACAATTCATCTGCCTTTTCAAATTCTCCTTCGGCTTTTAGATAATGGATCCTGGTTTCGACCGGCTGGCCTATACTTTCAAATATTTCCGCTTTTAAAAACCAGAATTCGGAGGCATCTTCATCTTGAGGCAGGCATTCCAAAGCGCTGTCAATCAATTGCATGGCCTTTTCATAGTCCCCCTCAGGGAAAAATGTGACTTTGGCAAAACCATACAATGCATCTGCCTTATTTTTCCTAATAAAATCGGAATCATTGAGCATTAACGCTTTGTCAAAGCATTTAATAGCCTCTTCGAAGTTAGACAAAGCATCTAAAATAAGTGCTTTTGCATTCCAGTTTTGGAAATTACCCGAATCCTCTTTCAGAGCATCATCAATAATGCTTAATGCCTCTTTTAATTTACCTTCATCCTTTAATTTCAAGGCCTTCTCTGACTTTGGGATTTCCTGAATTTTAAAAGTGGTTTGAACAGTATTGCCTTCAGCTGCATCTTTTGAATAATCCAAATAGTTTTGGTCTTTGTTGGGCCGATTTCCCATTGTATCACCAACATTAACTGTTAATATATTGGTTAGCAAATATTATTTAAGTTTAGGCATTGACTAAAATCAACTCCAAGAATAGGATTATATCAAAAACATTAACACAGATAAATTCAAATCTAATATCATTGAATTGATTGCTATGTTTACTTATCCAAAAAAATTAAATAGAAAAGAACAGAAAAAGATTTCAAAATATCCATGTGATGAGCAGATAAAGGACGCTTACACTAAATATCTCACAAATTATTCCTTTAAGGAGTTTGTCAAATATTGTGAAGATAATGATGAAAAGAGTTTAGATGAATTGATTTTCAGCTTCACCGATTTGCAACTTGAGAGATTTGAACCTAATTCATTAATTTGGGTTTCACATGTGATGCTCAACTTCATGATTTATTTTAACGCGAACTTAGATTATGGGGAATATTATGACGCTTATGCATCAGCCCTTCAGTTAACTGTCCTGTCATGTGCAATGGAAATGACAATAAATAAAATTTCAATTGAAGAAGTGGAATTTCCAGAACATTCCAAAATTTGTTTTGAAAAATTCTTCAATGAACGCCCTGATTTTAAATATAATTTAGAAAAAGACTGCAATTTGGCGCATAAATCATTCAATACCAATTTCGATTTTACTGCCGAAGAGTTTTACCTGAAGATGAAAGCGCACTTTGATGAGTGCGGTTATTAATCGGATTATGTTTTGAAAAAAAAGAAAAAAAGAAGTTATAATAACTCTTTTCTTAAATCAATAGTGTCCTTTAAATCAGGACCTGTTGAAATAATGGTTACTGGCACGCCAGTTTCAGTTTGTATCTCTTCAATGAATGCTTTTGTCTCAGCGGATAGCTCGCCGTAGTCTTGCACACGTGCGCAGTCAAACAATTTATCAACGCAGGTTAAAGCAATTTGAGTTGCACCATTGATTCTGCAGGATTCTTTTGCAAGTTCCATATCAAAGTAACCTATTCTTCTGCGGCGACCGGTTACAACACCATATTCCTCGAGTCCTTTACTTTCAGCTTCTTCTTGAGTCATTTCAGTTGGGAATGGGCCTTCTCCAACACGAGAAATATAGGATTTGAATACATTAATGACTTCATCTACTTTAGTCGGTCCAACACCAACATCAGCGGCAAAAGTGGATGCAGTAGTGTCTTTACTGGTTACAAAAGGATAAGATCCGTAGTAAAGTGATAGGGCAAAACCTTGAGACCCTTCAATGAATACGTCTTCACCATCATCAATGGCTTCGTTTACGGCAAGTGACACATCAGTAAGGTATTCTTCAAGTTCCGGAATGTCGCGCGCCAAATCAATTGACCTCATTACGCGGTCTGAATTTGCCGGTCCGCAACCTGAACCTGTACTTCCAATCTTTTTAGACAAGTGCTCTGATGATTTATCACGGTTCATGTGGTCTTCTGTAATTATTGCACATCTAGGGTCAATAGCCATCCTTTCCTTAACGTTGTACTTTTTCAAGTCTTCAAATTCTTTAAATAACACGTCAGGGTTTACTAAAACCCCTGCACCAATCATAAGCTTTGCATCTGTATGTACAAAACCTGATGGGGTTAATCTTAAACCATATTTTTCTCCATTGAATTCCACGGAATGCCCTGCATTTGGCCCAACTCCTGCACGGGCAATTATGCTTGGTTTATCATTGTCACAAAGGTAAGTGATACATTTTCCTTTACCTTCATCACCCCATGCTCCTCCAACTAAAATACTACAAGTCATTTAATAACTCCTTAAAAATTAATGCTTGAAAATCCATAAGATTTTCATACCACTTAATATATTATCATTAATAATTAAAAAACTTTTCCAATAATATAAAAAATTAAAAATTTAATTTAAAATTTTAATTGATTGTTCAAGAACATCAAAACATTATTTAGGATACTTCAACGGATGATTTTCGCACATCGGGTCTTTAATCAGGTTTCTCTTTTGATGATATTTTAAGAAGTAAAGCATCCACTGATTTGACAATTCCCTTAATGAAGCGTCGTCCAATCTCTCAAATGGTGAGAAAAAGTCCATCTGATTTCCGCCTACAACTATGCCGATCTCATCGGTTTCAATAAGCATGAAAAAATCGCTTCTAATGTTGTGGATGTCGAAGTCCTCAACGACAGAAACTGATTTTTCCTTTTTAAAATTGTAAAAGAAAGTGTTTAGATATTCAAAATCAATGAATTTGACTTCCTTAATATTGAATTTGAATTCTTCGCTTAACAGATGGTTCTTGAAATCATATTTTGATAAAAAGTCAATATCCCATATATTGCTGTAAAAAGCAGTGAAAAAAGAATCTTCAGCAAATCGAACCACCAGTGAAAAGCTTTCATCGGACCTTGGGGTTCCCAGTTCAACATCCCTGAACTGAAGGTAAATTGAATCTTGAGATATTTCAAGAGAAGTCCATTTGCCTGAATTGATAAGTACCTCACGAATTAATTTTAATGACCTTGTATTCATCATAACACCTAATTTTTAATAAAAACTTCATATGCTCCTTCTATTTCATATTCTTTCTCATCATCATATGATTTGTCCCATTTAAACGGATTAATTTCTATTTGGTTGTTAATTGTCTCATCCCATATGATGTCAAAGTTTTCATCTTTTAAATATTTGGAAACAGTTTTGCCGACTTCCAATGCTTTATCCTCATTATCTTCAAAATCACCGAAAGTGATTTTTAGTTTTGCCTCCTCTATTGCCTCTTCAACATCTTCAAAGGTGTAAAAGCAGAAGCCTTCTGCCTTGAATTTATTGTTGTTCAGGTGAACGAACAGTTCAAATGCATCGGCCACACCTTCCTCAATGTCATAGCCGCAGTTATGGATGGCGACAATAGATTCGGATGCCAATTTACAAAAGGCATTTTCCAATTTAGAGAAATTTTCATTTGAAAAATCATTTAAGGAAACTTCGATTTGTGAAAGATCAATTTCCTCATCCATGAATTGATCTTCTAAAATCTCAATGATTTCATCAGCTGAAAAAAACCCGGATTTAGCCATCAAATCCTTCATGTATTCAAGTTCATCAACCAAATCCTGATTCATGATATCCCTAATCATCCTCTTCATACATTAAAAGACGGGTGACATTGCCTCTTTCAGTAAATCCGCATATGATACGGCTTTCGCCGATTTTTGCCAAATAAAAATTATCATGCGGCTTAAACCCATATCCTTTGAGTTTTGTATATGCTTCAAAAGCAATCTTAGGGTAAATCCTGTAATTTTTCTGGAAATTATAGAAAATGTCGCGGAACTTCTTAACAGTGTTTTCCTCTTTAATGTCTTCAGATTCAACGGCTACAAAGATATCAATTCCATCTTCGGAAACAGCATAATAAGCATCATATTTTAAAAATGCTGTTGCAACCATCACCAAAGAGTGGCAGGCATCGAAATCTGTTTGAAGTATAGGTGATGAGAACTCGACAATGTCAAATTCATCACCGACTGCCTTAATCTGTTTGGAAGCCTTGATTAAGTTTTCGCCGAAAATGTCTTCACTGTCCCATGCCCATGACCATTGATTTAAGTCCTGTGAAAAAAATCCCCAGATTTGCACAGGCATCTTGATATCTCCAAAAGTAATTGTGCCTTTTTCAATATCTAATTCGCCGACATTATCTCCAATTAATCTTGACAAGTTATCTTGCTTATCGAGCGCCAATGCGCCGTATTTTGATAGAATTACCTTAAATGTGTCATCATGTTCAATTGTTATTGGTTTTTCTACTACTTTCACTTTCAACACCTAAAATTCTAATTTGGAAATCCTATCCATAGCTTCTTTAGTATTTTCTAATGTGTTAAATGCTGTAAGTCTTAAATAGCCTTCACCGCTTGGACCGAATCCTGAACCTGGAGTTCCAATTACGTTAGCTTCGTTTAACAACAAGTCAAAGAAAGCCCATGAGTCCATGTTGTTAGGAGCTTTAACCCAAATATAAGGGGAGCTTACTCCTCCGTAAACTTCTAGGCCTAAATCGGTCAAGCTATCACGGATAACTTTTGCATTAGCCATATAGTAATCAACAACCTCTTTGATTTGCTTTTTACCCTCTTCTGAGTAAGTTGCTTCAGCCGCTTTTTGTACTGGATAGGATACGCCATTGAATTTGGTGGTTTGTCTTCTGTTCCATAACGGGTTGATTTCGACTTCATTTCCTTCACTGTCATAACCCATTAACTCTTTAGGAACAACTGTGTATGCACAGCGGGTTCCGGTAAATCCTGCGGTTTTTGAAAAGCTTCTAAATTCAATAGCTACTTCTTTTGCACCTTCAATTTCATAAATGCTGTGAGGAACATCATCTTCATTAATAAATGCTTCATAAGCAGCATCAAATAAGATTATTGCCTTGTTTTCTTTAGCATAATCAACAAATACTTTTAATTGATCTTTAGTTAATGTAGTTCCTGTTGGGTTATTTGGGTAACATAAATAAATAAGGTCAACAGGTTCATCAGGCAATTCAGGCACAAATCCGTTTTCAGCATTGCATTTGAGGTAAGTCAAACCTTCATACATACCATCTTCCATTTCGCCGGTTCTTCCTGCCATTACATTTGTATCGACATATACTGTGTAAACAGGATCGGTTACTGCAATTTTGTTATCAATGCCGAAAATTTCTTGAATGTTACCTGTATCACATTTTGCTCCGTCGCTTATGAATACTTCTGAAGTGTCAAGAGAGATTCCGTATTTTTCAAAATCATTTTCAACAATTGCCTGTGCTAAGAACTCGTAACCTTGTTCAGGGCCATATCCCATAAAGGTTTCTGCTTTTCCCATTTCATCAACTGCATCGCTGAATGCTTTAACAACAGCAGGGACTAAAGGTTTGGTTACATCCCCAATACCCATTTTAATTACATTAGCTTCAGGATTATTTTTAATAAATTCCGCTTCTCTTCTAGCTACTTCAACAAAAAGGTAACTGCTTTTTAATTTAAGATAGTTTTCATTAATTTTAACAACCATGATTAATCCTCACATAACAATTATTAATCTAATTTATATTTTATTTTAAGAATATATAAAAGCAATGTTTTTAGAAATTTCATCTAAAAATTGCCAATTGACAAAAAAATAATACTAAATTATTCAAAAGGCAACAGCGTTTGAAAGAAAAATTTTAAACCGACAATCAAAACAGACCGTAAAACAGTGATTAATTTTATCAGATAATTTACTTTCAAAATTAAACAAAACCTCAAAAACAAAAATTTTTTACAAAATATTTAAATTAAGGAATATTACATATATAATATATACTATTAACTTAAGGGTTGGATAAACTATGAACGGAATAACCATATTAATTTGGATAACTATTGCAATAATTGGTATAATTGCCATAATACTTGTTAAACTGCATTACAGTGGTGAAGAACTTGAAACTGAGCAAGGATCAATCCTTCCAGATACTAAAAGCCTTTCTGGAATATGGTCTCAAGGAAAAGAAAAAATCAGCAATAGCAGCATCAATAATGGTTTATCCTCAAAATCAACCCAAACAAATACAAAATCATTATATGGAAACAGACCAAAAGCATCAATTGACTTTGATGACGCGTACATTGTTCCTGAAGTTGAAGATGAAAATAAAGTTACTTATTCATACAAATCTGAAAATCAAGTACTTATTAATTATGGAAATGATGTTAAAAAGTTCCAAGAACCAATTAAACAAAACCAGATGGATATTATGACTCAAAATAACGAAGATAAAACTGAATTAAAAGACTTATTCACAATCGATGAATTGATTAAAGAATCTAAAAGAAAAGACAGTGAAAGAGAAA
>JAEIGA010015977.1_pt1 | contig 11424 bp, 10 predicted proteins | sample 9270691 | NCBI WGS metagenome assembly JAEIGA01 (sample SAMN17057246, study PRJNA624740) | gut metagenome | biome: biome; isolation source: fecal sample | host: Bos grunniens | place: China: Xizang | collected 2019
AAAACCCTTTAAAACATTAAACGGATAGAATGTAACGCCTCTTGCGGCACAAATTTTGGAATCCAGCTGCCTTACCGAGCCGGAAGCCAAATTTCTCGGTGTAGAGTATTTATCCTCATCATTATCGATTTCCTCATTTATTTTTTCAAATGTAGGAATATCAATAAGTGCCTCACCGGTCACGACCAAGCGCTCAGTATAGGAAATTTTCAAAGGTATATTCTTGAATACCCTGGCATTATGTGTAATTACCTCGCCTACTGTACCGTCACCGCGAGTAGCAGCCTCCTTAAGCTCACCGTTATCATAGGTAAGCTTAACGGTAAGACCGTCCAATTTAAGACTCAAAAAACCGCTATTTTGATGAAGCATTTCGACAATATCGTTAACATCCTTAGTCTTAGCTAAACTCAAAAGCGGGATTTCGTGACGAACCTTTTCAAGCTGACTCTTAGCCTCATAACCGGCTCTTTGAGTAGGAGAAACAGGCAAAATCAGTCCCGTTTCTTTTTCCAAAGTCACAAGCTCGTCAAAAAGTGCGTCATACTGAGCATCACTCAAAGACGGCGTATTAGCGTTATAATACTCATCCGCACACTTATTAAGATATTCAACAAGGTAATGTATTCTGTCGATCTTCATATTTATTTTCTACCGTCCCATTAGTTCAACATAGTTTTTATAGTAATATTATAATCCATAATAAGAATAAAGTAAAGAAAATGTAATAAAAATTCAAAGAAAAACACCGCACTGCCAAATTTATGGTAATGCGGTGCCTTTATTATAGGAATAATATTTTTACGGTTTGAAGATTATATTAAATATTACTTATCAGTAATTATTTAATGCTGTTCTCATAAGACTCAATCATCTTCTTGACCATCTGTCCGCCGATAGAGCCGGCCTGCTTTGCGGTCAAATCACCGTTGTAACCCTGCTTCAAGTTTACGCCAACCTCGTTAGCTGCTTCCATCTTGAAACGGTTAAGTGCTTCCTTTGCCTCAGGTACTACTGTCATTTCGGTTTCCCTCCTTTTGTCTTTATTTGCGTTTGCAATATTATTTTGAACCGACATTTTATTTATATTAAAGGTAATTTAATGTCTTTTTACTATTTTTTACTATAAAATTGAAAATCACTCATTATTTTTTAATATAATAAAGCAACCGACCAAAAATTTCGGTCGGTTGCTTTGTTATAATCCGATTTCCTTTAACAGCTTACTCATTTCCTCGGCTTTATTTTGGTCAGTATTTTTATTTGCCGACAGTTCCTGCTTGGCCATTTGTCTCACGTTTGGTTTCAGAAGCATAAACCACCGTCTAACCTGCATAAACAGTGCTAACCAACGGTGCCTTTCCAAAATTGGATAATAACGCTTTAATTTTTCAAAAGGAATAAACACTCGCGAAAATATATACCCCTTTTTGCCGCCTTTTTCAGCCTGATTTACGGCAACTCTGTTTTCAGAAGTGCCGTAAACACCGCCTCTTAATATATAATCCTGCATTTTAAAAGCAGTCTCAGTCAGTTTTTCATCATTAAACCAAGCTCTGCTTAACTCCCTTGCACTTTCAGCAAATTTTAGCAGCTCTCCCCTTTTCAAAAGCTCATTTCGTGCTTCTTGTGAATACTCTACACCGTCTAAAACCACCAAATCAATAAACGGTCTTATTCCGCAACCGCCAACCTCAAAATGCTTTGCCATATGTGCTATATGGTAAAAGTAAAAAAACTCATCGGTCATTTCGCAATGATACTGACAGCCTGACTTTGGCGATACATTATCCCAAACCGAGCTTAATATATCAATTGCATTGTTAGCTCGACCCTCTTCAATCAAATCAAAGTGAAGCTCAACACTAATTCCCTTTTGTGTAACTAACGTAATATCGTGAGTTGAACGTGTGCTCTCGGTATATCCGAGATTTTCGGTTAAAATATTTATCGCCTGCTTTATATCCTCTTTATGTACAAGAATATCAATGTCACAGCTGTTTCTCATCCAAGGCTCAGGATACCATTGGCGAAGAACCGAACCCTTTAAGGGTATAAACGGAATGCAGGCCGCTTCAAGCGTATCGCATAGCTTCAAATACTCATAATTCAATTGTGTATAGCGGTACAAGGCTACAATTATTTCTTTGCCGATTTTGTCATCGGTGCTTTTTAATAATCCGTTTTTATCAAGTCCCGTTGCATACAAATGAGCTATATTATGGTGCTTTGACAGTGAAAAAAGCTTCTGCAAAATATCCTCAGAAAGACATTCCTTTTCCGATTCTTTAAGCTGATTGCCGCAGATTGCACAACGAAGTACGGCAAAAAACAATTCAACTGTATTCCGGTCCACGACAATCACACTCCTTTAATCGCTTCTGTAAATTTTTTAATAAAAATTATCTTTTCAATATTTCTTTATATTCCTCTTGAACCCTTTTATAGCTTTCCAGGTTGCCTATATCATATCGTCTGCCCGGCATTTCCATAGCGTGGACCGGAGCTTGAGTGCAAAGCCATGCAATATAACTACCCGGTGCATCTACTCCGCAGCCACTCTCAATACCCTTTTCGACCAGTTCTGCATCCTCTTTAGTATAATAATAAAACGGAGGACAGCACCAGTTAGACTTAGGTTCGGTCGGCTTTTCTGCCATTTCAAGTACCTTGTCGTTTTCATCAACTGAAACGACACCGCTTTTTTTAAGCTTATCACGGTTAGCTTCATAATAACGCATAATACAAGAGGTGTTTTTTGATTTAGCATACTTAATAAACTCGGTCAAGCTGAAATCGAGCAGATTGTCCCCTGCTATTACCAGCAAATCGTCACTTATCCTTAACTTATCAATCGCAAACTGAATATCCTTAACCGCGCCGAGACGTGTCTCGTTCGAGCTTGTTCCGTCATCAACAACGGTAATCCTTTGCTTCTTTTCCGCGGCCCATTTTTCAAAATGGTGCACAAATTTATGATTTGAAATAACAACATATTCCGAAACCATATTAACAGTGTCAATATCGTCAATCAGCCAATCAAGAATTGTTTTTCCCTTAACCTCAAGCAAAGGCTTTGGGAAATTTTCGGTCAAGGGATAAAGTCTTGTAGCATATCCCGCTGCTAAAATTAAACACTTCATAATTTCACTCCATCTGAACTGACACAAATATGTGCCGAATACTTTCCTTCAAGCTTCGGAAATTCCTTTAAATATTCCCGACTCACCTTTTCAACTATGCTTTCCTCAAACTGAGGGTCAACAAGTGCCATACAGCAACCCTTAAAGCCTGCTCCCGAGAAGCGTCCACCGTAAATTCCGTCGGTTGAAAGCATTATTTCATACAACCTTTTAAGCTCATCTGAGCCGGTTTCCCAATTGTAGATAGAAGAATATCCGCTTTCAAACGAAAGCTTACCAAATGTATCAATATCTCCCTTTCTCCAAGCCTCAACGCCCTTTTGAACACGTTCATACTCAGTATACCAATGCTCAGCACGCTTTGCCCAATTTTCAGGAAGCCTGTCCTTATACTGACGGTAGACCTCAACCGGCACTTCACGCAAATTGGTTTCATTGAACTTTCCATACGGTAGCCCTGCATAGGCCTTCAATGCATATGCAGCACTGCGAGCCTCATCCACACGCATATTAAATGCAGAGCCGGCAAGCGTACGCTCAATGCCCGAGAAGAATATGGCAATTTTATAAGGCTTCATATCAGGGTGTGTAGGTATCAATTCAAAGCTATCATCCTTAGTATCAAGATAAAGCAGATGGTCCTTCTTTGAATACACCTCACAGCTTTGGTCCAATTTACCACAGGAAACACCGACATACTTGTTTTCAGCCTCAAGTGCCGTCATAATCATTTCGCTTTGAGTTAGCTTAATGTTATTTACTGCAGTAAGTGCTTGCAAAAAGGTAATTATAACAGCGGCAGAAGACGATAGTCCACCAATAGGCAGACTTCCCTCAAACACACCGCAAACGCCGACAGTCAAGGGATATCTGCGAGCCAGTGCCCAGGTTGCACCTCTGAGATAGTCCGCCCAATCATTTTCACAAAGTTCAGGAACTGAGCTTATATGCCATTGAGCACGTGTAGAAAAATTCAAGGAACGAACCTCAATAACACCTGAACGCTTTGGCCGGTATGCCATGTGTATACCCTGATCTACTGCAAGACCGGTGATTTTCCCTAAATTGTGATCAGAATGAGCACCTATCGGACAAATACGGTAAGGACAAAAAGCAAGTCCCTCACTCGGCTTATCATATATTTCAAAAAATCTATCCTCACATAACATATAAAACTACCGCCTTAATACTTTTTAAGAAAAATATACCGTACCGCTCCAATAAAGAGGGACTAATTTATTTTTTTAATATGCAAATGTTTAATAACTGCTTAATTTTTACACTCGGTAAAATTCCTTATACCATTCAGCAAATTTACGTAATCCGTCACGTAAAGAGGTGTTTGGCTTGAAGCCCATATCACGCTCTAATGCCGAGGTATCGGCAAAGGTCACCGGTACGTCTCCCGGTTGCATCGGCACAAGCTTTTTATGACTCTCAAAGTCGTAATCCTCAGGTAAAACACCTGCTCTTATTAACTCTTCCTGTAAAATAGTAACAAAATCCAAAAGATTCTCAGGATTACTGTTACCGATGTTATAAATAGCATACGGTGGCAAAGGAAGTCCATCCTCGCCGACTGCCTTCTCAGGAGCGTGCTGCATAACACGCTTTACACCTTCAACGATATCATCAACATAAGTAAAGTCGCGCTTACAGTTGCCATAGTTAAAAATCTCAATGGTTTCGCCCTTTAACAACTTATTTGTAAAACCAAAATAAGCCATATCAGGTCGGCCTGCCGGACCGTAAACGGTGAAGAAACGAAGTCCTGTAGACGGAATATTATAGAGCTTTGAATATGAGTGAGCAAGCAGCTCATTGCTCTTTTTTGTTGCTGCATACAAAGATACAGGGTTATCTACCTTGTCATCTGTACTGTACGGCACCTTTTTGTTGGAACCGTAAACTGATGAAGAAGAGGCATATACAAGATGCTCTACGCCGCCCTCGTACTTCTCATAAGAATGACGGCAAGCCTCAAGAATATTGTAAAAGCCAATTAAGTTTGCTTCAATGTACACATCAGGATTGGTGATTGAATAACGAACACCCGCCTGAGCCGCAAGATTCACAACCACAGATGGCTTGTACTCCTCAAAAACACTGTCAATCAGTGACCTATCGGCAATATTCCCCTTAATAAATGTCCATGTGGACTCAGGATATTTTTCAGCTTCCTTCTGAATCTGCTCCAAACGCCACTCCTTGATGGATACATCATAGTAGTCGTTCATATTGTCAAGTCCGATGATTTTCACATTTTCAACTGTCTTTAGAAGTTCCATTACAAGGTTGGAACCAATGAAACCAGTAGCGCCAGTTATCAATATTGTCTTATTTATCAATGAAACATTAGGAATAATCATTTTTTCTCCTTTCGGGATCGGTGCAAAAATAACATTATTGCATATTTTATTTCTTTTTTGTACATTATGATATTGATGATGAAGCACACACTACAGCAAATTAATGACACAATAAGAGCAAGTCCTATCCATTCATAATAATTTGTCGGTTGCATATCAATCCAGAAAGTTGCGGTAATCATCAAACAGACACACACAGTATCCACCATCAAATGTTTTAAAAAATACCGGATCGGTCTGTACAGAATTCTCCCTTGAATATAAAACGCTAGATAGACCGTTCTATAACCCATGGCTGCGATGGTACTTATAGCCACACCCACAAGCCCGAGTGTTAGCACCAGCACTACTGCTACCACAATATTGATCACTGCTTCAATGATGGAGCTAGTCTGAGTCTGCTTGTAATGACCAGCAGCTTGAATCATCATTTCATAGGGAATCCTCAAGCAATAAACCGCCTGTCCCATCACCATGAGCGCACCAAAAAGCGGCTGAATGTATGAAGCGTCAGTGAAATTGACCGTATAGATTCTCACAAACGGCAGAATTAGTATCGCAGTTATGGTAAACAGCAACGTCACCAACGTATGAAAAGCAAATTCAACGATGCTGAAAGTCTTATTCAGCGTATCTGTTTCATTCTTTGCTAACATATTGCCCAGCATAGCCTTTATACCGGTATTGATCGAAACAATAACCTGCCGGATACCGTGAGCGACAAGATAATACACGCTATATATGGAAATGTTCTCAAGCGTGGAAAACACGGTAAGCACAACAGTGGCCGCATTGCCCTGCACCACAGTAGCAATGTGCTGAGCAAGTCCGTTCCATTTCTGCTTGAGAGGCTCCTCGGTCAACTGAAGCTTCAGATTGATGTGATAATGCCTGTCCACATAGAATTTGATTATCAACGGCTGAATCAGAAATGCCGCAACCGAGCCCAGTTTGACAATATGTACCGATGCACCCAGTTTGATCAACATAACTGTAAATACGGTATTGAGAATCAGCGCAAGCGAATGTGCGCTCAACTGGATGAATGACAGCTGATCAGCATTAAGCAACAGACGGTAGGTCAAAAACAAATAATACTGTGCAAAATAGCTTAGTGCCAAAATCAGCACCATAGCCGCCGTATACACATGCGAGAATTCATCCCCTATGATAAAGGGATAAACTATCGTGAGCACAACTACATAAACAGCCAGCAACCGAACAATTTTATTGAAAAAGCGGTTAGAAGAAATAACGACCTTACTGATTTCTTCATCACTCTTATCAGCAAGCGGCTTGTATAGAGCAGACTGAACCACAGCACCTACGCCACACTCACACAGAGTGATGACAGTGAGAAACTGGGTGATGGAGGTAATAAGTCCATTCGTTGCAGAACCGAAATACGGAACGATGAATTTAGGGAGAACGAAGCCACATATCAGTGTAATCGCCTGATATGCCAGCGCTGATCCCGTGTTGAGCAACAATTTTTTGCGTCTCGTCATTTCTTTGCCCATCGTCCTTCCATATGCGTACCGCATACCTTTGCTGAATTTATTATTTTTCTAATGTTAATATAACGCGAATACTCGCTCGTATCATCATTTATATCCCCTCTTCCAGTAGCACTTTTAAAGGGAACGCCGCATTGGATATCAGTACTATAATCAGAAGGAATAAAGCATATTTTTTTCACAAAATCAAACGAATCAAACTTTCTCAAATGTTCATCCGTACAGCCATTCATTTTACTAAACTTAAATATTAAATTATCATAGTTGATACGTTCAACACGGCGACGCCATTTTTCGGCAGCTTCTTCTTTGTTAGGATAGTGCAAAAAAACAATTTCAATATCACCCAACCGCCCAAGTGGAACGTTAGTTTGCTTTTTCTCTTCTATAATCTCTTTGTACCTGCTCTCGGTGTAAGAGATAAACTCCAAAGGCTTTTCCATATACCCCTTCACATCGGAACAAAGCTTTAGAAAATCCTCAGGGAAAAAGTACAAACCAACTGTCGGCGTCAAATAGGGCAAACCGAAACGTCTGTAAACATACCCTGCCCAGCAATTGTTGCATATAATCGAAAAATCTGTATTCCGAAGATGTTTTCTTCTTGGTAATTTCAAGTATCTGTCGAGAATACTGTTGAGTTTTCTATGAACAGACTTCGTTTTTTTCCACATTGTTCAATCCTTCTTCATTTCAAAATATTCACAAAAAACTTTTCCCACTTATCCGCAATAACATTCTCCGAATAATCTTCAATAATCGAAGGACTGTTATCAGAGAATCTTTCCGAAATATTCGCATCATTGACAATCATCGACAGTTTCTCTACAATCGTATTGACATCTCCACACGGAACTAGAAAACCATTTTCTCCATTCCGGATCAGCAGTGCCGCACCACCCGGACTGCAGTCGGTCGATATGGACGGAACACCAATGCTCATCGCCTCAATCAGTGCATTCGGAATTCCTTCAAAATCAGAAGTCAGTACAAATGCCCGCGCATTAAATATCGTTTCTTCAACATTATCGGTACGTCCGGCAAGTGTCACACAATCTGACAATCCCATTGTATCAACCATCTGTTGTATCTTGTCTTTATCCTGACCGTCCCCATATATCTCAAGTTTGTAATACGGATATTGTTCATGGAATATTTTAAAAGCCTCCAGCAAAACATCCTGACGTTTTTGGGTCAAAGATAACCGCCCGACCGTAACAATACGATAATCCCTTTCATTAAACCGAGGAATTCGCTTCTGCATATCACATATCATATCATTTATAACGACGGGATTCGGAATGACGGTGCTTCTTTCGTGAATTTTAGGGTATTTATCAAAAAACTTCCGTGCGCCTTCCGTCTGGAAAACCGATCCATCCGCATACTGCATCAAATGGAAACGAATTTTTGATATTCTTCCATGGTAAGAATATGGATCCACCCTTTCAGAAACCACATATCCGGCTTTTGTAAACAAACGTCCGATTGGTAAGTATACATAACCAACAGAGTCTAAAAATGAGACAACAATATCCGGCTTTATTCCCTTTATCTTTTTATGTAACCGATGAATCGTTTTTAATATACCTATTGTATTACGTACCAACCGGCTTTTGCTTTGAACCACATTCAATGAATAGGTATTTATTGTTTCATGAAGTTCACGCGCCTGCTCAGCCGAGTAAAAAGTCAGAAGATGAACTTCATGCCCTTTCTCAGCCATCTGATTTGCAACCCACGACATCATTTTCGGCGCACCAGAATATGTGAGATGCGGAATCATAAACAAGATCTTCATACTTTATCCCCCATTCTTAGATGGTACATTGTGAACAATAGGCAAGAAGCTCAATCCAAACACAATGCTCATACTCCGTCCAATAAAATGATGCGAATAAAATAAGCAACACATCATAACAATCAGAGGTATTAATGATATCAATCTAACTTTTTCACTTTTCCAACTAAAAATATATCTCTTAAAAAAGACAATATATATACATATAAACAACGCACAGCCCAAGGCACCATAAATAACCCAAGTTTCTAAAAACAAATTATGAGCAACCATAACTTTATTATCAAATGCTGCTCCAATATTTTGAAAATCCCCTGCGCCTAACCAAAAGAATTCGGGTTTACTCAACATCGCCTGAATTGTCATTTCCCATAGATCATATCTTCCATTTGAAATATCATCACCACTCGGTGTCAAAATTCTGCCGAAAGCGGTCTCAATACGTTCACTGAGTAACGGGACATTTGTTATTACCACCGCAAGCAAAGCGACACACGCGCATATTATCAATAAAAACTTAGCTTTTTTAACCCATGATGATGAAAAGAGAAAAAAGAGGATAAACCCTATAGCCACTCCCAGAATGAAGGTTCTGGATTGAGTCAATATTCCAATAAATATGCATCCAGCCATTAATGCAACATCAAATCTGGATGTTTTTCGCATAACAAAACCAATATAGAACAAATTGACTACAACTAGCGCACTAACAATCGCAATAAAATTAATTGTCACTTCATTGGAAATAGTAAATCGAGTAATTAATGAAGGCATTCCGTTTACAACAATAGACAAAAATGAAAAATAAAGCATGCCAATAGCTGCATATCGAAATGCATCAATATATACTTTTTCCCAATTTCCACGGCTTTCATTAAATAAAATAGCAAAATAGTATAGAAAAAATATGTGTTTTACCGTCGCAACCAACGAAGCAGTTTCACCACTTACCCAATACTGTCCCAAACACGACACTAACAACAAACCTATTCCCCAAAAAAGTCCAATACTAACACGTGTTTTTTTCATAGTCATCAAACAATGGATAATCGTAAAAAAAGCAACAAATATCATTGTTAATGATGTCGTACCAACATTTATCATTTCATTTGCAGATAAAATAAACATCATATATCTGATTGACACTCTTGCTGGTACTATAAGCATAATGCCAAGAAACAAAACTCCCACCAACAGTTGCATGATCTCTGAGATACCCAACATATAGACCGCACCTAAAAGTAATGTCACAATTAGTGCCAATTTTTCAACTATACTATTTAATTTAGATGAAAGAATACTTTGTCTAGACAAATACATTTCATTTATAATATAGATCACTCCCTTCAAGCGGTGTACACCTTAAGAAACTAATACTTTGATACAACTATGGTAATTGCTCTCCATGCCTACTAATCTCTTTCAGGACTTTTTGATAATAGTTATTTCTTCTCTCGCTAATAACAGAATCCAGATACCCCTTGGCGTTTTCAAAATTCTGTTTAGCCAATTCCGCCATCTTTTCAGGATTTGCAATTCTGCAAACCACCTGAGCAATATCGGAAACAGACTTTCTCCTCACAACGCATTCCTGATCAATCAACTCAGGGATACCCGCAGTTTTAGCACCGATAACCGGACATGCTTTGCTCATTGCCTCGATAACAGAGCGGGGCAAGCCCTCCTGAAGACTAGGCTGAATATAGATATCCGCTTGCTCCAGTAACTCTAACACTTTGTCGAGCGTCTGCCGACCAACAAACTCAACCTGCTCCTCAACACAGCAGGACGCAGCAATGCTCTTCAGATAAGCTGCATCACCGCCACCCAGTAGCAAGTAACGCACACGGATACCCATCTTATTGAGTTTTGGAATCGCTCGGATGACAAATTCCTGCCCCTTATAACGCACGTCAATCGCCGCAGTGGTCATTAGCGTCACGGTGCTGTAATCGGAATGTACGATTTTTTCAAGACGTCGCTCAAGCACTGCCTCATCAACGCTCTTTATCAGCACATTAGATGCGCCAATGCTCTCGTTTTTACAGGGGTAACGTTTCTGTAGAAACTCATTGGTCACATACAGCGCATAATCAGCACGATATACCGTCTGACGCATCTTATAGAACATATAAGGAGCTGCCAACTTGCCGATCAACCCATGATTCCAATAAGCATCCCATGCGCAGCCCATAGACTCAGCAAAAACCTTTTTACCCAGTTTTCTAGCAACATCCGCTGCGCATGCTGAAACTACTCCAGGACATCGACAAATCACCAAATCATTCTCGGCAACCGCTTGGTGGATGACTATGTTATACGCACCCAACATCGCCCTCTCCAGAGACGGGATCGCTATAACCTTATCAATCATATTGGTTACATCCACAAGAGAGGAGTTAAGTAAATCAACTTCTCTTACTCTTCCGCATAATGTCAAAACACCAAATTGTTCATAATATCTCTCTATTATAACAGAGACCTGTGATGCGTAATAATATCTAGATTTATATAAATAAATCGATACATCAGTTGCTACAATCGCTCTCATTCTTGACCTCTCAACGTAATTCCGTAATTCTCTTCTGAATAAT
>JAEIGA010015978.1_pt1 | contig 11424 bp, 15 predicted proteins | sample 9270691 | NCBI WGS metagenome assembly JAEIGA01 (sample SAMN17057246, study PRJNA624740) | gut metagenome | biome: biome; isolation source: fecal sample | host: Bos grunniens | place: China: Xizang | collected 2019
AAGATTACTGATAGCAGTTGGAGAATATCTGCCCGATTCTCCATAACCACCGCCACTACCATCTTGTGATATGGAATCAATCTTGCCGAGGCCTCCGCTCGATATAAGATTATCTTTGGATAATGTGCTAACTCCACCCGTAGCTTCATAGAGTGTGCCGTTGATAGTGATTGTGGAAGAACCTCCATCGGTGCCTTTAGTTCCATTAAAAAGGCTAGTTGTTGCCATTAATCCATTGCCCCCTGTACCACCTGCACCAATCGTGAAGCTATAAGAATCGCCTTGGATTAGCTTAGTATAGAACCTGAGCCCACCGCCTCCACCACCTGCACGACCACTCACGAAACCGCCAGATGAGGTTGCCGCCGCTGAAGAACCACCAGCACCTGCTCCTTGCAAAGTGATACGGTACGTGCCTGTTACGGGTGCAGTAAAGCTACCACTAGTCGTGAAGGTTTCCTGCTTGTTGAACCCAAAATTAATCAATGCCCAATTTGTTGGGTCATCTTTTGGGTGCGTGCTAGAAGCCGATACATCAGTATTGGCACAGTATAAGCCACTATTTGTGTCTTTTGTTATGCACCCTGCATAATAATCTTGATTTTCGTCAAATTCAAAGACATATCCCTTCTGCACATAGAAAAGAATTTTGGACAATAAATTAAAAGCACCATTAAAGTCTTTTCGTTGTGGTGGTAAACCGCCAGCCTGTAGCGGTAATTCATTTATCTGCTGAAAGCCATGCTCTTGGTCTAATAACCCCGTAGTCGCTCCTGTGCTTGCAGGAATAACATTTTTATCGCCATTTTCCGCTATTGGCGATGCTAACAAATTAGGATTTGCCATTTTACTACCTCCTTTAAGGTTTTACAATCCCGTATGGGGCAAATACCCCTTGATTAAATGGTTGCAGATTAGATCCTAAAAACCCGAATGTTTCCTCTGGTACATTAATCAGATATTCCCAATCAACGCCAGCACCTAACGGCATAAGCCCATATTTCTTGAATATCGCATAAGAATATGCAGGAATGTCGTAAGTTAGGAATAACACACGAACGCTCATATCATGCTTATCGATTACAGTTGCCTTCTTAAATAAAGCATTTGCAACAGTTTTCAATGCAGGAAGTGTTGCCTCCCCTATATTTGCATAGGCCTTTAAGAAGATTAATTCTCTATAAGCGTTATCTGCCAGCTTGTATATCTTTGTAATTCCTTCTTCATATACAAAAGGCTGTTGGTCAAATGGATATAAGCCCGAATTTAAAAAGCCAAAATATTCGCCTTCATCGACTTCCAAATATCTACTAACGCCCACAATAACGCCCCAAATATCCAGCCCTATTCCTTGAGCGGTTCTAGGGTCAAAAAAAATCTTATAAAATTCTTCGATATCTGCCGTGGGGTCAATTTGCTTCCTAAATTCTTCTACAAGCCCCATAATGTGGGGGCTAGATGAATACTGACTCTGTATCGTCTTTTGTCCCAATTCTTCAAAATCAATGCTCATTATTTCCACCTCCTACGCAAGCGGATTCATGACAACATTGATATTATCGGCAGTAAGTATAGGTTCTTCGTCTGCGTCCATTACCACGCTATTGGTATATGTCCCTGCGCTCCTGCCTATTTCAATGCTTACAAGGTCGCTGACTCCTGCGGTCTTGATTAACGCCACGGAGAAGCTAGAAGCATAAATTGTCTGCCCACACCCACGGCGAAGGTTTCCGCTATTGGTATCAAGACCGTTAAAATCATTGACTATAGCGTTCTTTATATCATCCATTATGGTTGCAGGTGTTGTGGTAGTTTCATTTACTGTAACCTCAACAAATAAATTAGTCGGTGCTGGTCTAACTATCTGATAGCTATTAGGCACGCCATCCGATGATGTGTATGTTACTGTCGTACTTCCATTAGTTCCGCAACCTGCATCTAACTTGCTGTATATCGTTTCGGCAATAGCTTCATCGGTTCCACCATAAACACATATAGCAACGCTATGGCTAATTAGTGAAACGCCTTGAATGGTTACACTTGCATTAGATTTATTTTCCAACACAAGGCAGTCAAGAACGCCGTCAATAGAAGCAATAGAACCTTGAAGGGATAACCTTGAGCCGTGGCTATTTTTCGCAACGCTTAACGCCCTGCGTGTTTCCAATGCCATCCTGCTTTCCTCTAACTGTCCCACAACGCCAGCGTTATCGTTTGATACTGTGTCCCATCCTGCTATTACTGTAATAATCTTATTGCATGAATTAGCAGGAATAGGAATAGCCCCGACGTCTACTGTCTGAAATTCCACGTTAACGCTACCGCTTGCAGGAATTGTAACGGCTCCAACCGATGTCAGTTTATAGCCATCATCGTTCTGTATCATAGAACCGGCAGGGATAGTCGTCCCTTGTAGGCCAGTGCAAACACACTCAACAACTGTAGGCTGAGCCGTTTTGCGTGTTAAAAAATAAATCGCTGCCAAAGCCTCTTGGAATATTCCGTCTGCTTTCCGCGGATCAAACTGGTTCATTAATTCCACCAATTCGCTATCTTTAGCAGTAACAAGAACGGCCTGACTGTCTATTATTTGCCCTGCTGGGCTTTCTGCCTCAGTGTTAATAGTTGCGTTCTCGTCAGAGAATACTTCTTGCCATGCTTCAACAAGTGACTGTCTGACTTTCGCCGTGTCGTCTGCTTTAATGCCTTTGTCATAATCAATTGTAATGCCCATTTCATCACCTCCTTAAATCTCGACCGATACATTTTGCCCATCCTCGGTTGTGGCTATAATAATGCCAGTCAATACCCTTGTATCATTATCGACACGCAAATTCTGAATAACTGCGTCACGGATATTCTCAACGGCTCTGGCGTTTTTACGGTACACGCTTCTAACGGCAGAAAAGGCAGGCATACGCCCTAAATCTAAATCAAAATGCGGTACGCCTTTATTCTGAGCCAAAAAAGCATCATGATTAAAAAGCCTTATTGCATTGGCGACATTCTGCGCATCACAGTACAAGCCCGATGTAGTAATCAAATCGCCGTTGTTATTAATCATTATGTCCCACTTGTCATTTAAAAACAAACTTCTTTTATTCGCCATTCTCTCCACCTCGCTTTATAGGCGTTTTAAATTGGCTATTAATATAAATACATTACTTGCAAAATAAAACCGCTTAGAACGTATCCTAGACGCTCTGAGCGGCATTTCTGCACTATAGGGGCGGTGATGTTTCCCCATGCACGCCCATGTGTGTATGATTAACTAATGATTTCCCACTAGCCACGACATCACCGCTAACAGTGACATTACCATTAATGTTTATTCCCGCCGGTGCGTTAATTTCTAAGCTACCATTTTGTTTGAGTTCCAAATAATACGAAGGTTCTTTATTAAGAAATCCCCCAAAATAGAAGCCATTAGCCATGCTCGACTCACGGAATGAAGCGGGTTTTTGTGGCGTTTCCGTGCCAACCTTAACGCTGGAACAGTCTTTTTGTGCAAACACTGCAAAACCCATATCCCCGACAACTGGGTCAAGTTTAATAGCCCATTTACCAGCATGATAACGAAAATATGGAAGATGATATAAAGTCGTTGGGGCGACACTTTCGCCAAAGCCATCAATTTGCGTTACCATAGGAATTGCATCAATATAGCCGTCATATACCGCAGTTACTTTAACAATTATAGCCACGCTGACTTGTTGTCTTATAGCTTGCTGAATAATGAAAGAAAGGGCATTGTAGTCGCTAGAAGTAGTATTAATATTCTGTAAGCCTTGCACTGTGTTCTTGTCTGCCATTATGTCGCCCCCTCAAATTTCGGGTCTTGCTGTCCCTCGTATTCCTTGAGCCAAATAGCATCAATGCTTGAAGTCCACTCCCCCTGTGTATACGCCGTCAGGGAATGGCTGAGCCTTGTTATTTTCCAGTATCCGCTTACTCTAGGTACAATACTTTCAATTTTCACCTGCCCGCCCAATTTTAGTGCAGGATTAAAAAAGCATTTGCAACTAATACCCTCAGACGAAAACGAAGGATAGCCTATAAGCCCACATTGGGGATTCAACACAACGGCATCGCCTCTGGTCTTTCCCCACGGCTGTATTGTCCATTCCTCATCATCCATAAGCAATTCACAATTAACTTCATTAGCACACTGTCTGGCCTTGTCGGGTGGACTTCCATTGTATGTGGTATTACGCACGCTATCAGTAACGCCATTATTGAAGAATGAGAAACCCGATTCAGCAGCAAACCCTTTTATAAGTTTTTCTGCGGTTTCCTCGCCATTAACAGAAGTCGGGGATGTATTCAGTAATACGCTCCAGCCTGCCGTTATTGCCTCAATGTTAAAAACTATATCGGGGGCGGTTGAAAAATCGGGATAGGCACTTGTAATATCGCCTTTGAAACACAATGACAATTCCTCACCCTTGTTTCCTGCCTCTATCATAATATGATTTTTTCTGCTTTGAAGCGGTCTAAAAGCAAGGAATGTCATTTGCTCCATATCTTCCATAGATAGATTACTGATTTTTACATTTGCACTGTTCTTCTCAGGCAAGCCGTTTTTCTGAATATCACAAGCCGTTGCCAGCCCTTCGATAATTCTTGTGTTCGTACCGTCCTTAAATTCGCCCTCGCCTAGTATGATTGTTATTTTAATAGTTTTCTCCTTCAATATAACAACCCCCTCGGCGTTTCCTCGCTATCTGGTACAAATAGCAAAGAAAAGCGATTCCCAAAGCCTTGCCAGTGTGGATCATTGTCAGCCATAAGGTCAATAAAATGCAACTGGCCTTTAAAATCGTTCGTGGCCTTGGTTACAATGCCAGCCCGATTCCTGCATATAGCCCCATTAATAATTACTACATCGTTACAAATCAAATCTAGATATGTATTTGTAAATCTGTAATAAACCTTTATTTGGCAATTCTGACCGTCTAAAACGACTTTAAAACTTTGATTCGGTATTGCTTTCAATGGGATTTTAACCATGATAAAAACCCCCTATCCTAAAATATCTTTAAGAATTGACCGCCTTGTGCCTCCTGCTTCACTTTCAGCGGTGGCGGTTTCCTCGTTACTAGGTGAATAAGTCTGATATTGTCCGCCGTCCTCAGACGATACACAAGAAGTGTCTGCACTAGCTTCTTGCGTAACTGGTGGCGGTGGTGGTGGTTCGCTCACGCTTGCAGTGGTCTTTGCCGACTCAACCTCTCGAACCTCTTTTAATTTCAAATCCACCTGCAAAACATTAAAGCCACTATGTCCATCACGCCTATAATCATACGAAACAAGCATTAGATTTTCATACGTCTCAAAAGGCGTTATTAATTCAACCTTTTTCAGTCCTCGCTCTAATTCATCCAGCCCTTGCAAGGCCGTTTGTATGTCGCTATCAGTACCCTCTAAGGCCAGCCGACAAGTCCCCTCGTTTGGGGCTATTACACGATTGTAGTCAGCAAATGAACCTTTTTCTATTGGCTCTGTAGGTATCTGACTACTGGCATTCATGGAGATTTCAAGCATTGAATGAAAAGCGACTTCGTTGCCGTCCTCGTCTTTAATTATGTACTGGGGCGGTGGTGTCTTTTCTTGTGCAGTATTCCCACCGCCAAAATTATCAGTTATTGTAGGGATATTAAAGTCCATCAATAAACACCCCCGTTTGCCATTCGGGCGTTATATCCCATCATTGCATTGCTAACGGCTCTGCCGGTTCCTTCTGCGTCAGTGGCATTAGTATTTACGATTACATTATATTTTGATGATACAGTGTTATTAGTAGTTCCACCGCCACCAGTAACATAATCAATAGCACCGCCTATTATTGGCGTTGACTTCACGGCAGCCGCCAGCTCTGCCAACTTTCCAATAGCCCAGTCAATAGCCTCTCCAATAGCTTGCATGATAGTATCTTTTAAGCCAACAAAAAAGCCCTTAATAGCTTCAACAATGCTATTAGCCGTTGCCATCATGTCGTCAAATGTGCTTCTTGCATATTCTTCTACATCTTGTAGAATACCATCTATCCAATCGCCAATTTCCTGCCAAACCCCATCTATCCATTCACCAATAGCAGAAAATTGCCCATTTATCCAGTCGCCAAATTCTCCTATCTTGCCTATTGCATAATCGATGAAGGTATCTATAGCTAATTGTCCTAACTCAAAAAGTAAACCAAACGGAGAAATACTTGCAAGAGCCTTTTCGCCTAATGATAACGTTTGCCACCATTCTTGGAAAGATTTAATTAACGGCATCACGGTATCATATATATCAATTAATGCTTGCTTTAGATCCTCAAATGTCTGTTTTGCTTCTTCAGGACTGCCGAATATAGCCGTCCATAAGTCGCCTAGTGCTGACTCGCCACCATTAGCCCAAACAACTAAATCCTCAATGACTAATGCAAGTCCAGCCAGTAGCATTATTATCCACGTTATAGGATTCGCTAATATCGTTGCAAAAAGCTCCAACAATGTAGGAATGAGCAACGCAGTAATAAGGCCAGCAACCATATAAAAGAATGCTTTAACGGCCACCTCATGCTTACGAAGCCATATATTTAACTGCTTTATCTGTTGCGTCAGCCAATTAAACACCGGCCCGACTTCACGGAATACAATGCCCATTAATGACATAAACGACTTTTTGATGTCGTCTATACTGTCGTTAAAATCCTCGACCCAAGTGTCATCGGGTGTTATAGTGCCTAATTCTTTCATTTTACCGACTAAATCAGCAACGCCGTCCCTACCTTGTTGCAGTAACATAATTGTACCGCTATCAAGACCCAATGAAGCACCAAAACCAAACGCTTCTTCCTTGCTCATACCTTGCATTTTGTCAGCAATGTCGCTCAGCACCTCGAAAGCATTTCTTTGTCTGCCGATATCTCCTGCGTCAATGCCAACGCTTTGCAGGATATTACCCGCTCTTGATTTTCCCGTTGTTGACATCTTGGATAACTGTACTGTCAAGGATTTCAAGCTATTCTGAAAGCCCTCGGCACTGCCTCCGCTACGTTTTACGGCCTGTCCCCATGCGTCAATATCCTCTACATTCTGCCCTATAGCCCTCGAAAATTTTAGCAAACTATCAGCCTGTGAAAGATATTCCGTAAATGTCTGTTGGACTGCATAAAGGCCAGCAAACGCACTCCCTATACCTAGAATGTTGCTTTTAATGTTATTAACAAACCCACTGACAGACCCCTCGACATCTTTCATGCCTTTTTTGACTTCTGAGCCGTCAAGCCCCATTGTTATCATTAATTCATCAATAACTGTTGCCATAAATTCACCACCTTTTTAACTATCATACAGTAGTGACTCGTTGTAATTGTTAATCAAAATACATTCGTACATATCATACATATCTTCCCATGAATATACTTCTTGCAATTCAAAAAGGGTAGCCATTCCCTTGGAAATGACCACCCCAACAATACCCGATACTGTCGGATATTGTATCATTTTTGCCGTTTTATTGTTATGTTTGGGGCGGGGGATTTTTCCAAGTTGTTTAACTCGTCTAAACCGCCTTTCTGAAAAAAACCATTAATCGCAAAAGCCTCCATACGCAACTTAAACAATGTCTTAAAATCATCGACATACCCGTCGGCGTTTTCTGCCGTCAACTGGCTTTCAATACCGCCCTCATGCACCCGTGAAACACATTCTATTAACTTATTCATCATATCTTGCCGATGTGCAAGCATTGATATTAATGTCATAACTCCGCCGACTTCATCTATTTCCTTCTGCATAACGCCAGCCTTTGCCAGTTCATCCATTAACTGCAAAAAGAACCACTCGGACGAAGTAGCACCCATTTGGCGAACCTTAAATTTCTTTTGTTCCCCGCCATCCTCAATAATGACAATTTTCTCCTGACGTGCCATATTAAACCCTCATTTCTTTTACAGTGTTTCAACACTCTTACCCTCAAAGTTGAATGTCCATGTGGTTGGATCTAAAACCTTCTTGCCGTCTGGCAGGTCTTTAGCCGATACCAGAACACCCTTAGAATAAGTAATACGGCGACCAATAGAAGGAATAGAAATAACCATCTGACAAGGATAAATCTTGCGGTTTTTCTCCATGCTCTGCTTTAACAGTGTCAAATACTGATAGGAAGGTGAAGAAGCCTCCAAATGCAAGGTAACGGCTTTAATGTTTGGCACCTGGCCAGCAACCATTTTCCCGTCAACACCCATGCGAGTTTCCGCTACAGTATCATCCTCGCCCTCGAAGCTGGTATCAGTGCTAAACTGTTTAAGCTGGGCGTTAAATAAATCGCAAGATAATACTACCCTTGCGTTTGCACTAGTAATGTCCATACTCATAATTTAACCCCCTTTATACGATAGCAGTAGAGGCAACCTCTACACGATGAACGCTGCCAGCATAGGTATAATATACGCTGATATTAGGACTCTGACGGCCTACACGAACGCTTGCCCCGGCATCTTCAATAAGAATAGCATAGCCAACAGTATTTAATTCAGTAGACAAATCCTTGCCAGTTTCGTGCATTACCTGCGCTTTCTGACTCTCGGATAATACCAATCCCGTGTCAATAGTGCCGTTGTTTAATGCCCTGTTAATAGGGTCTTGCAACCATGCACGAATCAAAGCATAGCCGTCCTCGTTGTACGAAACTCTGCCAGCCTGTGTCAGCCCGTTCATAATGCTAACCTGCATTACATTCTTGAGCCATACAGTATTGATAAATGTATCAATAAAGCCATAGTCGCCGTAAATCTGGCCAGCATAGAAGAATGTAAAATCATCGTTGCGGGTAGCAAAATTACCGATGTAGTTTACACCCTTTGCACCCAACAAATCTGCGTCAGTCTGATTTGTAACACTAGCAGAAACGCCATCAACCTTCTTAAATGCGGTAGTGATAGTTCCCTGGTAACGCTCCCAATTAATTGAAGCAATAGTACCAAGAACGAATACCGCAACATTCACGTTATCATACACAAGGGCGGTCGCTCCATTTTCGCTTTCCTCGATAAGGTCAGCAATGGAAGTTGTAGAACCCTGCACCAATAACAATGGGTCAGCAGTATGTCCAACGTAGCAATACTCAATGCCCTGTGAAGATGCCCAACCACTAAGGCCTAAATGCTCGGTATTATCGGCAGTGTACAAGGTTGTAAATGTTACCCAGTTTTGTGTAATCTCTTTAATCGCTGCCATATTTGCGGTGGCGGTCATTGCATCCATGCCCTGACTGAGTACCGCACCACTTGCCAAAGTGAAATTTAAAGCGGTAGCAATAGAACCAGTGCCATAGGCAATAGTAGAGTTTTCGCCAGTAGTAGGGCTATTAACAGTAAACGCCTTTGTAAGACTGGAATAAGTTACAGTAGTACCCGCTAATTCGCTCTGTAACGCCGTCTGCAAGACGGTAGCTACATCACTGAAGGAAGTACAAGCGGAAAAGTCTACACCGCTTACAGCAACATCTGAGCCGTCAATATTAAGGGTTAAATCTCCGCTGGTGATAGCCTTCAAATCTGCCAATGTGCCGTTATACTTACCGCCTCTGATATATGCGCCCACATTCTCAGCGACACGGCGAGCAATAACAATATGTCGTGGCTTGCTAAAGCTATTATTATAGCCTGCAAAATAAATAACTGCCGCCTTGTATTCATCGGACTCAATACCAAAGTAGTCGCCTACTGTGTCAGCACTCGCAAAAACCATTACGCTAGAAGATAGCGGAATAAGTGGGTTTTTGCTAAGTAAAAGGCCGTTAAATTCCAAATCTGTACCGCCGGCATTAATGAGCCGTGGGTTAATTGCTACTATATACGAAGCAGGAATCGCCATTTTTTAAGCCTCCTTTTAAGGTTTAAATTTAACATCAACATTTGCCATTTCAACAAATGTCACATCTTCGAACCACGGTACACCCTGCACTAAGGCAGAATTGAAGCATACCGTTAATGTTATCATGTACCGATTGCAATATTGCCTAGTATCATCTATATAGTCAATTTGTTGTGGATCAGTACAATTTGTGACTCTTATATTCATGTTCTGACTTACAAGCCAGTCACGGCAAACAATAGAATGAGCGAAAAGATTTATTTTCGTTGCATACTCGTTTGCGTTCTCGCCAAAACAGTCGACTTGAATATCAGCCATAAATAAAGCGGTGTCGCTAAAATCCCCGTTCTTTTCGTCGGGTACGCCCACCGCATTAAAAGTATGTATATTGGTACCTACACGCCTTTTATAGAGTGGCGTGTAAATAATAAAATCATCGTCCGTAGGCAGGACTTCTCGACTCTGATTGCCTCTTATGGTCGGAACATTTTCGCAAACGTGGGTCAAGAAGTCATACACCTCGGACATGATATCAGCTTCGGCTAATATCATCGGTTCCTGCGTTGACATTAGCCGTCACCTCCTCAGTTATTACAATGGCAGGTGCTTTAGTTTGCAGTACACACAACAAACACTGCCAACCCTCGCCGTTAAAATCATCTGTAACACCTACCACCAGCCAATACGTACCATCAGCCCGTTTAATCATGTCACCAACCGATTCTTTTACTCGGTTGATAGTTCCGATAGGGCTATCGGTATAAACCTTAATTCTATGCTCAGCACTCGCCAGCCGTTCAGATAGCTTCAAATCGCTTTCCGTCGGGGCTTGAATTTGTGCCGTCTGCGTTGACTTTGTGTAGGTTGCTACTATCTTGCCTTTGATATTTTGTGTGCCAGTATTACGATATACCTCAATAGCCTCGTGCTTGTTGACGCTACCAATAACACCGCTCACAATTCTATGAAGATTCATTTTATAACCCCCTTGGGATTACTTAACAACTTCACTAATAATGCTTTCCAACATTTGTCCAGTATCTATTAATGGGTGGTCGGGTTCGCTCTTTCCTCTGCGTTGTTTCGTCTTGACTGTAGCGGGGGCGTCTGGCACAAAATTACCTTTTTGGATGGTCTGTTTAATATCTACAATCATAACCTCGCCCAAAACCTCCATAACGCCAACGCATTTATCACGCTGGATATTATTATAATCAACATTACTTTCGAGGAACGCTTTCCAGTTGTCCTGTTTGTCGTTTACAGTATCACGCATAAACGGGCGGGCTGGAATATGTGCAGTGCCTACCTCGTTATACATAGCGTATTCGGGGATTGATTTCCCATCAGTAGTGGTTGCTCCTGCTGGTATTCCTGCCTTAACCGCTAACTTAGTATCAACGATTTTCTGCAAGGCCTCTTTCATTCTTTCTCCGCCCGTGATACTTACTCGAACGCTCATAAAGACCGCCTACCCTTGAACCACAAGCCACCTAAACGATACTTTTTAATTATCTGCCAATAAGCCGAACCACAAGGCGTCAGATTATACCAGTCA
>JAEIGA010015979.1_pt1 | contig 11424 bp, 10 predicted proteins | sample 9270691 | NCBI WGS metagenome assembly JAEIGA01 (sample SAMN17057246, study PRJNA624740) | gut metagenome | biome: biome; isolation source: fecal sample | host: Bos grunniens | place: China: Xizang | collected 2019
GTCGGCTGACACCTGAGAGGGAAGTATCAACAGGGCAGCAACTAATGATAAGAAAAACTTTTTCATAGGTTATTTTTTTTATTATGTAAAATTAGATTTATCCTTCTCCAAATAGCACAAGCAGGAGGCGATTGAATCCCTACCTTTTGCTAACTTCTGCGAAGATACATTAAAAAGATGGTGCAACAATAATATGAGAAACAAAATTATTCGGCAGAACTGTAAATATCACTATTTAGCACTCGTAAAAGTGTTTTAAAATGTTATAACTTCATAATTTGCGCCTAAATATGGCATTGCAATTTGGAAAATATTAAATTTGATTATTATATTAGCGCACCGAAACACAACAGATATGCACAGACTACTGAAATATATTCTTTTAGCGGCATTTATGCCTATGCTATTCTCTTGTTCCGAAAGATATTGTATAAAGGGAACAACCGACGGTTTCTACAATGGCGAGCAGGCATATATAAAGGTCGACAGTGGTGGAACGTGGTACACTATCGACTCGTGCGATATTCTTCACGGTTGTTTCGAAATGAGCGGCGAGGTGGAGTCGCCTTTCCTCACATCCCTTTTCATTGGCGAGGAGGCTATTATGCCTGTTATAATAGAGTGTGGAGACATTTCAGTAGATCTATCGATGCGCGATGCCAACATAAGCGGAACCAATCTGAACAATCAGCTGGCACGTTTCATCGAGAACAAAGAGGAGTATGAACGCCTTATTATGGATATTGAGCGACACGAGACCTCTTTAATCCTCGATGGCAAAACAGCAGAGAGTGCAGCTGCAGCAGTGCGCGACTCACTTACAGCTGTTGGTGACTCGCTGAATAAATTCATCGAGAAGAGCATACGCAAACACTACAACAATGTTCTTGGTCCCTGCCTCTTCCAATTGTTATGCAGCGCAATGCCCTACCCCTTTATAACCCAACAAGTAGAGAGAATACTCGCCGATGCGCCACAGAGTTTCAAAGACAATCATTTTGTCAAACGCTTTATAGATGCCGCAACCGAGAACAAGCGTCGTATGAGCAACTAATCTTGGCAACAACACTATTGGCAACTATTGACCAAGAAAAAAATAGAGAATTATTTTAATCTTCTCGTGCCAAGCATTATCTTTGCGGTAAAGCAATAAGATATATGGAGAACTATATAGTTTCGGCACGAAAATACCGTCCCGACACATTTGAATCAGTGGTAGCACAAAAGTCGCTTACCACCACCCTAAAGAATGCCATACAGAGTGGCAAGCTTGCCCACGCCTTCCTTTTCTGCGGACCACGCGGAGTGGGTAAGACCACCTGCGCACGAATATTCGCAAAAACAATAAACTGTCAGAACCCTACACCCGATGGCGAACCCTGTAACAGTTGTGAGTCGTGTCAATCGTTCAACCAGCAGCGTTCGTTCTCTATTTACGAGCTCGACGCAGCAAGCAATAACTCGGTCGACGACATACGTTCACTAAATGAACAGGTGAGAATACCGCCACAAACGGGACGTTACAAAGTATATATCATCGACGAGGTTCACATGCTCTCGCAAGCGGCATTCAATGCCTTCCTAAAAACCCTTGAGGAGCCACCCGCACACGCAATATTCATCCTTGCAACCACCGAGAAGCACAAGATTCTGCCAACCATACTATCGCGCTGTCAGATATACGACTTCAGCCGCATAGAGGTTGCCGACATAATAGGACATCTGCAAAATATCGCAAAGAACGAAGGAATTAACTGCGAACACGAGGCGCTGCGCATCATCGCACAGAAGTCAGACGGTTGTATGCGCGACGCGCTGTCGCTATTCGACCAGATGGTAAGTTTCACACAGAGCGACCTCACATACAGCAAGGTAATAGAGAGTCTTAATGTACTCGATTACGAATACTATTTCCGTCTGACACAGAATATGCTTTTGGGCGAAACGGCACAAGCACTGCTACTATTTAACAATGTTCTGTCACGCGGATTCGAGGGTAACATTTTCATCGAAGGAGCTGCATCGCACTTCCGAGACCTGTTGGTAGCATCAGATGCAGCCACAATGCCCCTATTCGAGGGTAGCGAAGAGCTTGGCCGCCGTTATGCCGAGCAAGCCGGGAAATGCAAGCCCCGTATGCTTATATCGGCACTGAAATTGTGTAACGACTGCAGTATGAACTACCGCACAAGCCGCAACAAACGTCTGCTTGTCGAGTTGACAATAATACAACTAACACAACTGATAAGCGACGAAGCTGATGAGAGCAGTGGGCGTAAGCCCAAGCAGTTAAAACCCATATTCAACACTCAGCAACAGCAGCAGGTAGCGCAGCAACAGCAGCAGGTAGTACAGCAACAGCAGCAGGCAGCGCAGCAACAACAGCAGGCAGCGCAGCAACAACAGCTGGCAGCACAGCAACAACAGCTGGCAGCACAGCAACAACAGCTGGCAGCGCAGCAACAGCAGCAGGCAGCGCAGCAACAGCAGCAGGCAGCACAGCAACAACAGCTGGCAGCACAGCAACAGATTCAAGGTCGCCCTGAGCACCTTCGCCAATCGCCTACGGGAATGACATTAGGACGAATGTTCAGTTCTACGATGGCACAAAAACCTACTACAGCAGTACAGCAGAGCGATAGTACAGTTGCAACCGCCACCGAACAACCTAAGACCGAGCCACAGGCAACCGTGAAGCCCATTACAAGCGAAGATGTAGCACGTGCGTGGATGACCTTTGCCATGCGACTGCCCGAGAACGAGCGCGCCCTTGCCGATAGAATGAAGATTATAACACCTACTCTGAAGGAGAATGGTATTTTCACTATTTCGGTAGACAATCAGTTGGTTGCCGAGATGTTCGAGAGCGAGGCAAAGAGAATATCTTCGGGAATGGCCGATGAGCTTGGCGGCAATGTGCTTAAACTATTGATAGAGGTAAATAAGGTGGTAGTTGAGAGACGCGTTTATGACCGCACCAAACAGTTCGAGATTCTAAGAGGAAAGAATCCGTTACTAAACAAGCTACACGCCGAATTAGGATTAGAGCTATCATAGAGCGATAACCCTTGTAGTTCTAAGTAACAAACCGAGCAATTAAGAATTGCGATTATACACAAGGATACTCTGTTTATAAGAATTAATCCCAAAGTTTCATACGGAACTCTGGGATTATTTCTATAGCGTACAACCGCTATTAACCTATTACACGTCCAAGCGCCTCTTTCGCTGCACGCTGCTGGCTCTCGCGTTTCGAGAAACCTTCGCCGCGGCCCATCATCTCACCATCGACAAGAACCTCGCTTATGAAATATGGGCCATCGGGACGTTGCTCCTCACTGCACAGTACAAAAGAGACCTGACGATGCTCCTTCTGCGACCACTCGATAAGGCGGCTCTTGAAATTATTATCGCTGACAATAACAGCATCAATATCGGGAATTGCAGCAAAGACACGCTCGAAAAGAAAGAGGCGGCAATAGTCGTAACCTCTATCGATATATATAGCACCCACAAGCGCCTCGAAAGCATTTCCGAATATATAGTTGTTATGCTGATGTCCTAAATCATTGAACTCAACAAACTTATCGAGACCTATCTTAACCGAAATGTCATTTAGGCTCTCGCGGCAGACGAGCCTGCTTCGGGACTTGGAAAGAAAGCCCTCACGCTCCTTGCCGAATCTATGATAAAGATAATCGGCAGCAACCGAACCAAGCACTGCATCACCCAGAAACTCAAGTCTCTCGTTACAAGTAAGTTTACGTCTACCCGTTGCACAAGAGCTATGCGTAAGCGCAATCTTATAAGGTTTTATATCGTGCGGCCAAAAGCCTAATAAAGAGTATAATAAAGAATAAGACTCCTTATCCTTACGAAACAAGAGCCTTATTCTATCTATCAGGTTTTTCAATTGATTATCTGTTTTCAAATTTTCTTGAATGCAATACAAACATTGTGACCTCCAAAACCAAAAGTATTAGATATTGCCACATTGATAGGACGCTTCTGCGCCTTATTAAATGTAAAATTCAGGTTATAATCAATCTCGGGGTCCTCGTCACCCTCGGTAAAGTTGATGGTGGGAGGAACTGTGTCGTTTTGCATTGCAAGCACTGTAATTACAGCCTCAAGCGCTCCTGCAGCACCAAGCAGGTGACCTGTCATAGATTTAGTGGAGCTTATATTGAGTTTGTACGCGTGCTCACCAAAAACACCTTTTATAGCCTTTACCTCAGAAATATCACCTGCATAAGTAGATGTTCCGTGAACATTGATGTAGTCGACATCTTCGGGTTTTAGACCTGCCTCGTCAATGGCATTCTGCATTACACGCATTGCACCATCGCCCTCGGGATGAGGAGCTGTCATATGATGCGCGTCGGCAGTAAGACCAGAACCTACAATCTCGGCATAAATCTTTGCACCGCGAGCTACTGCGTGCTCATACTCCTCGAGTACCAGACAAGCAGCACCCTCACCAATAACGAATCCGTCACGACTCTTACTAAATGGACGCGAAGCGGCCTCAGGCGCATCGTTACGCACCGAGAGTGCGTGCATTGCATTGAAACCACCTACTCCGGTGGGGCAGATAGCCGCCTCGGAACCTCCGGCAAGCATAACATCGGCACGTCCAAGACGTATCTGGTCGTAAGCATCAACAATAGCATTCGAAGCCGATGCACAAGCCGACGTTGTCACATAGTTAGGTCCTTTAAGACCATAACGTATTGATATGATGCCGGTTGTCATATCCGAAATCATCTTTGTAATGAGGAAAGGCGAGAAACGAGGCCCCTTATCGGGGTTAAGGAAATAGGGTTCCAACTCATCCTCAAGAGCACGAATACCACCAATTCCCTCGCCATATACTACACCGACGCGGTTGCAGTCCTCTTTTTCGAAATCGAGTTTACTATCCTCGATGGCCTGCACAGCCGAAGCAACACCAAAGTGAGTGTCGCTATCCAATTTACGAGCCTCGCGACCAAGCTGTGCGCTTGAGTCGAAATTCTTTACCTCGCAGGCAAATCTTGTTTTAAAAAGTGTTGCGTCAAAATGAGTAATAGGTCCTGCCCCACTTACCCCATTAGAGATATTTTCCCAAATTGTGGGAATATCGTTTCCAACAGGAGAAATAGCACCAAGACCTGTTACAACTACTCTTCTTGAATTCATCTATTAGAATAGTTAGGTTATAGGTATATGTAGGAAGTCGATTACTTCTCAGCAACCATCTTCTCTACATACTTAACTGCATCGCCTACAGTTGCAATGTTCTCAGCCTGATCCTCGGGGATAGAGATACCGAACTCGTCCTCGATCTCCATGATAAGCTCAACGCGGTCGAGTGAATCTGCGCTAAGGTCATTTGTGAAACTTGCCTCAGAAGTAACCTCTGACTCTGATACACCGAACTTCTCAACGATAATAGCTTTTACTCTTGCTTCAATTTCTGACATAGTTGTATGATTTTAGTATTACAAATTGTTAGATGGTGCAAATGTATGGCAAAATTCACAAATAGCCAAGAATTTGCGCAAAAAATACGTTATTTTTTTGCACAATTAACCATTTTTGTGCAAAAACGCCCTTTTTCCACCTTTTTTCACCCCTTCAAACAGTACACATAGGCTGCGGGTTCACGCCTTAATTTATAGTTATTACGCAACCACTCGAATTTTTCGGGTGTCGCTTTAAGCTGCGCTGTATCATCAAGAGGGTTATATATCTTAAGCAGCGCTTCGGCTTCATTCTCGGCTTCTACATAAGATTCCTCGGGAGAAGACAATTCGGCCATTGGCAATGCCTGCTCGTAACCACTGAAACGAGCAAATGCTTCGAGCACCTGACGAGTGGCGTTTATCTTACCCTCGGCCGAATATCCTGCAATATGCGGTGTCGCAATGTATGCACGTTGCAAGAGCGAGAGGTTCAATTGAGGCTCTCCTTCCCACACATCAATGGCAGCACTGCCCACCTTGCCATTTGCAAGAGCCGACATAAGTGCCTCATTATCTACAATTGGACCACGAGAAGCATTAATGAGCAGACGGCAACGTTGCAGTGAGTCGAAGAAACGGGCATCGGCCAGATGATAGCTTGCATAACGTCCCGTCTTGCTAAGTGTGGGATGAAATGTTATCACATCGCACCGCCGGGCAACCTCGACAAGCGACGAGAATCCCTCTTCGCCCCGTTCTTCACGCGGCGGGTCATTAAGAAGTACCCTCATACCCACACTACGTGCCCATCGCTCAACACGCGAACCGATCTGCCCAACGCCCACAATACCCAACGTAAGGGTATCTACTGCCACACCATTATCACGAGCCCAGGAATAGACGACCGACTGCACATACTGTAACACCGCATTGGCATTACAACCGGGGGCATTAGTCCACTCAATGCCTGCCATAGAGCAATACTCTCGGTCGATATGGTCGTAACCGATAGTTGCCGTACCAATGAAACGCACCATACTGCCATCGAGTAAAGCAGCATTACAAAGCGTACGTGTGCGCACAAACAGGGCACTCGCATCCGCGATATGTTCATGGGTTATTGCATCACCGGGGAGAGCAAGCACACTATGTCCCATCTGTTGCAAAGCATCACACAGATAGGGTATTTTCTCATCAATGACTACCTTCATTTAATATACTACATCTAAAAACCGTGTAAATATAGTTACTTTTTCAATAAAATTTTGTCTATATCGTAAAGTTTGTATACATTCGCATTATAAGAAACAGTTTTTATATAAAAATTCCATACACAATGAAAGCATTTACCGAGATGAGCTGGCCCATCTTTAACCAGGCCATTGCCGATTATCATAAGACCGACAACGTCGATACCCCCATAAATAACCCCTATCCTGTCAAGAGCATCGAATATTATCTATATCTGAAATGCTGGATAGACACTGTACAGTGGCACTTCGAGGATATTATCAGAGACCCGAATATAGATCCCGTAGAGGCTCTTACACTAAAGCGCCGCATTGACAAGTCGAATCAGGACCGCACCGACCTTGTCGAGCTCATCGACAGCTATTTCCTCGACCTATACAAGGATGTTACCCCCTTGGAGGGCGCGACAATAAATACCGAAAGCCCCGCTTGGGCAGTCGACCGCTACTCAATCCTCTCGCTTAAGATATACCACATGAATGAGGAGGTTATTCGCACCGACGTAAGTGAGGAGCACCGCGCAAAATGTCAGGCCAAGCTTGATGTATTGTCAGAGCAGTACAAAGATATGACCACATCTATCGGACAGTTGCTCGACGACATTGCTGCAGGCCGCAAATACATGAAGGTGTACCGCCAGATGAAGATGTACAACGACCCCTCATTGAATCCCGTTCTTTATGGTGCAGGAAAGAAATAACGACAAACGCACAATACTCATAACACGTTTCTCGGCTGTAGGCGATATTGCAATGACAATACCATTGCTCTATTCGCTTGCCGCCACATATCCACAGCACCGATTCGTGCTTGTAAGCCGCAAGAGATTCGGGCAGTTTTTTATTAACGCCCCGCAGAATCTTCTCTTCAAAGGCGTAGACCCCGACAGCTATAAAGGCCCTTTCGGCCTTCGCCGACTATACAATGAACTGAAAGAGGAGTTTGCGCCCGATGCCTTTGCCGACCTTCACGATGTGCTGCGCACAAAGGTTTTGCGCCTCTTTTTCGCGCTTAACAATGTACCCACAGAGCACATTATAAAAGGTCGCATAGAGAAGAGCCGTCTCACCAGCAAATATAACAAAAGGCTCGAACCGCTTATGAGCACCTTCGAGCGCTACCGCGACGTATTTACCCGTTTAGGGCTACCATTTACCCCCGATTTTGTTTCACTCTTTGGAGAAAAGAAGGGCGATATAAGCGAGTTTGCAACCATCCTGCCACAAAAGGGCAGCGACAAATGGGTGGGAATAGCTCCGTTTGCCCGTCACAAAGGGAAAATATACCCTATAGAGCTGATGCGTCGTGTGGTAGAGATACTATCAAAGCAAAAGGGGATAAAGATTATATGCTTTGGCAACGGAGCCGAGGAGGAGCTTATTGTAAACGGTTGGTGCCGCGACTACGATAATGTTATCTCATTCATAGGCAAAAGCAATTTCAATGGCGAGCTAAGACTCATAAGCCACCTTGATGCGATGCTTTGTATGGACTCGGCAAATATGCACATGGCATCCCTTGTGAACACCCCTGCCCTATCAATCTGGGGAGCAACATCGCCATTGGCAGGTTTCTTAGGTTGGCGACAGAAAGAGGAGGATTGCATACAGTTGCAATTAGAATGCCGCCCATGCTCTATCTTCGGTAATAAGCCCTGCCGTTACGGAGACTACCGCTGTATGAATTTCCCCCCGCAGGATATTGCCAACAGAGTAATAAAGAAATTAGGACTGTAAGATAATATGGACAACACGTTACTTGAACCACGTAAAGACCCAATGGGACGCGCCATTGCCGACTATCACTCAACAGGCAAAGCAGCCCGCCTGCGTGTACTCTCATCAATGTTCTATGAGGATGAGATTCCCGTTGCCACACTTTTTCGCACGATGCAGGAGATGCCACCGCTTGAACAGACAATGATTCAGATGGCACAGGGTCGCGTGCTGGATGTTGGCGCCGGCTCGGGCTGCCACGCATTGGAACTAATGAAGCGCGGACACGAAGTTGTTGCAATAGACATCTCGGAGCTATCGGTACAAGTAATGCGCGAGAGAGGAGTAGATGCCCGACTGACAAATTTCTTTGATGAAACATTCTGCGAGAAGTTCGATACCATTCTTATGGCAATGAACGGCATAGGCATTGTAGGCAAGGTAGAACGTATGCCACAATTTATGTGCTGTGTAAAGCGCCTGCTTGCTCCTGGCGGCCAACTACTGCTCGACTCGTCCGATTTAAGATACATCTACGAAGAGGAGGATGGTTCTTTCTGTGTCGACCTTGCCGCCGGATACTATGGCGAGGTTGACTTCGAGATGCGCTATAAGGGGATAAAAGGTGCCACCTTCGATTGGCTGTATATCGACTTTGAGACACTTGCCTACTACGCCACCGCAGCAGGACTCAAATGCGAAAAATGTACCGAGGGCAGCCACTACGACTATGTAGCGAGAATAAGTTGGTAGGATAGAATAGGAACTGCCGATTGTGATAAATCATCAAATAGAGAAACTGTTTTTAAATCCAACAGCATAAATATGATACGAACCCCAAAGCTCCTGTCTTTGGGGTTCGTATTGTTATAATATACCCTATTCAAACAATTTACACGCTACATCTTCAGCCACAACTGCGGATTGAGTTTCTGCTTCTCGTTTCGCAACTGAAAGAGCAAACGTGTCTGCCCCGAAGCATCCTTTGCAACATCACCTATTATGGTACCGGCCTTCACAGCATCGCCACTCTTCACGTGAATTTTATCGAGCTGACAGTAGACCGAGATATATTTTCCGTGTCTCACAAGCACAAGAGCATAGTCATCGGTGCGGAAAACCGAGGTTACCGTACCCTCGAACACACAACGTGCCTGCGCACCCGCGCGTCCCTGCAGCACTATTCCACCATTATCAATAAGCACATTACCTTTGCCTAACACTCCTTTTTTCTTTCCAAAGTCCGAGACAAGGTGGTAGGGTCCTGTTATGGGCACAGGGAGCTTTCCCTTATTTTGCAGGAACGAGCCACTCATTTTGCTTATACCTGCATCGGAATACTCTTTTGCCGGTGTTGTCTTTCCTGCATTATTCTTCTTCGCCGCTTCGCGCTTGGCTCGTTCGGCAGCCTCGCGCTCGCGTTTGCGCTGCGCCTCTATCTCCTGTTCAATAAGTCGGTCAATGTCATCATTCAGCTTGCTGAGTTGCTTACGCTGTTTCTCGAGTTCACGTTGTACCTTTTTCGACTCGCGCTGCAGCTCTTTCACCAGATTTCGTTGCTCCTTCTCCAATTCCTGCAGTTCATTACTCTGCTGCTTTTGCAGACCAAGAGAAACAGCTTTTTCAGCACGAATTGTATCGAGATATTCTCTTCTTTTCTGAAGCATAGCAATATGCTCGCCCAACTGCTTACCAAGCTCACGATGAGCATTCATATACTCCTGAGTGTAGCGATAGCGACGAATCATAGTATTAAAATCCTTTGCCGACACTATAAACAGAAGCTTATCCTGAAATGTTGCGTGGTATCTTGCACGTCGCAGCGCCTCGGCATATTTTTCACGTGCAGTCTCGACACTTTTTTCATTCTCGACAACCTCGGAATTGAGTATGGCAATTGTATCATCAATAAGGCGCAACTCCTCGCCAAGCACTCCTACAAGTTGTTTGCTGTCCTTTATACGAGCATCAAGAAGCTCAAGATTCTGCATCTTGCTCTTTACATCCTTCTGCGAGGATTTAAGTATGCTATCTTTCTCGCTAATCTCTTTTTGCAGATTAGTGGCACGACGACGCATCTCCTTTACCGAGTTTTTCTGCGCAAAAAGACCTCCTGCAAAAAAACAGAAAAGGACGAATAAGGAAAAATATTTTATATAGTTGCGGCTCATAGTTCTATCTTATTTTGTGCTAAGATACTATTTCTTCTTGTTATTTACCGAATTATATTACTTTTTCTTGCAACGAGTGGGCATAATGGGCTATTTAGGGGCCCTATTTTATTACATTTATAATGCGTGAAACATCTATCTGCTTCATCGATTTTGTATCGGTACTTTTAAAGCGGAATTTTCCCTCGCGGATATTACTGAGAGTAAGGTCAAGGGTAATCGGAGTTCCTGCTCCCTGCACGTCGAGTTGTATCTTTCGCGGAAAACTGCGTCCCTCGAGTTCGGTGAAGTCGCTGTAATAACAGTCGACCTTCACACTCTGATTGTAGGTGCCGCTTGTCTGCTGCAATTCACCCGTCAAAGCATCGAGATAGAATGTATATTGTGTAGCTCCTCTCTTGGGTGTCACAAGGGTTATATCATTACCCACACGGGATATATCCATCAGTGAAAGTGACTTTCTCATATCACTGCCATCGGATAGAAAAGGTACGTTCGTGAATATCGCCTGAAGCACCTCGTAGCTGAGCCCAGCCTGCTGCAATATTCCCAAAGTACCGCTACCAAGTGAAGCATATTCGTCCTCGACCTTGTTTATCAGCAGAGCCGAAGAGGGTGTGAGCTCCATTCGTGCAACCTCGAACAGACCGAGCGCAGTAATGCCAATTTGAATACCTTTATTCTCTTCGATACCAAGCGTACCGCCCACCGAGAGCTCTTTTTCTCCCACACGCGCCTTTATCTTCAGTTTCGAAGATAAATTCATCAGTGTCGGTGTAAAAGCCTGCATCTTCACAAGCTCATCTATTGTTATATCGCCCTTTATATTTCCTGCATCAA
>JAEIGA010015980.1_pt1 | contig 11424 bp, 7 predicted proteins | sample 9270691 | NCBI WGS metagenome assembly JAEIGA01 (sample SAMN17057246, study PRJNA624740) | gut metagenome | biome: biome; isolation source: fecal sample | host: Bos grunniens | place: China: Xizang | collected 2019
ATGTTTCATAATAGGAACGAAAAGGTGATTTATAGTTCCTGGCATATATTGTTTTTTGCCTTTAAACATTTTCTTAAGCGCTTTTTGAGCAAGTTTTTTAGGTGGAATGCTCACGTGAAGTGCCACTGCTAATTTACGAAGATTGTCGGCAAGACCATACAAACCAGTATCCACAGCACCTGGGCAAATAGCTGATACTACCACACCGTATGGTTTCATTTCATACCACATAGAGCGGCTAAAGTTTAGGATATAAGATTTAGATGCGTTGTAGCATTGAATACCTGGCATAGTCATCCAAGCACTCATAGAACTCATATTTAGAATATAACCTTTACCACGTGCGCGCATATCCATACCAAAAAGACGGCACATTTGAGTTACTGTGCGTATGTGTAGGTGAAGCATAAGGTTTATACGAGCTTCTGCTGTTTTGCATAGGTCGTTGAAATAGAATACACCTGCATTGTTGATAAGGATTTCTACTTCAAGATTGTTTTCTTTACAGAAATCGTAAACTTCTTGTGGTGCGGTTTCTGTAGAAAGGTCTTTGTAAAGTGTAACAGTTTTTACACCGTATTTTTCACTTATTTCTTTAGCTGCTTCTTCAAGTTCTTTTTCTTGATTTGAAACCAAGATAATGTCTTTTTTATACTTTTCTGCAAGTACTGTGGCATATTGTAAACCAATGCCTGAGCTTGCGCCTGTTACTAGTGCGTACATAATTCTAATTTAGTGTTTTATTAAAAAATGATTTTAAAGGAAATTACCCTTTAAAATTCTTTTTTTCGGCTTTTGCGATTTCCTTTTGTATCTTCTTTGGTAGGTTTTCTACACATTTATGACATTTCATATCTAGTGTGTACATACGACCCACGCAGTAGTTGCTACGTTTACATTGTGAGCAGTAGTCGTCGCCACCTTCTTTCATGTGATTTACAAATGCAGGGTCTTCGATAAGCACGTGTCCCATTTGGAATAGTTCAAAACCTTCGTTTAGCACGGTTTCTGCTGTAGCACGAGATTCTACACCGCCTACGTAGATAAAGTTTGCTTCAGGAAGAGCTTTTTTAAATTCTTTTGCCCAGTCTAGGAAGTAAAGTTTACGATAGTCGGTTGGAGGAATCACAATTTTGCCTGCAATAGCAAGACCCATTTTCAACCACCAGAATTTGCGAGTATCCATGTAGTGAGCTAGGGTTTTGTGAGGCATTGCACCACCTAAAATAAGCATAGGAGTGCGGCTTACAGTACCTGCAGATAGGACAATGCCGTGTACACCGTGGTTCCAAATATTTCTTGCAATCTCGATGCCTTCTTCCATAGAAACACCACCTTTGTAGCCGTCGTGCATATTGGTTTTCACCACCACAGCCATATCGTCTTTTGCGTGTTTCATTACCTCGGCAAGCACTTCGTTCATAAATCTCATTCTGTTTTCAAGGCTACCACCATATTCGTCTTTACGACGGTTTAGACTTGGGTTTAAGAATTGAGAAATAAGATATGCGTGACCAGCATGGATTTCTACGCAGTCGAAACCACATTCTCTACAGAAATCTACAGCTTCGCCAAATTTGCGTACAATATTTTGAATCTCTTCTTTTTTCAGTTTGCGGTAGAAAGTAGGAGAGTATAGGTTGAAACCAAATGTTGGGCCTACAGGCATACATTTACATGTAGCACGGTGTGTCATATTACCACAGTGACCAAGTTGGATGCTTGCTTTACAACCTTCTGCGTGTAGGGCATCGGTAAGTTTCTTTAAGTCTTCTTTTATCTCGTCGTAGATATAAAGCTGACCGTCGAAAGATACACCAGAACGATCTACTGCACAGTATGCAATAGTAGTCATAGCCACACCACCTTTTGCTACACTAGTGTGATAGTTGAATAGGTCTTGTGATGGCTTATTGCCATAACACATATTTTCAAAAGCCGCAGAACGAATAGTTCTGTTTTTTAGTGTAATAGGACCTAATTTATATTCAGTAAATAACTTACTCATATATTTTAATATTTATTCAAATTTTATGATGAGATTATTTTTAGAAGAAGGATTTAACTCCTAACTCCTAATTCCTAACTCCTAACTAGTAAATAAAAGGTATAACTCTTTTCAATTTCTTCTTATCAAACTCATCTGCAAACTCCACGCTATAACGTTGGTAGATAGAGTTGGCACGAGGAACAAGGTTTGCACAAGTCCACCATAGGAAGATAGTGCCTGCATAAGACCATGTTAGCACTGCAAAACCAGTCCATTCTAGGATTTCGCCAAAATAGTTTGCTGAGGTTACATATTTATACATACCTTTTTTAGGTAGATAGTGTTTTGTGTCGCCAGGTTTGCGTAGGTGGCGAATAACATAGTCTGAATGTAGGTTTATAATGAAACCAATGATGAAAATGCAAGTACCAATGATAAATTGTGGGGTAGTTAACCAATCTGCAGTGTACATATCTGCAGGAGAAAGGTAGAAAATCCAATAACCTTGGATAGCACCATTTACCATATTAAACAAGAATCCCATTGCCATTACAGTGATTGGCATTTTGCTTTTGCCTTTAAGCAGACATGGGAAGATAAATGAACGTTGGAAATAGTGAGATTGGAAAATAAGGAAAATAATAAGTGGAGCAATTTCAAATGTTCTTTCGCTCATGCCCCATAAGTAAAGCATAACGAAGAATACTGGGCATTCCATAATTACCCAAGCCACTTTGTTATTTATAGCAGGACCCCATTTGTCGCTAATCATTTTTCCGTAACCAGCTTCCACAAAGTAAAGCGCTACGAATACTACTAGACCAGTGATGGCCATTAGAAGTAGTAGAAAGTTGAATTGTTCTAAAGACATAATTAATAATTATAATAGTATAAGGTTTATTTGTTTTATTTTAACTCCTAACTCCTCATTATTCACTGACGTTCATCAGTACGTCCTAACTCCTAACTCCTAACTAATACTCGAATTTTATATTATCCACCCAAAGTGTGTTTCCTACAGTTCCAATAAACGCCCCTTGATTACCAGAAGTAATCATTAATATAATATGTGTAGGTTCTTCATCTTCTTCTGCCCAACCTATCTCACGAATAAGTTCCATTTTTCCTTTGCTGTTCATAGCCTTGTATTGAAGGCCTTCTTCACCAGAAAGTTGCATGAAATCTTTATAATAGTCTGTTTGAGAGATATCTCCGTAGTGTATAGGGAAACGAGTTTCGTTTTGCCATTCTGGCACATTGTGGTCTAATTGATAACGCATTGTACCTACGCGTTTTGCATAGATGTGTCCTTTTTCGTCTTCCCAACGTTTTTGTAAGTAAACAATAAATTCACCCTTGTCTTGACGGTCTTTTAAGCGATAAGAACCCACCCCAGGGTGTTTCATAACGTAGTTGTTTGAAGAAATCAAGCATTTGTAGTCTAAAACTAATGCTTTAGGTTTCTTTGTGAAAGGAATACCCATTTCAATTTTAGCATATGGGTCGTTGGTATTTGTAATTGGTTCGTATGTTTTACCTAAGAAGAAACTACCAGACACTAGCACTTCTACATTGATAATGCCTAGCACCTTCACGCTTTCCATTTTTGTGTCAAGTCTAGCACATTTGCCGTTGCCGCGCACTTCTGGTTCCACAGTACAGCTACCCTTAGAGATACCTGCAACTCTAGCATATACATTTGAAGAACTCCATAGGGTTTCAGGCCCGTAGATATAAGGTATGTTGCCATCTATATGATTATTTGGGCCTATTACATACACAGTTCTAGTTTGTCCACCTATGATACCAGATTCATAAATAGTTCTAGAAGTCCAACTCTCAAAATCTCCGTACTCAATAGGTTCTAACACTTGTGCAACTGCTGTGCTTGATAATGCTATAAAAGTAAGAGCAATGAATAATAATTTCTTCATGTTTCTATTTTAAAGTAATCAAGGTGCAAAGATAGTAATTAATTAGGAATTTTTGTGCAAGCCGAGTGCAAATAAGTTTACTTAATTTGCCGAGGCGCCGCCAAAAATCACGAGCGGAGCGAGTAATTAGGAGTTAGTAGTTTTTTAATGTGCCTCCAACCAATTGCTACCTATTCCGTAGTCTGCGATAAGTGGAACTTGCAGAGAGTAAGCACTTTGCATTTCCTCTATTACTATTTGTTTTACCTTCTCAATTTCACTTTCAAGCACGTTGAAGTTGAGTTCGTCGTGCACTTGAAGTATCATTTGCGATTGAATGTTTTCCTCTTCAAATCTACGGTCTATATTCACCATAGCTATTTTTATAATGTCTGCTGCACTTCCTTGAATAGGTGCATTCACGGCGTTTCTTTCCGCAAAAGACCTTACCACGCTGTTTGCAGAGTTTATATCGGAAAGATATCTTTTTCTGCCAAAAATAGTTTCTACATAGCCATTTTCTTTGGCTTTGTTTATGCTATTTGTGATATATTCTTGCACCTGAGGGTATGTTTTGAAGTAGCCTTCAATCAAGGTTTTAGCCTCGCTGCGAGAAATTCCAAGTCTTTCACTCAAGCCAAAAGCAGAAATGCCATAAATAATGCCAAAGTTTGCAGTTTTTGCATTGCGTCTCATATCTTTTGTTACCTCAGATATTTCCACTCCGTAGATTTTTGCTGAGGTAGCAGTGTGGATGTCTTCACCAGCATTGAAGGCGTTTACCATGTTTTCATCGCCACTTAGGTGTGCCATAATGCGAAGTTCTATCTGAGAATAGTCGGCAGAGAAGAAAACGTGACCCTCGTCTGGAATAAATGCACGTCTTATTTCCTTGCCCATTTCGTCACGAATAGGGATATTTTGTAGGTTTGGATTGCTAGAGCTAAGTCTGCCTGTGGCTGTAACAGTCTGATTATAAGAAGTATGAATCTTACCTGTTTTAGGATTTACAAGTTCTGGCAACGTCTCCACGTATGTACTCAAAAGCTTCTTAATTCCTCTGTATTCTAGGATTTTCTTTACAATAGGGTGTTTGCTAGATAGGCTTTCAAGCACTTCTTCCGATGTTACATATTGCCCAGTTTTAGTCTTTTTCGCCTTTTCTACTATTTTTAGTTTGTCGAAAAGAATTTCACCCACTTGTTTGGCAGAACTTAAGTTAAATTCCTCTCCTGCCATATCAGTTACCTCTTTTTGGATATTCAAAATTTCCTCTCTAAGTTTTTCGGCAGAAGCATTTAAGGCAGTAGAGTCTATTCTCACACCGTTTAATTCCATTTTTGCCAAACACTTCATAAGAGGCATTTCTATATCGTAGAATAGGTGCTCTAGTTTCTCTTCTTTAATTTTTTCTGCCAATATATTCCATAGTCTCAAGGTAATGTCGGCATCTTCTGCAGCGTAGTCGCACACTTTTTCTATCTCAACTCCCTCTAGAGTAAGTTGTTTTTTGCCTTTGCTTCCTACTAAATCTTCGTAATGAATGGTTTGATAGTTTAAATAGACCTCTGCGAGATAATCCATTCCATGTTTTAGCTCTGGCTGAAGCAGATAATGTGCTATCATAGAGTCACATAGCTCGCCTTTGAGGCTAATGCCGTTTACAGCAAGCACCATAAGGTCAAATTTCATATTTTGACCTATTTTTTTGGTATTTGGATTCTCAAAAATAGGTTTAAGTGCAGATAAAATCTCGTTTTTGTTGCCCCCGTTTACAGGAATGTAATAACCTTCCGTTTCTTTCCATGAAAATGAAAGACCTAAAAGCTTGTCGTTGTATACATCAAGACCTGTGGTTTCGGTATCAAAACAGAATGTGTTTTGTGTGCTCAAATTCCCGATGAAATCGGCAAAATTTGATGAATCTACAAGTGTATAATTGTGTGGTGTATTTTCTATAGATTTTCTATCAGAAATGGCGGTTTCATCGGCAATTTCTGCTTGTGTGTCTGCTTCTTCAAAAAGGTCGAAAAGAGAGAGTTGTTTAGGTTCTGCAGATTTTTTTGGACCTTGAGATTGTCGAAGGGCAGCAGGTGCGACGTTGCCTTCAGAATATTTAGAAATAAGAGTTCTAAACTCTAGTTCTTGGAATATATTTAGTAGTTCAGATATATTTGGTTCTCTTACTACCAATTCCTCTTCGTTTAGCTCAATAGGAGTGTCTGTTTTAATAGTAGCAAGGAAACGAGAAAACTTAATTTGCTCTACATTGCTTTCCACTTTAGTCTTCAAAGCGCCTTTGAGTTTGTCTGTATTGGCAAGCAGATTTTCTATGCTACCAAACTCTTGCAGCAGTTTAACTGCAGTTTTCTCTCCCACACCAGGGCAACCAGGTATGTTGTCACTACTATCGCCCATTAGACCAAGCAGGTCAATTACTTGCTCTTGAGTTTCAAGACCATATTTTGCCTTTACCTCTTCTACTCCTAGTATTTCATAACCACCAGAATGTTTTGGTCTATACATAAAAATATTCTCCTCAACAAGTTGGCCATAATCTTTGTCTGGAGTAAGCATATACACTGTAAATCCTTGTCTGGCAGCTTGTTTTGCAAGTGTTCCTATCACATCGTCTGCTTCATATCCACTCACTTCATAGATAGGAATATTATATGCTTTTAGTACGTTTTTGATATAAGGAACAGCCTTTTTTATATCTTCTGGAGTAGATTCCCTCTGTGCTTTATACTCTTCAAACGCTTCGTGACGAAATGTTGGCCCAGCAGGGTCAAAAGCTACACCTAAATGAGTTGGTTTTTCTCTTTTAAGAATATCTTCTACAGTATTTACAAATCCAAGGATTGCAGAAGTATTAAGCCCTTGTGAGTTGATTCTAGGATTTTTTATAAAGGCGAAATAAGCCCTGTATATCAATGCATAAGCGTCTATAAAGAAGAGTTTTTTCATATCTGACTTTTTACAATAATAGGCAAAATTAGTGATTTTTATTTATAATTTTATTATATTTGTCACTCAATTAATCTAAAATTAGATACAGATGTCAGATAAACCAACTATAAAAACTACTAGAATAAAGGATTATTATACTGATAAATGGAATATGATTAAGTCTGTTCTGTTTACAGCTATCTTCTCACTTGCCTTTGTAAATCTTTATAAACCTTTTGAATCTGCCAGATGGATAGATATAACAGAGGTAGGATATTTTCTGTATTCATGTCTGTTTGTCTTTGTTGGTATTTGTGTTATAGCTTTAAGCCGTATATTAATGTATATTTTTGTAGGAAGGGTTTCTCTTAGTTATTTAGAATACATTATATGGCTTGTAATGGAGGTAACTATCCTCTCTGGTTTTTATACATTATATGTAATTTGGATTACTCCATCTCTAGATTTTTTCAATTATGAAGACCTCATTACTGTGTTTAGAGAGGTGAATATCAATACATTCTTGGTTGTGTTTATTCCATATTTGGTTTCGTGGTTGTACATTAATAATATTAGCCTAAGAAAGCGAGTATTAGAGTTAGAAAGTCTAGGAAAATCACAAGTAGGAGTTATAAATTTTTCCGATGAAAAGGGCGAAAATAAGCTTTCGCTATCATCAGATAGTTTAATTTTTATTGAGTCTGCAGACAACTATGTGGAGATAAATTATGTTAGTCAGAATAAGTTAAATAAATTCCTACTTAGAAATTCGTTGAAACGTATGGAAGAACTTTTCCCTGACACTAATATTTGTCGTTGTCATAGATCTTTCATAGTAAATATGGAGCACGTGACTGCAATGAGAAGAAATGGGGATGAACTAGAAATAGAATTTAAAATTCCAGATATAAAGAAAATTCCAATTTCAAAGACTTACGTAAAAAAAGTAAGCGAGATGTTTATGCATCTCGCTCCTAAACTAGCAGAAGATTCTGCTTCTAATTAACTTGCTCTGAAATTAGCTATATAAGAATCTTTTAATACTTTTCTTAGGTGTTTTAGCAAACTCTTGTTCTACCAACTCGAAGCTAGTAATTTTACAGAAACGTGGGATAAGTTTGTTTACCTTAGCACAGTTCATATCCATAATTTCTTGTGGAGTATGTGTTGTTTCTTTTTTGATAGCGGCGGTGTCTGCATATACTAGAGCAACTAGATTTCCGCCTCTGCTCACTACCACAGATTCTATTACATAAGGCATATTGTTTACCTTATCTTCTATTTCTTCTGGATAGATATTTTGACCATTACCACTTAGAATCATGTTTTTGTTTCTACCACGGATAAAGATATTGCCATCTGCGTCTATTACACCAAGGTCACCAGTTTTCATCCAACCATCTTCTGTAAAGATAGCGTCGGTAGCAGTTTGGTTTTTGTAGTAGCCATTCATTACACTTTCGCCTTTAACCATGATTTCACCTACTACTTTTTGTGGATTTTCAGAATCCACTTTCACTTGCATTCTATCAACGATTTTACCACAAGAACGTATCTTGAACTCATTCCATGGTGTGTATGCAATAAGTGGAGCACATTCTGTCATGCCATAGCCCACGCAATATGGGAATTTTATTTGTTTTAGGCATTTTTCCACTTCGTGGTTAAGAGCAGCGCCACCAATGATTAGATATTTTAGGTTGCCACCAAATGCTTGCATAAGTTTGTCGTAAACCTTTCTTCTAATCACTTTATTGATGCCAGGAAGATACCAAAGAACCTTAACAAGAGGTTTTTGAATGGCAGGGAAGATAGATTTTTTGAAGATTTTCTCTATAACCAATGGCACGGTGAGTATCATGTAAGGGTGCACTTCTGATAATGCCTTAAGTAAAACTTGAGGTGAAGGGGTACGATTCAAGAAGTAAACATGACACCCTCCAGCCAATTGGTATAGGAATTCAAATGTTAACCCAAACATGTGAGCAAGAGGAAGCATAGAAACCACGCTCCAGCCTGCTTGATTAGGAATTTTATCTTGTCCGAAGGTAACATTTGAGCTAATGTTTCTGTGGGTAAGAACCACACCTTTAGGGTCGCCTGTACTACCAGAAGTGTAGTTGATAATAGCTGGTTCGTCAAAATTATCTGTAGCGTAAGTCACTTTTGTAGGGTCAAAGCCATTTGGATATTCTGCTTTGAATAGTTTGTCCCAAGAAGCATGAGCATTTTTTATATCATTGTTCTTTCCGAAGTAAAGTTCTAGTGTATTTTGGCAGATAATAGCATCAACTTGGTTTAGCTCTTCCTCTTTAAGGTTTTTCCAAACCACGTCGCCCACCATAAATATGCGAGCATCAGAGTGTTTTACAAGAGCATATATACTTTCTGGAGTGAAAGCATCCATAATTGAAACTGCTACTGCTTCGTAACTTACTGTTGCAAGCATTGCAATAGCCCAGTGGCTACTATTTCTACCGCAAAGTGCTACTTTGTCACCTTTTTTAAGTCCAATTGCTTCGAATAAAACGTGAATGCGAGCAATGCGTTCTGCCATTTGTCCATATGTAAACTCACCACCATCATCGTAGTCTGTCATTGCAGGCTCTTTCCAGTCGCGTCTGATGGTTGTTTGTAGATAGTCTAAAAAATGTCTGTTAGTATTCATAAATAAATTTTATTTTAACGATGTGCAAAATTACAACTATACCCCCGCACTCGTGTATTTTTACGATAAAATGGGATATTTGGAGTCTTTTTTGGGGTGAAATTCAATATAGAGGGGTAAAAATAGTTAGGAGTGAGGGGGTATAGTTGTGTAGGGACAATGCGTGCATTGTCCGTAATTCGGATTTGTGGTGTGATTGATGTTAACCCGCATCGGGGGTTACCTTTTGTTGTAGGCAGGTGTCAGAGGGCTTTAGCCCGTCGACGCCTGTGCATGTATGTTAATACCAACACCGCACCCCCGTAGGGCGGTGCTTCTTAAATTGTAGGCAGGTGTTGAGCGTAGCGATAACGCCTGTGTATGAGAATAGCCCCCACGCATACCACGCCCGTAGGGTGTGGGTCTTGCTCAAATAAAATAAAAACATTACATTTGCATAAAATTAATTATTAACCATAAATTCTTAATCAATATGGCAAATACCTACAACCAAATTTATATTCATTTTATTATTTCTGTAAAAAATAGAATGCCCCTAATTAAACCAGAATGGGAGCAAAGGTTATATCAATACATAACAACATCTATTGATAACCGCAAAAACAAAACATTAATAATAAACGGCACGAAAGACCATATCCATATATTCGTTTCTATGGATAATTCTGAATCGCCTGCCAAACTAATGCTGTGCGTTAAACAATTCTCCTCAAAATTTATTAAAAATAATTTCTGCAAAGATTTCTCATGGCAAGAAGGCTATGGAGCATTCTCATATACAAAATCTCACATTGATAATGTCTTCCAATACATCAAAAATCAAAAAGAACACCATAAAAAGGTGTCCTTTGCTGATGAATATAGAAATATCCTATCCAAATTCGGTTATGGGGATATTTATATTTAATTAGATGATATTCTTTTTTATTTAGGGGATTTTTAATGTGGGCGGTGCAGTCGCCGAGAAGGCGACTTAGACCACTAGTATGGGGTTGACTGGTTAGTTCACATAAAATATGGTTAAACTAGTGGTCTGCATTGCTCCGCAATGCGCACCGCCCACATTAAAAATCCCGATGGTTTTGCGGAGGAGGAGAGGGTGGGTTGTCTACCATTACACAGGCGTTGCTTTTTGCCTTTGGCAAAACTTAACACCTGCCTACAACGAAGACCCACACCCTACGGGCGTGGCATGGGTGGTGGATATTACCACGTACAGGCGTCGACGGGCTAAAGCCCTCTGACACCTGCCTACAAAAAAAGAAAAACCCTCTACGAGGGTTTAACATGAAAATATGAGATACCCTCTACGAGGGTTAAAATTAAAAAGGTCTGACAATTCTTCTTGTCAGACCTTAATTGTATTCTTTGAAACAAAATTAAATTTGTTTGAAGAAGTCGTTGCCTTTGTCGTCCACTAGGATGAATGCAGGGAAGTCTTCAACTTCGATTTTCCAGATTGCTTCCATGCCTAGTTCTGGGTATTCAACGCATTCAATGCTCTTAATGTTGTTTTGAGCAAGGATAGCAGCAGGACCACCGATAGAACCTAGGTAGAAACCACCATATTGTTTGCAAGCGTCTGTTACTTGTTGGCTGCGGTTGCCTTTTGCAAGCATCACCATGCTACCACCTTTAGATTGGAATAGGCCAACGTATGAGTCCATACGACCAGCAGTAGTAGGTCCCATAGAACCACAAGCCATACCAGCAGGAGTTTTAGCAGGACCTGCGTAGTAGATTGGGTGATCTTTGATGTATTGTGGTAGGTCTTCACCGTTGTCAATACGTTCTTTAAGTTTTGCGTGAGCGATGTCGCGACCTACAATGATAGTACCATTAAGTGAAAGACGTGTAGAAACTGGATATTTGCTTAGTTCAGCAAGTACTTCGTTCATTGGGCG
>JAEIGA010015981.1_pt1 | contig 11423 bp, 9 predicted proteins | sample 9270691 | NCBI WGS metagenome assembly JAEIGA01 (sample SAMN17057246, study PRJNA624740) | gut metagenome | biome: biome; isolation source: fecal sample | host: Bos grunniens | place: China: Xizang | collected 2019
ATATACAAAATAAAATAATAACAGGTGAGATTGACGTGAATAACCAAGAGTTATTCATGTCAACTCTTGTTAAAGCACTTATACATAATCTTAAAAGTCAAGTTTTTTTAAGAGGAAAAAGCGTAGAGCATTTTATCTTAAATACGGGTGACGATATTATGTATCTTGAGCATAAAGGACAAGATATAAATAAAGACCCACTTGGTGTTCCAAATGAAGATTATATTTATAACACAATACCACGTTGTATAGTTGATTTATCAACAATTGAAGTGCTTGAAGACCAAATAACAAATCCATATACTCGTGGTAATTTTGAAATAGAAGTTGATGATGTGCTTCATGGTTTTAATGCCGAGTATCGTCGTGTGCCACTTAAAATTTCAGTGTCGCTTAAATATTATATGGATTCTTTCACTGATTTACTTTCAATCACACAACATATTATCTCAAAAATGTTGTTTATAAGAACTTTTAAATTTGATTATCTTGGACAAACAATTCAAGCATCATATAAGGTACCTACTTCATATCAAGGAGAAAAAAATATAACATTTGATGGTGGTACAACAGAATCTAAACTTCGTACAATTAGTTTAGACTTAGATGTAGAAAGTAATTTTCCAGTATTTAATGAAAGAACTGTTATAGAAAACAGCAATTTTATTAAAGGTATGTCAACCAATATGTTTAATTTTAATGACAAAATTGGTAGTGGAAGTATTGGAATAAAAAAAGATAAAAATTAAAAAAATATGGCAACAAACAAAAAGTATGATTCATTAAATCTTGCAAAAAGAATCAATAAGTCTACTGATATTGTTACTGAACAAGGTAGTGTTATTAATTCTCAACAAGAAACAATAAATGTAAAGATTGAACAAGCAAAAAATGAAATTATTAGTAATTTTAATCAAAAAAATATTGAACAAAACTTTACAAATATTGATAATAAAATAGATTCTGTTACAGATAAATTAGATGAAATATCAAACGATGTAAACAATATAGATTTCAGTCCAATTGAAAATAAAATAGATTCTGTTTCAGATAAACTAGATGAAATATCAAACGATGTAAACAATATAGATTTCAGTCCAATTGAAAATAAAATAGATTCTGTTTCAGATAAACTAGATGAAATATCAAACGATGTAAACAATATAGATTTTACTTCAATTGAAAATAAAATTAATGAATCTTCTACACAATTAACAAATCAATTATCAAGCGTTGAAACAAATGTTAAATCTGAAATTCAAACAGTTGGTAGTACACTAAATACTACAATAAACACTTTAGATAATACTTTAAATGATACACTTGATACTAAACTTGAAAGTTTTGATAATAGTTTAAATGAATTAAATGATAATTTAAGTAATTTAGCATCAATGTATTCTGATATTGCTTTAAACTCAGCAATTTTGATTACGCAAGAAGAATTTAATGCAGCTTTAAATGATTTAAACTCACAATTAGTATAAAAAATATAATAAAAATATGGCAAACGAAGTATATAATAAAAACCATGCAGCATCTATAGATTATGTAAATACTGCAATTGTTGATGCATGGGATAAAATGAAAATTTGGATGGAAACTAATGTAGATAAACTTGACTACGTACAAAGAATTTTTACAAAATTAAGAGAATGTTATCGAGTTGATACAGGTGCAACATCAGCATATGAATATGCAGACCTTATTTATGATGCAGTAATTAGAATGGCAGATGCACTACGTAGTGCTGGAGCAATAGTTTCAGATGATACATCTCTTTATGAGTTCGCTGACCTTATACGTCAAGTATCTTCTCAAGGTTTTGAAATATGCATTCTTGGAGAATCTGGAAAACACTATACATCAACAGAATGGGAAGAATATACAAAATTAAATGGTACATCACCTGAAGCACATGCTGTTGTAGCAGTAATAACTCCATACCAATCATTTGTAATTGGAACACAAGACCCTTCTGGTTATAAACAATTTGCTTGGGGTAATAATACTGATAATGTACTAGGACTTTACACAAATCAGACAGGCTCATTTGTAAATGTGCTTCAAAACTCACTTAATTTTAAAAGTTTAGAAAATACTTACAGAATGCTTCTTTGGTTTAATCCAGAAGTACTACCACATATTGATTATGATGTTTCTGACCCAGATAAGAATTATTCAGAATATGCATGTGTTCGTTTTGCAACACACGAAGAAATGTTAAATTCTGGAATATACTTAATGTATGACCAACAAGTCTATATAGTTACACTTGATGATGATGGTTCTGAAAATGTTTCATATTATTGGGAAGGTTCAAAATATGTAAAACGTTTTACTGTTCCACGTTTTGCAAATAATATAACTGGTAGTCCTGCTGCAGAACATGCTTGGCAATATAAATCATGGATTGGAGAGCAACGTCAATATACATTACCAACAATTAACCATTTGCTTATGATGTATATTTATTATACTGATATTAATACATGTTTATCAGTGTTAAACCGTACTACACTTCCCTCGAGCTATTCCTGGTCTTGCCAGCAGCCTTCTGCTAATCCTGCTTACTACGTAGTACCATCTACAGGCTATGTTCATACTACTGCCAAGACGTATACTTACGCCGTCGTTCCTGTCGCCGCATTATAATTCAAAAAATGAAAATTTTTTGTTTGATTGTGCGGCAGCACAATCATTTTACAATCATTTTATAAAAAACAATTAAAAATAATAAAAAATTTTCTTACAGCATTTAAAACAATGAGAAGACAGAGTAAATCTATTCTTTCATCACCACTTATAAATAAAGTAGTATATTTGAATAAAATTCTAGTTGAATATGGTCATAAATTACCAAGTGGTAGAAAACATAAAACAAAAGAAGGAAATATTGTAGCAACAGTTGATGTAAAACGTTGTTATTTATATCCTTTATTAGCTAAATTAGAAAATCTTTTTGTGCAAGCATTTAGACAACTAAAAGGTAAAGACTATACAAAAAGAATGATTGAAAATGTAGAAGAAATACAAGCACAAGCATATTTAATAACAGAGTTAAAAGGTTGGAGTCCAGATAAATGTGCTACAATTGATATGCTTTGTGATGATATTTTAAATGATTTATATAAATATAACACAAAATAATTAAAAATGAAAGAATCTGAGTTATTAAATCTAAGGATGACAATAAGTGATTCTAATTTTTCAAATGGGGGCTCCACTTGTATTGATACAAGTTATAACACATTAGAGAGCTTAGCTATAAAAAATGATGACCGTACTACACTTCCCTCGAGCTATTCCTGGTCTTGCCAGCAGAATTCTGCTAATAATGCTTACAACGTAGTACCATCTACAGGCAATGTTCATAATACTAACAAGACGTATACTTACGCCGTCGTTCCTGTCGCCGAATATGAAAAATCTGATGATTTACTCAGTCTTCTCTTTAAAGCTGAACGAGAATGTTTTAAAAATAAAAAGAAAAATTCACAAGGTGTAAAAATTCATTATGATTTAAAAATAATTTATCAATTATATGAGCAAATAAAAAATAAAACATATAAACCGAGTCCTGGTTTATGTTTTGTAATTTCACAACCAAAACCAAGAGAAGTTTTTGCAGCTCCATATAAAGATAGAATTATACACCATCTTGTTGCTCCTTTTATGTATGATGTAGCAGAAAAAGTTCATTTAGAAAATGGTAATATTTGTCATGGAAATAGAAAAAATTTTTCTGTACTTACTGCAGCAAAACAAATTCAACAAAATATGAAAAAATATAAAAATGGATTTGTGGCAACAATGGATGTACAAGGATTTTTTATGTCAATACCAAGACAATTATCTTTTGATATTTTTAAGTCATTGTGTAAACAATATCCACCTGATAATTACTCACCTGAAATTATAGAACTGTTACTTCCACTAATTAAAATATTATTTTTACATGACCCAACATTTGAATGTTCTCGTAATAGTCTATTGAGTGATTGGGATAAAATTCCTGTAGAAAAATCATTATTTAATAAAAAAGGAATAGGACTGCCAATAGGAAATTTTTATTCTCAGATAATGGCAAATCTTATATTATCAATTTGGGGTAGTGCAATTCAAAAACTTAAACTTGATTGTGCTGTAACACAATTTGTTGATGATATGTGTATAGTTGCAAAAGATGCAAAAACAATGAATATTATTCGTAAAGAGTCATTTAATGTTTTAAATAGTATTGGATTAAAACTTCATGAAAAGAAATTCTATATTCAAGAAATACAAAAAGGTGCAAAATTCTGTGGAAGAGTTATATTTAAAGACAGATTATATCTTATAAATAGAACAATTAATGCATTTTTTATTTCGATAGATAAATATTTGAAATTCATAAATCTTTCAAATGCTAAAAAGTTATTAACTACTTTTAATTCTTATATAGGATTTTTATGTCATTGTAATAATTTTAAGATACAAGAAAAAGCATATATAAAAATTCTTAATAGTAAATACAATAAATATTTGTATTTTCAAATAAAGAATAATAAAGTTATATGCAAATTAAAAGATAAGTATAAGTTAAAAAACAATTATAAAAATAATATTATAAATATAATAGAAGAACAAAAGAAATATGAAAAATTATATAGTAAATATAAATGTTGTGCCTAATAATTCACCAAGAAAAGTTATAATGAGCACTGGTATTATTATTCGTTTTGGATTTGAAGATATGAGCGGTAGTGGATTTTCTAAATGCAGAGAAATATTTGTAAATCCTTCTCAATATGATATAGACAATATAATTGAATTTGCAACACAATATTGTAAAGATAATAATATTAAAGATTTACCTAAAAAAGAACAATATAATTAAAAAAAATATGGTATTATCACAAGGACATATTAGACCAGGTCGTGTATTACAAGTAGTTGATAACCAAGGAGTTATAAAAGCTTCTTGCTGTGGATTATTTTCAGATGTAGATGAACCCGATAAACTTCCACCAATATATCAATTTTCATTTGGTGGTGCAAACAATTTTTATAGACCGCATGAAGGAGAGGAAATTTGGGTATTGTTTTTTGATGATAATCCTCTTGAATTATTTTATATAAGAAAAGAAAATGTTAGTGAGAATTTAAACGAAATTCTAAAAACTAATCATGAAGAATGTGAAGTTTTAATGTCTAAAGAACTTACTCAAGGTTTTGTTCAATTTTATTTTACCGATGGAGAAGGATGGATTCTTCGCAATTTTGATTCTGTTATCCAAATGCGTGCTGATGGTAGTATATTATTAGATGCAGGTAGTGCACATAGAAAAATTGATATTAATGAAGATTCAATCAGTATTGGTAGTATTGGTAATTCAGCACACACTGCGGCATACGGAGATGAAGTTGTAACTGCATTTAATAAAGTAGTATCAATACTTAATACAATGGTAACAACATGCACAAAACTGCCAGAAGTTGCAATTCTTGGAGCAAATATAAAATCAGGAATTCCAGCTCTTGAAGAACAAATTGAAAAAATAGAGTCTCAACACGTTACTCTTGATTAAATTTTATAAAATATATATAAAGTCATATGGAAATACATGAAAATGGTTATAGATTTAGAAATAATTATAAATGGGAAGACTTAAAAAATCAACCATATAATTATGCACAAGAAGGACTTGTAAAACATCTTTTATCACATAAAATTATAGAAAGTAAAAATAAAGTACTTCAATTTATTCTAAAGTACTACGAAGGTTCAATTATATATTTCTTTAAGGCTGCAGATTATTTGAAGAATTTTAAAAACTATAATTGGAAAAATTAAAAAACCAGCTCAGCGAGCTGGTTTTTCTTTTTATTTGTATTTTATAATAAAGTTAATAGTTTGATATGGTGGAATGTTGTTGTGATATTCTGATGCATCAGTTCCACCAGCAGAATTTACTGTTACCTTTACTGGTATATTGCTTTTTACAGTATTATAAAGAGCCACATTAGGATAATCACCAGCACCACCTGTACCACGTGTCCAATAACCAGATGCACTGTGTGTATGTTCAGGTAAACCAGATTGTTCTGCAGTAAGTTTTACCCTTGCTGAACCACCGGATATACCAATAGCACCAGAATTAGCATTATCTATAGAACCATCTGATTTATAATTCCCCATTATTGCAACACCTAATGGAAATCTAAATTGAAAATCTGGTAAAATTACCATACTGCCTTTTCCTATTATATCACCAGTTACTGAAACATAACTTCTTGTAGGTGTTTTTATATAATATTTTTCAGTTGTTAATAATACATTTGCCAATTTTTGATATTCTAAACATGTGTCAATTACTGTTTTATTATCAGATTTTAATGGAATACATTTACCATTACAATTTAACCATCCGCTTGGTGGTGTAGTTGATGGCCACATTATAATTGAGCCAATTGGCATACCAACTTCTACTCCAGGTATATTATTTACATTAGAGGTAATAGACTCTGTTGCATTAAGTGTTTTAGTTTCAATGCTATCACATGTTAATGCACCAATACTTCCAGATAGTGATTCTATTCCTTTTGTAGTAATTGAAATAGCATCAATTGAACCAATTTTTCCATTTGTAAAATCGCATGTTGTACCAGAAATTTTATTAACGTTAGTTATATCATGATTATTTACATCTATATTATAATTTTCAATTTTTAATGACAAATCATCTTTTGTATTTTGCAATGATGGTAGATTTTGATTATTGTAATCATCCCATGCTTTTTCTACACCTCTTAATACTAAATCTCCTTCATCAGACATAAGAACATGTGCTTTTCTATCATTGTTATCTCTTTCTGTATCAATAGGTATTGCTAGATAACGTGGAAAATTTCCTTTACTATTATAACCCATTTTATAGAAATATTGATTTATTGAAGTATTTGTAACAAGAGAGTCAATTACTAAATCACTATCCCAATATGCCATCCAACTATTTCCATCATTAACTTTTCTAATTTCACCAAATGCATGCATTATCTCTTTATCATCTTCGTCAATATTCTTATCATTAATCTTAATACATATTAAAGCAATACTATTTTGTAAATTAAAGTCAGCATTTTTATCTAAATCAGATATAGGTACCCATTTGTTTTCAACAAATACTTCTTTTATCTCACCCGAAAGATTATCTGATGCATCTACATCAGTAAGAACATAATAAAATGTAGTATCTTTACCATTTGCTCCACTAGCACCTATTGCTGAAATACCAGTTTTAGAGTTATTAAATTTCCAACAAATATCATTTTTATATTTATCATAATATAAAGTTGGAACTATTTCTACTTTAAAATAAGATTGATTTTCAGGATTATATTGAAAAAATCCTGTATAATCATTAAAATTATCTAAGTCTGTTTTATTGTCATTGTAATATGCATTACCAAGTTCTTTTACTCTTCCGTCAATAAAATAAAAATATTGACCAAGATGCTTTGATTTTTGAATAACTTCTCCTGAATCATCAGTGATTACATAAAAGTATATAGAATTATTGATAATTTTAGAATTAGAATTGATATTACTTTTATCACCTTCAATAAAACTATCAAATGCAGAGATATTATTTAAAATAAATTCAGTATTTTCTCTAAGTTTTTCTAATGAATTGCCACTTTTAAAACTTGTATTAAATATTGCATTAATAAGCACTGCACCTTCTTCTGTTAAAACTGCATTACCTAATTTCAATTCATCAGATGATGAAGATAATTTTTCAAAAACATGATATTCTTTTAACTCATATGAATCACCTTGAAGTCCTTGTAAAAAAGGAAGTGATGCAATTTTCTTAAAGTTATCGTTTATATTAGTAAAAGCCGTTGCCATTTTATTTGCATAATCAGTATCATTTATGCTTGGTGCAACAATTCTTGCTAACTGATTGTTATTTATTGCCATAATTATTTTTTATATTTGTTTTTTTTATTTAAGCTCAAAAATTATTTTTATATTTAATTTATCAATATCTGAAATATCAGTATAATCATAAGTCATTTTATATTTGTATAAATTCTTTAGATAATAATCAAACACTTTATTGTAAGTATTATCATCATATTCAGTAGTGTTTGATAAATATTCTTTTAAATATTCAAATATCTTATCTTCTACCGATACTTTTGAATTTGTGTCATACTCGAACTCAATATTAATTACAGAAGGAAGATATATCATACTATTTGCTTTATACCAAGAAATTTCTTTGTTATAATCATATCCTTTTTCGTTTAAATAATAATTATTATAATCTATTGGTGTATCATTAAGAACATAATATCCAATTGATTTATAAACTGGAGAATATTTATCCATTGCAAATTTAACATATGTTGCAATATTATCTATATCTTTATCATTAGTTTTTGATAATTGTTCAAATATTGTTTTATCATATTGTTTACACCAATATGTATTATTAAAGAAGTTTTTATCATCTAAATCAATAAACATTGGTATAATATTAGAATCATATCTATAAAGTTCTGAAAATCTTTCTGTTTTATATAATTCTACTTCTTGTGATTGTATACTTGGTGAACTTGCATGCACAGAATATACACTATTATCAAATAAAATATCACGTGGAAGTTCAGCACATTTTAATACCTCGGCTACATAATTTAATTTATCATATATATCTCTTTTTTCAATAATATCACTACTACTGTTAGTACTATTTAATTTATTATCTATAAGTAATTCTTCATAGATTAAATTAAATAATCCTGAAAAACATGATATTTGCTTAACACTATCATCTATAGTGCTTATTGAATCTTTAATTAATAAAAAAACATATATCGCATCATTTTCAATATAATATCCTAAAAATGCATTTTTAGAAGATTCTCCAAAATTTAACACACCAGTTATTTTTATAGTTTCTGTCTTAAAAATATTTAAAATTTTAAATGATGTAAAACTTGAATTATAAAGAAAAATTGCTGTTTTTAATTTATTTATATTTTCTATATTATTCTTTTCTTTTGCTTTTAATACTTTTGAATTTTGTATAAGAACATTTCCAAAAAATTGATATTCGTTTTTGTCTAGACTAGAAAAATCAAATGTAAAATAATTATCATCTGCTTTAATTTCGTCATAAAAATCTATTACTTCATTTATTTCTGAAATATTTTTGTATTTGAAAACTCCAAATGGATTTTTATACATATTAAATTCATCAGTCATTAAATCTGGTGCGTCATTTGAAATTGCATTACAATATGGTTCTCCTTTATAAAGTGGTGAGAAACCATTATACAAATTAAATATAGAGTTTTGGTTATTTAGAAGCACCCAATGGAAAGTACCTTGAGATAACTTATTTTTATTAATCAAACTCAATGCTTTGTAATCTTGTAAATAACTAAGTACGTTATTCTTATCTGGGTTCAATTTATCAGGTTCTAGATAACGACCTTCGTAAATATCGTATTTAGGAATAAACTCATAATTTGTATAAAAATCTTTCATAGGACATTTTTCATCTCCTAAGTATATATCTACAAATACATTGACTTTTTCTAAAATTAATTCATTTAAAAACGTTATTGGAAGAAAATCATCTAAATCAAAAACAAAATTAAAGTTGAATAATTGTGGACATACTAACTTGTTTGTTGAAAATAAATTAGCAAGCATATTATCAGTTTCAAGAACAGGACGCTCTATATAAAATAAATTATTTACAACATAAGAAGTATCAACTGTTTGCATAACACCTTTATCAATATTAATACCCTTAATATAAGATTGCATTTTGTTGAAGTTGATAAATAGTAGTTCTTCAAGGTTTAAATCATTTGTTCCTTTTATTGATGGATATATATTGTTTATATACTCACGAATTTTATTAGAAAAATTGATTGTTTTAGAGTACATTATTCTACCATTTTTGTTTTGAAGATTTATAACAAATTTCACATTTAATAAATCTTCATAATTATTACACCAAAATGGGCAAAAGAACTCAAATTGTTTTTTATATCGTTGATACTCAAGACGTTTCATTCCCATTTCATATGTATTATCATGTGTATCATCAATAAGTGTATCATATCTGTGTAGTGTTCTAAGTGAAAGTTCAGGATTTGTAACCTCACTATAAAAAACATCTGATATTTGATTATATAAACGTTTTAAATTTTCTCCATGTGTGTAATTAAGCACATCAACAGGATTGCTGTACTTAAAACTTATATTATTTGAAATTGGAGTATACTGTAAATCAACTACATTTTCTCCTTGCATAATCATATTCATCTTAACTTGACCAGATATAAGAGGAGATGTTCTTGCTAATTGATAAATCATATTATTCTTTTTTACTTAATATAATAATAATTTATTTGCTACTATTGTTTTATTATTAATATAATATTTTATGATAATATGATAACACTCAGAGAAAGTATATTAAGTAGCACAAAGACTGGAAAATCTGGTATAAAACAACAGATAGAAGAATGGTTGAAATTAAACAATGTTAAAGATTTTGACATTAATGATGATAATAGTATATCAATATATACTGATACTAAAACTTTTTTTGAAATAAAAACAGATATTCCAAGTTATATAAAAATTAAATATTGCTCAGAATTTTTAATTAATACACCAAAAGCTTTAGATGTTATTCCTGAAGAATGTGCAAAACTTGCATTTGAAAATATTACAATAAAAGATTTTGTATTTTTAGAAAAAATGAAAAAATGTGCTGTAATTTATATTCATAACTGTGATATAAAATCATTTAAAGGATTAAATAAAGTAAATGGTCTTATTAATTTAGTAGTTTCAGGAAATAAACACGCTTATACTATTAAAGAAATTTCTAAAGAATCAGGTTTAAAACCACAGATAATTAGAAATATTGGTAAATACAAATGGATATATAATGATTATGTAATTAGTGCTTATGAAGAATCACAAGTTGATAATCATTTAACAAATTTGATTAAAAAAGTAGTAAAAGAAATACCTGAAATTAAATTCACGACAACTGATGTAAGAAAAAATAATACTAATATTTATTTTTCATTTGATTTTATAGATAAAGATAAAATTCCACACGGAATACGTCAAAATAGTGTATATTTAAGATTTGCATATGATATAAATGATTCAAAACTTGAATTATTTGATAATGGTCATATAGATATTACACCAGCTGAACGTGAGACAACTAGATATAAATATTATGCTTTGAAATCATTACTTGACCCATATTATGATAATGGTGGTAAGAAATTTCGTAAAACTTTAATAAAAGATTTTTATTCAGATGAAATAGCAGATAAAATAATACCATTTATAAAAGATGTAATTGCAGCTGCATTAGAAAATCAAGGTG
>JAEIGA010015982.1_pt1 | contig 11423 bp, 4 predicted proteins | sample 9270691 | NCBI WGS metagenome assembly JAEIGA01 (sample SAMN17057246, study PRJNA624740) | gut metagenome | biome: biome; isolation source: fecal sample | host: Bos grunniens | place: China: Xizang | collected 2019
CTTCATGGCCGCCAGGAGGGATACTTCGTGGCCCAGGACTATGTCGAAGGAGCAGACCAGGCCATCGTCCTCATCCCACGAGGCACCTGGTACAACACGATGTGCGTGGATGACAGACCTCTGAACTACAAGGTCGCGCTTAAGGCCAACTGGGCACGCCAGTGGGGCAAGGTGAACAACAAGGTCAAGGTCGGAGCTGATTGGACCGGAGACGGTAATCTTGGCATAGGAGAATATACCGAGAATATGGCTGACGCCCCTTCATTCAGGGAATATCCTTACAACGAGATTCCGTTCATGAACAACGTGGCCGCATATGTGGAGGACAACCTGATGCTTCCTGTAGGAAGCGGCAAGCTGAACCTCATTGCCGGAGTCAGAAATGACAATACCATGATCAGGGGTTCGATATATGGAACCACATCGAGTTTCTCTCCTCGCTTCAACGCCAAGTACACCGCAATTTCTCCTAAGGGAAGAAAGAACAAGACCGTGCGTCAGCTCTCATTCAGGGGAAGCTGGGGCCTCGCAGTCAAGCAGCCGTCATTCTCCGTGCTCTTCCCGACCCCAAGTTACCGTGATATCCTGACCTTCACTCCTACATCGGACGCCGAGGGCAAGTTCTATCCTGCATACTATATCTCTCCGAGAAAGATCGAGCATAATCCCGACCTCAGGTGGCAGAAGAACCAGCAGTCGGAGATCGGTATGGACATAGACATCAAGGGATACAACATCTCCCTCGCGGCCTACTACAACCGTACTTTTGACGCATACAGCATCAATTCAGGCTTCACTCCGTTCTCATACAACTACACCAGCACAAAGAACCTGCAGAACGGCTGCACCATTCCTGTAGAGAACAGGGACTACCGCGTAGACCAGGCTACAGGACAGGTTACAGTATACGACAAGACAGGCGCAATGGATCCTCAGACGATACGATATGATGTAAAGAAAAGTCTGAACAACCATAGTTTCGCCACAAACGAGAGCAATCCTATCGACAGATATGGAATCGAGTGGATAATCGATTTCAAGAGAATCGAATCCATCAACACGACATTCCGCCTTGACGGTACATATTACGGATACAGGCAGCTGGATACAGACCTGGAGCAGGACACTGAATTCAACATCAACGGCGCGGATGGAGAACCGTTCAGATATGTAGGCTGGTACTATGGCGGAAGCGACATTTCCAACGGAACCGAGGCCCAGACGCTCAAGACAAACCTTACGGTGACCACACAGATTCCGAGAGTCAGGATGATCGTATCTCTCAAGGTGCAGGCCACCCTTATGAAATACTCGAGATACCTCAGCGAAAGAGGCGACGGCTCGGCGAGAAGCCATGTCGTGAAGGACAGGAGCGACATTCTCTCCACAACGGATGAATCCATATACGCGGGAGACAATTTTGTCGTATTCTATCCTGATTACTACACCACCGTCGATGATCCGCACACGAAACGAGACTATCTGGGAGATCTTAAATGGGCGAAGAAGAATGATCCCCAGATGTTCAGCGATCTCTCCAGACTTGCATCGGTCACAAACTTCATCTATCAGTTCGGCGAGGACTGGATTTCTCCTTTCTTCTCTGCCAACATAAGCGTGACCAAGGAGATCGGCGACCTTGCATCCGTTTCGTTCTACGCCAACAACTTCTTCAACAATCTCGGACAGGTAAAATCCTCTAAGACAGGAGAATACACCTTCCTTGGAGGCTCACCTTTCTCGAATGGAAGATATATCCCTGGATTCTTCTACGGTCTGTCCGTCAGAATGAAATTCTAGATAAGCAATAATCAGAACAATCATATATAAAACACTTACGACTATGAAAAAGATTCTAATGATGATGACAGCAGTGGCACTCGTGGCAGTGTCATGCCAGAAGACACCGAAGATCACTCCGGTGCCTGTAACCGTTACACTTGAGATGGACGGAAACGCATATGCAGAGGAAGGCGTGAACGTAAGCCTGCGCGACCTCAATACTTCTGCGGCCTACGAGGCCAAGACCGACGAGACCGGAGCCGCGACTTTCAACGTACTCCCAGGTTTCTATGAGGCTACAACTCAGTTCAAGAAGGCTGACGACGGAAAGGCTTACGTCTATAACGGCGTGAACTCTAACATTACAGTCGTGCAGACAGGCGAGAATAAATTCAGCATCGCTCTTGCGGAGTCTGTTACCAATCAGATCGTCATGAAGGAGCTCTACAATGGCGGCTGCACTTACAAGATCACCAACGCTGACGGTTCAGATGGCGGCACAAAAACCTTCCAGAACGACTCGTATGTAATCCTTTACAACAACTCGGACCAGCCGGCTGACGCAAGTGACATCTGCTTCGGTTTCGTGTTGCCATACAACAGCAATGCAACAAACAAGTACCTCACAGATGGTAAACTCATGTACGACAGTTTAGGATGGCTTCCTGCCGGTAACGCAATCTGGTGGTTCAACACAAATGTCACTATTCCTCCGTACTCACAGATCGTAGTGGCAATCTTCGGTGCAATTGACCATACAGCAACATATCCTGAGTCAGTTGACCTCAGCAAGGCTGATTTTGTGATGTATGACCCAGAGGCTGGCTTCAACAATGCAGCAAAATACCCTGCACCTTCTGCCAACATTCCAGAGTCCAACTATTTGCAGACAGCACCTTACAGTAAGGGTAATGCATGGTCAATGTCCGTATCGTCTCCGGCATTCATGATCTTCAAGCACGACAACCCTAACGGACTTTCTACCGACAGCGCGAACTACGATCTTACAAGTGGCGCAAATGCTCCTTGCGTAAAAGTACCTGTAGCTTCAGTTGTAGATGCTGTTGAAGTATTTACCGAGGGTGCGGATGACAAGAACAAGAAGCGTTTTACTTCTGCAGTTGACGCCGGCTATATCCACCTCTCCAACAAGCTCGGTCATACTCTCTATAGAAATGTCGACAAGGAGGCTACTGAGGCTATCGAGGGCAACAAGGAAAAGCTCGTTTACAACTATGCCGGCGGTACTACTCTCAATGAGAAGGCTTCTACAGACCCTTCAGGCATCGACGCAGAGGCTTCAATCAAGAACGGAGCACGTATCATCTACCAGGATACAAACAACTCTTCTAAGGACTTCCACCAGAGAAAAGTTTCTTCACTTAAGTAATTTTAAACATTATGCAGTATGAGATTACTGTCTAAGACATCAGCCTCAATCGCAATTGCACTTAGCCTTGCAGCAGCAGTTTCTGCTCAGGAAGGCAGAAGCAGTCGCGACCACGATTATATCCGCGCTTCGGCACCTTGGCTCAGTTCAAGGAATGCCGCCGGACTTTCTGCAATGACATTGGACCGCGCTACCATTGCCGACGTAAACTTCAACAAAGAAAATGGAGGTATCGCTGACAATGCCGGCTCAGAAGACTGTTACCAGGCTGGAGTGGCGACAGAGTCTTATCTGAAGATTTCCGATAGGATAGCATTCTACGGAAAACTGTCCTATTCATACTTTAAAGGCAAGGATATGGGCGGGTCCATTCTTATGAACCCGTCCTATAACCCTGTCAATTTCTATGAGGGCGACCTCAACACCAAAGGCGTAAAAAACAAGGAGTTATATCATCTGATCGGCGGCATCTCGTATTCATTCAAAGACAGCGGGTGGTCGCTCGGAGCGAAGATAGATTATGAGAGCGGCGATCAGGCTAAACTGAAGGATCCCCGTTTCCTCAACGTCTGGATGGACCTGGGCACAAGCCTCGGATTCAGATACAAGACAGAGGGCACATTGTCTTTCGGTGTAAACCTTGAATACCGCAGAACGCTGGAATACCTCAACGGAAAGATCTATGGACTCAGCGGAAAACAGTACTACTCACTGATCGACTACGGTGGATTCTATGGAAACCGCGAACTGTTCGAAGGCACCGACGCGATGGTATCGGCGGGAAACACCTGCCCGATGTTCAACAATTTCTACGGTGCATCCGCACAGGTTGAATTCGGAGACAAGATCAAGGTGTTCAATGAACTGACATTCCTCATGCGCGAGGGATACTATGGAAACAAAGGATCCAGCAACATCCTGTTCACCGAACACGGAGGACAGGTCTTCCAGTATAAGGGCGAACTTCGCGCCGCCAATGGAGATATGCGACAGCACGTCGGTGTGGACATAAGATATGAGACACTCGCGAACTACAAGAACGTCTATCGTCTGAATACCCAGGTGGGACAGCACACGATAGTGGAGTATCTCAGCCAGAACGAGGTGCTTGACCGCGCAGACCTTAAGGCAAGCGTATACTATACCGCATATCTCGGAGTTGAAAACTACAGGGCAAAGTGGGAATTAGGTGCAAAAGCTGATTTCGACAGCAGACAGGCCCTGGCAACGATTTATCCATATTACAGAAGTTCAGGCAGCAGCAATGTCTCTGCTATGATTTTCGGAAAAAGAAACATACTTGCAGGCAAGAACCTGCTTACAGTTAAGGCAGAGGGAGTGTTCATGACAGGCTTCGGCACTGCGAAAGAGGACGGTTCCCTGGCCAGCAGCACTTCTGATGCACCGACCTCATTTGACGCGTACCTCTACAAGGACTTCGAATACAGGACCGCAATGAGAGCCGGAGCAGGCCTCAGTTTCAGGTACACAAGACTTTTCTCTGACAAAGTCGGAGGATATATCGAGCTGAACGACAGGTTCATAAGCCTCCTCAGCCAGCCTGAGTACCTCAGCAACAGTCACAGAAACACATTAAATTTGACCATAGGATGCACATTCTAAGATTGGCAATCGCCATTTTCATCGCCACGCTGGCCTGTCCGGCAATGAAGGCGCAGGAAAGGATTCCTGAAGACCCCAATACGACAATAGGCAAGCTCAAGAACGGACTTACCTATTACCTCCGCCACAACGACGAGAACAAGGGTTGTGCGGATTTCTACATCATACACAATGTTGGAGCTCTTCAGGAGGAAGACAATCAGAACGGTCTTGCCCATTTCCTTGAGCATATGGCCTTCAACGGTACAGAAAGATACCCGGACAAGACTATCCTCAACTTCCTTGAGAAGGACGGAGTCCGCTTCGGATACAATGTAAACGCATATACCTCAAGAACTGAAACCGTCTATAACATTTCAGCCGTTCCGCTGGCGAGAGAGTCTTTCGTGGACTCGGTACTCTTCGTTCTGCACGACTGGTCCTGTGCAATCACCTGCGAGCAGGATGCCCTTGATGCAGAGAGAGGTGTCATCAGCGAGGAGTGGAGGCGCAAGGATGAGCCTCGTGCCCTTATGGCAGAACTGCAGAATAATCTCATCTACAGAGGAGCAAAGCACACAAAACGCAATGTGCTCGGAACTCTCGAGATCATCAACGGCTTCAAGCGCCAGGACATCATGGACTTCTATCATAAGTGGTACAGACCTGACCTTCAGGCCATTGCCATAGTGGGAGACATTGATGTAGAGGACATGGAGAAGAGAGTGGAGAAGATTTTCTCCAGCATAAAGGCACAGGAGAACCCTGCACAGAAGGAGACATATGAGATCCCTGCGCAGGACGGCCCTATCTTCGAGAATATGCTTCACCCTATGATCAAGGTCAACACCTTGAAGATCATCCACAAGCAGCCGTTCCCGGGAAGGGAGACCAGGGGCACAACCGAGTTCTACAAGGACATGGCCCTCCGCCAGATCGCTACAGAGATTCTTAAAGAGAGATATAACAGGGAAACTGCCAAGGACGATTGTCCTGCAAAGCATATCGCTGTCGTGACAAGCAAACTTTCATCCGACTTCTACACATCACTTTTCACGATTTCACCTAAGAAGGAGGCTCTTCAGGAGGAGGCTCTTCTTGTGTATGCACGTGAACTCAAGAGACTTCTTGAGCACGGATTCTCAGCTGACGAGCTTGAATCAGCGAAGTTCCAGGCAGTAAAGAGAGTGAAAAGCGGTTCACAGGAGGCTGTGAAGAACGGCGAATGGATAAAGTCCTGCCTTGAGCACTTCCTTCGCGGCGAGGCTCTTATCAGTCCGGTAGAGAAGAAGGAACTTCAGACCATGATGACCAAAGAGGCGACAGCCGAGGAGGTCTATGACTACATTAAGAAGATGTTCGGTCAGAGCGAGAAGATCTATTCATATACTATTGAGCAGAGCAAGGCCGACAGACTGCCGTCTGCGGAAAGGATCCAGGAAGTCCTGGCGAAGGCAGAATCGACTCCGGTCTCACCTGAGTATCCTGAATTCACAAAGATCAACATCGATGTCGACGTTCCGCAGCTCTGCGCCGCTCCTGCCGAGGAACTCCCTTGCGGAACATATAGGACTCCAATCAAGAACGGACCTGAGATCATCAGAATCAAGTCCGAGCCTGTAAAGTCAAGCAACCACCTTATAATCAAGGCCGTGTTCGAGACAGGATTCAGGACCCTTCCGCAGGACAAGATGGAGAGCGCAAGAATCGCAGCCGCCTTCATCGACAGGAACTTCGGCTTCAGAAACTATAGCCGCAAGGTGCTCAGGGACAATCCTGTCACCGGCGACATCTCCATGATGCTTGAAATCGACAGAGATGAGTCTGTGATTACTGTACAGTGCGGAAAGGATGAGGCCCAGAAGGCCTTCCAGATGCTCTACCTTACTCTTACAGAGCCATATTTTGACACAGAGAAGAACCTTGCACGCTTCAAGGCGACACAGATCAAGTCACTCGAGAGCGGAAGTTCACAGAAGGCGGCCTACGACAAGGAGAACCGCAGGATCAGATACAACGACCATCCTTGGAGAAAGGAACTCGCAAAGGAGCACTATGAGGCTCTTGACATGGCTCTTATCAAGGATGTGTTCCAGCGCAGTTTCGGCGATTTCAGCCGTCTTAAGCTCTATGTATGCGACGACCTCTCGTGCAAGGAGATGAACACTCTCTACAATATGATGCAGGCTCTTGCCCAGAGCGGATACCAGAAGGTGACTGCCGCTGAACTCCTGCCTTCATGGCCTCTTTACAGCGGAAACTGCGAGCATATCAAGGAGAACCCTTTAAGCACCGTGCCTAAGAGCGAGGTGAGACTCAGCTACAAGTACAGCCTCAAGATGAAGAATGAGGAAGCCGTGATTAGCGACATAATGGACTATATCATGAACGCAAGGTGCATGAACAAGATCAGAGAGGAAAGAGGCGGTACATATTCGGTAACCTTCACTACAGAAAACTTCTTAAGAGGCAAGGTAGCCGAATCAAGCATCGCCTTCCAGACAAGACCGGAACTCACAGACATCCTCGTTGATGATGCGAAGACCCTCGTGGCGGATATGGCGACATCCGGCCCGAGCAAGGAGGAGTTCGAGAATGCGAAGAAATACCTCGCGAAGCACCACGTGGAACTTGAGGCAAGATACAGGAACAACCTTTCGAGAAAACTCAGCAAGTTCATGACCAAGGAGCAGTACGGTCTGGATGAGCATACCGACTACCTGAAGATGCTCGACAAGGTCAGCCGAAAGGATGTCAGAAAACTGGCACAGAGACTTGTCAAAGGCGACTCAATGCTTTCTGTCTACACTGAACGATAAACTTTCAATAATATGGCAAAAAAATCAACTATCATCAAGAATTGGCCGAAGTACCTCCTCCAGTGGGGCGTACTCGCGGCTCTGATCGTGTTCCTCACGGGACTCATTCCTAGTGAAGCTGCTGCAGATCCTGAAAAGTACTGTCCTATGGGCGGTCTTCAGGCTCTCGCTACATTCCTTGCGAAGAACAGCCTCCCTTGCAGCATGTCCATGGTGCAGATTGCGATGGGACTTGCTCTCGTAGCTGCTGTCGTTCTCTTCAGCAAGCTCTTCTGCGCATACATCTGCCCTCTGGGTACAGTACAGGACCTCATCAGCAAGGCTCGCAGAGCCATGAAGGTAAAGGCCCTCAAGATACAGAACGGCTCAGTTGCCGACAAGGTTCTCCGCGCAGTGAAGTATGCTCTTGTGTTCTGGATCTTCTATGAGACAGTGAATGCAAGCGAGCTCTTCTGCAAGAACCTCGACCCTTACTATGCAATCGCTACTGGCTTCAAGGGAGAAATCACACTTTGGATGTCAATCATTTCCATCTGCGTAGTGCTTCTCGGAAGTTTCTTCGTGGATCTTTTCTGGTGCCGCTACCTCTGTCCGCTCGGTGCAATTTCCAACTCCCTTAAGTTCTGGATCTGGATCGGCGTGCTCTTCGGCCTTTATTTCGTTGCCGGAGCTGTAGGTGCAAACATCCCTTGGGCTGTTCTTCTGGGAGCATTCTGCATCATCGGATATCTCCTCGAGATCTTCCACGCAAAGCCTAAGTTCCAGCTTCTCCACGTGACAAAGGACGACGGAGCCTGCAACAACTGCGGTCTCTGTATGAAGAACTGTCCTTACCACATCGACATCAAGTCATTCCACGAGGGTAAGGTAAATCACGTTGACTGCAACCTCTGCGGCGAGTGTGTCGCTTCATGTTCTACAGGCGCCCTCAACATCGGCATGTGCAAGCCTACCCACAGCAAGGTATGGAAATTCGTCCCTGCAGTGCTTACTGTGATTCTCGTCGCATTCGGAATCTGGGCAGGCGGCAAGTTCGAGCTCCCTACCATCAACTTTACATGGGGTATAGAGAATGTCGCTGAGGACGGTACAGTAACTCAGCTCGTGGATCCTGACAAGCTCGAAACCACTTCTCTCGAGGGTCTCCGTTCAGTGAAGTGCTTCGGAAGCTCGATGGCATTCAAGGCTAAGCTCGAGAAGATTGCCGGCGTTCATGGCGTGAAGACATACGTAAGAAGACATTCGGCTGACGTGCTCTATGATCCTTCAAAGACAAGCCACGACAAGATTCAGGAGGCGATCTATGTTCCTTCGAAGTTCCGTGTGAACACTCCTGACCACAATGCCGTAGATTCGATCAAGGTTGCCACTATCCGTACAGAGGGCATGTACGACAAGATGGACATCAACTATCTCGGTATGCAGATGAGAAACACAGGCAAGAAGATCTACGGTCTCGAGACTGAGTTCAACTGCCCTCTCATCGTCCGCGTATATATGGATCCGTCAGAGGACCTCGACAAGAAATGGTACAAGGAAATCGTCGAGATGGAGGTGCTTCAGATGCCTGTTCACGGCGGTGGTACCAAGGAAGTAGAGGTTGACTACGAATTCGTGAAACTCGAGGATGAGGTCACTTACATCAGCACTGAGGAGTTCCTCAAGAAGATGTTCAATCCTTTCAAGGCTCAGTTCAAGAAGCGCGTAGAGGAGAATCAGGACAAGGATCAGTTCATATATGAGATCGTTAATCCTGGTTACGAGAAGCCTATCTATCTCCGCAACATGCCTTTCCTTAGCAACCACCTTTCTAAGCACGAGGGCGTCATCGGAGTATATCTCAACCTCAACAAGGACCTTATGCCTGCCATCCAGATCCGTTATGCGGAGCCTATGACAGCAGAGAAGATCTGGGAGCTCATCACAATGGAGAAATGGACCATCACCTACAAGAAAGATGACGTACGCGAGGAGAATGCCAAGATTGCATTCAAGGAGCAGGGTACTGTCTATCCTTATGAGAAATAATATAAGCATATAGTGTCTGAATGGATTTCAGACACTATATGCTTTCATAACACTATGACAATGAAACTGAAATTTATACTGATCTGCGCTTTGGGCGCACTCCTCAGCTGCTGGAATGCCTCAGCCGACGAGGGTATGTGGCTCATCCACACCATCAATGCTGCACTTGAGAAGAATATGCAGAAGCGCGGACTCAAACTTTCCGCAAAGGAAATCTACAATGCAGATGCGCCGGGCAGCACAGTGGCTGACGCCATCGTTTCGATGGAGTTCGGCTGTACTGGCAGCATGATCTCCAAAAACGGACTTCTGATCACCAACCACCACTGCGCCTACGGCGATGTTCACAAACTCAGCACAGATGAGCATAACTACCTCGAGGAAGGCTTCTGGGCCATGAAATCAGATGAGGAGGTAAACATCAAGGGCAAGAGCGTATGGTTCCTCAAGAAGGTCATTGATGTGACTGAGGAAGTGGAGGAAATCAAGAGACAGCACGAGGCCGAGGGCAAGCCTCTCGGCTCCCGCAAGCTCAGCTTCCTTATGGAGAAGAAGTACAGCGAGGGAACTGACCTTGAGACCTGGTTCGCATCAATGTGGTTAGGATCAAAGTATTACGTTGCTTTCTACAAGGTTTATAAGGATGTTCGTCTTGTAGCCGCACCTCCGGTATCATCAGCGGCTTTCGGTGGTGACATCGACAACTGGGAGTGGCCGCAGCACAAGTGCGACTTCGCGATGTACCGTGTCTATACGGCACCGGACGGATCGCCTGCCGAGTATTCTGAAGACAATGTTCCATACCAGCCTGAGCGCATCCTTCCTATCTCCCTCAAAGGATATAAGGAAGGCGACTATACTATGATTCTCGGTTATCCCGGAACAACCAACAGATACAGTACGTCATACGAGTGCGACTTCAACGAAACGCTCAAACTTCCTATCAGCAACGCCTTCCGTGGCGCGCAGATGGACATCATCAACAAATGGATGAACTCTGACCCGCAGATCAGACTCAAGTATTCCGACTATTTCTTCGGCCTCAGCAATGTACAGGAACTCTACAGCGGACAGGTACTCTGCTACAGAAGATTCGATGTTGTAGAGCGTAAGGCCGAGGTCGAGAAGGAACTCCAGGAGTGGATCGATGCAGACGCTCAGCGCAAGGCAAAATGGGGCAACCTCCTTCCAGACCTCAAGCAGGTATACAGCGACATCAGAAAGGATGAGCAGAATCTCTCATACTATCGTGAGACACTCATCCGCGGAACACGCATCACAAGACTTGTCGGCAAGACCAGACAGTTCAGAGAGTCGGTTCTCAAGCACAACGGCATAAAGCCTAAGAAGAAGGCCCAGATGGTTGACGGAGTCGTGGTGATCGACGAGAGCAAGAGTCCGGAGGAGATCGAATGCTGCAACAATTTCAAGTTCACGGCTGACGTGGTTCCTGCCGCAAAGGAAAGCCTTCTCAAGGAATACACAGACATCGACCTCAGAGTCGAGAAGGATCTCTTCGACTATGCGGTGCAGGGTTTCCTCGCCAATGTGACAGAAGATATGATCGGCGAGTACCATAAGGAACTTCTTGCAAAGTTCGGCACTGATTATCAGGCAATTGCAGACTATATCTGGAATAACAGCTTCCTTACTGACATTAAGAGAAGAGACAATTTCCTTGCAGAGGAGCACACTGTCAACGAGTATCTCAATGACCCGTTCTACCGTTTCTTCGACGCAGTACAGATCCTCAACTTCAACAGGAAGATTACCGAGGCAGAAGGCAAGCATGACCGTAAGGA
>JAEIGA010015983.1_pt1 | contig 11423 bp, 9 predicted proteins | sample 9270691 | NCBI WGS metagenome assembly JAEIGA01 (sample SAMN17057246, study PRJNA624740) | gut metagenome | biome: biome; isolation source: fecal sample | host: Bos grunniens | place: China: Xizang | collected 2019
ACTGCTTCACTGCCTGTTCTTCCTCACATGAAGTCAGGAATCCGGATATAACTACGGAAAGAAGCAGCATCAACACCTTGATAAATGGGTTTTTCATCTGTTAACAGGTTATTTACATATTATTAAATCGCGCAAATTTAAGGTTTTTATTCATAAAACAAAGTAAAGAATCTATAAAATTGCCATATGTGCCGTTTTTTTATATATTTGCGTCGTTTTTACAAACTCGAAGAAAAATGAGCATACATTCACTAATGGCGGTATCGCCTATCGATGGACGTTATTCACGTCAGACTGAGCCTCTTAGAGAGTATTTCAGCGAATATGCACTCATAAAATACAGAGTGCGTGTGGAGATTGAGTACTTCATTTCACTTTGCCAGATTCCGCTTCCTCAGCTTGCGGATTTCGATTGCTCGAAGTTCGAAACTTTGAGGGACATTTATCGAAACATGACTCCAGAGGATGCTGCAAAGGTCAAGGAAATCGAAAAGGTGACCAACCATGATGTAAAGGCTGTCGAGTATTACATCAAGGACCGCTTCAAGGAGATGGATATAATGAAATGGGGAGAATTCGTGCATTTCGGACTCACCTCGCAGGACATCAACAACACATCTGTCCCTCTTTCATTCAAGGAAGCCATCGAAGAAAGCTTCATGCCGCTCCTTCAGGAAGTTCTGGGTATCATCAAGGAAATGGCCGAAAACTGGAAAGAAGTCCCTATGCTTGCCAAGACTCACGGACAGCCTGCTTCCCCAACAAGACTTGGAAAGGAATTCAACGTGTTTGTCGTAAGACTCGAAGAGCAGATCCGCCAGTTCTCAGAACTGACTTACCCGGCTAAGTTCGGAGGTGCAACAGGTAACATGAATGCTCATAAGGTGGCATATCCAGAAATCGACTGGATTGGATTCGGTAATGAATTCGTAGCGTCACTCGGACTGAAAAGGTCCTTCCCTACCACTCAGATCGAGCACTATGACAACCTCGCTTCACTTTTCGACTGCTTGCGCAGAATCAACACCATACTCATAGACTTTGCACGTGATATCTGGACATATATCTCGATGGAGTATTTCCGTCAGAAGGTAAAGGCTGGTGAAGTGGGTTCATCTGCGATGCCGCACAAGGTCAATCCGATTGACTTTGAGAATGCAGAAGGAAACTTTGGAGTTGCAAACGCACTCTACACTCACCTTTCAATGAAACTTCCTGTTTCAAGACTCCAGCGCGACCTTACAGACTCGACAGTCCTCAGGAACATTGGAATGCCTATGGCTCATTCAATGATTTCGCTCAACTCTCTCCAGAAGGGACTGGGCAAGCTCATCCTGAACGAAGACGCTCTTCGCGCAGACCTTGAAAAGAACTGGGCAGTGGTAGCAGAGGCAATACAAACCATACTCCGCAGGGAAAACTATCCTAACCCATACGAAACGCTTAAGGCCCTGACACGTACGGGAGCCGGAATCAATCATGAGGTAATTGCAGAGTTCATAGAAACCCTTGAGGTTTCAGAATCAGTCAAGGAGGAACTCAGAGCAATAACTCCTTGGACATACACAGGATTCTGATAAGACTATTCGATCACATAGACATCTTCGCCAGGGGCAGCAAACTTAAACTGCTCTCTGGCGAATTTTTCTAATGTATCCTTGTCATGCTTAAGAAGATGGACCTGATTATCCATCTCCGCATTCTTATTCTCGTATGCTTCTATGAGTCTCTCCTGACGGGAAATCTCTCTTGCAGCCCTTATCCAATGGATAAAGGTATTACCCGGACCAATGAACCATAGTCCGATGAACAGTCCTGTGGTGATTGTCACAAACCAGGCAAACTTGCGATGCTCGCCCCTGAATAAATCTCTAATTTTTCCCAATTCGACAGAATTTTAAATTTTATTCATTTTTAACCACTCCAATGCGAGAAGTTTCGACAAAAATAGTTAATTTTGGGCGAGTTTTGTACACCAAAAGACAAAAAATCATTTTTAACATAATACTACCAATATGAAACCTACACTTTTAGTTCTTGCTGCCGGAATGGGAAGCCGTTACGGCGGTCTCAAGCAGATAGATGGCCTTGGCCCTAATGGAGAAACAATCATAGACTATTCGATTTACGATGCTGTACAAGCAGGATTCGGTAAGGTCGTTTACATAGTACGTGACTTTTTCAAGGATGACCTTGAGGCTCTTGTAAGAGAAAAATACAAGAATGTAAGATGTGTTGACGGAGAGCCTATCGAATTCCAGTTCGTATCTCAGGAACTCCATAAAATCCCTGCACAGTTCACACTCAATCCTGAGCGCGAAAAGCCATGGGGAACTGCACACGCTGTGCTCATGGGTAAGGAAGTCATCAACGAGCCGTTCGCAGTGATCAACGGTGACGACTACTACGGAAAAGACTCATTCAAGATTCTCGCTGACTGGCTCAGGGCTCATGAGGGAAAGACCGGAGAATATGCTCTCGTAGGTTTCGAGCTTGAGAATACTCTTTCAGAGTCTGGTGGAGTTTCTCGCGGAGTGGGAGCTGCAGACGAGACAGGTTATGTAACTGACGTCGTAGAGCACCATAAGATCGCCAAGGCAGAGGATGGAAAAATCTACGGAGAGAACAACAACACCGGAGAAAAGGTGGAGCTTGCACCAGACGCTCTCTGTTCTATGAACATGTGGGGATTCACTCCTGACTATTTTGAAAAGAGCGAAAGCATCTTTACAGAATTCCTCGAGAAGAGCGGTAACGAGCTCAAGTCAGAGTTCTATATTCCTTTCGTCATCGACAGCGTCATCAAGAACGGCACAGGCAGATGCGAAATGCTCTCTACAACTTCAAGATGGTTCGGTGTAACCTTCAAGGAAGACAGACCAGGAGTCGTAGCTAAGTTCCAGGAATTCGCAGACAAGGGCGTATATCCTACACCTTTATATAAATAATCCCGTCATCATCTCGAATTGACGAGAGATTTCAACATTATGGGATTTTTCAGAAGACATCAGAGAAGAGGTTCCTACGACCTCTTCTCTAATTATAATAACTACATGCCCGGATACGGAGGAATGTTCGTGCTGTTTGCACTCTTCCTTCTGGGTTCCCTCCTTGGAAGCCTGCTGACTTCGGCACTTCAGCTGCTGCTGTCGCAGGAATTCGCAACAAGATATGGAATCATACTTTCATATCCGGTCATGTTCATGCCTGCAATGTTCTACGCCTCTGTCCAAAGCCGCATGGCTAACGTATTCAGCACGAGTTATGCCCTGGACAGCAACAACTTCGGAAAGCGTGGAGCATTGGTCATCATCCCGGTAGCACTTGCCGCAACATTTGCAACCGCCTTCATTGTGGAACCAGCCATGCTTCTTCTTCCTGAGATGCCTCAGTGGATGAAGGATGTAATGGACCAGCTGCTGAAGGAAAGTCCGTTCTGGTGCACTCTCCTTTCAGTATCGGTATTCGCACCTTTGTTCGAGGAATGGCTGTGCAGAGGTCTTGTTCTCAGAGGACTGCTGAAGAAGTCGAGTCCGGCAACCGCCATAGCAGTTTCTGCAGCATTCTTTGCAGTGCTGCATGCCAATCCATGGCAGGCTGTTCCGGCATTCTGTCTCGGCCTGCTCTTCGGATATGCCTATTACAAGACCGGCTCACTCAAGCTCACCATCCTCATGCACTGCTTCAACAACACTTTGGCAGCAGTCATGAGCCAGATTCCAACCTTCGAAGAGGCTGAAACATTCATGGATATAATGAGCCCATGGGCATACACAGGTGTATATATCGCATTAGCCGTGACAACCGTATGTGCCGTCATCATATTCAAGGAGATTCCTTTGAAGAATGGAAGAACAGGAGCTGGAAACTGCGACGAAATCCCTCCGATGTCAATCTAAAGGGACAGATACAAGGATTCCGCCTGTTCAAGAGAGTCAAGCTTTCCGACATCGACGAGTTTCAGATCTTCTGCAACAACACCACGGATATCGCAGAAAGCACAGACATACAGATAGAAATCCATTATAGGGAAGCGGGGGTTATCAGATAGCCCTCGCTTTTTTACATAAGCATCCATCTCGTCAAACACCTTGTCCGACAGGATATGGATACCTGAAAATGCGTATGCAAGGCATGAAGCGGGATCAAGGTCCGGATATGGAGAACGGACCTCTCCGGTTGCCACATTCGTCCAGCCGACCAATCTCATGGTCTCAGGCTCAAAAAGGAGATATCTTGAAGTCTTTCTGGAGCTTACAAGAAGTGTAGCAAGTGATTCCCGGGCGACCTGCGACACGAACCATGAAACATCAAGGTCGGACAGGATGTCCACATTATGAACAAGAAAACTACCGCACGCCTGAAGCAAAGGACGTGCATGCAATATGCCGCCACCGGTCTCAAGAAGGCATGAGCGCTCGTCAGAGACTCTTACAGACATGGACCTGCAGGCATCAGCGGAAAGTTTTCTTTCCTTTATCCATGTCTCTATACTGTCTGCAAAATGGTGCACATTGACCACGGCTTCGGAAAACAGAGTCTCACCAGTAGAAGAATCATGGACTGAAGAAAGTTTGTCCAGCACATGTTCTATGAGCGGTTTTCCTCCCACAGGAACAAGAGCCTTGGGCATGGTGTCGGTCAGGGGTTTCAGACGAGTCCCGAGACCGGCAGCAAAAATCATTGTCTTCATGCCTCTCCCCTCTTATCCAGAATCCTCTCTATTCCCTGCTCACGATGTATCAGACACACCCTGATGTCCGGAAAATTCTCATGAAGGTGAGCAGCAAGACGCTCAGCACAATACACAGACCGGTGCTGGCCTCCTGTACAGCCGAACGAAACCATGAGACGCGTGAATCCTCTTCCAGCAAAAGTTCTTACGTGTGGCTCCACAACTCCATAGACATGTTCGAGAAAACCGAGAATCTCACCGTCTTCTTCCAGAAAGCTTATCACAGGCTCATCCATGCCGGTCAACATCTTATATTGATCGTAACGTCCAGGATTATGTATTGACCTGCAGTCGAATACATATCCGCCTCCATTACCAGAAGGATCATAAGGATATCCTTTCTTATATGAAAAGCTCTGGACCGTCACCTGAAGCACACCGTCATCTACTGAATGATCCTGAAAACGTTCCAGATCCATCATCCTTTCCAAAGTGCTTATAAGGTACGGATATCTTTCACCCAAAGACTCTGAATCCATTCCTCTGAAAGGCTCTGAAATCAGTTTCCGGAGAAAGGCAAGTGCCAACGGGATGCTTACGACAAACTGGGCCTTATGCTCGGTCCATCCTCTGAATCCGTATGCTCCCAACACCTGCAGATAACGGAAAAGGATAAATAGACGAAGTCTGGAATTGAACTCGGATTCATCCACATTCCTGTACTTCTTCAAGGCTGAGATATATGTCTCGACGAGCTTATCCTTAAGTTCATCTGAATATGCTGCGCGTGCCTGCCATACGAACGAGGCCAGGTCATAATAGACCGGTCCCTTTCTACCACCTTGAAAATCTATGAAGTAAGGTTGTCCGTCACGTATCATGACATTTCTGGCGGTGAAGTCTCTGTATAGGAAAGTCACGCTTTCATCTTCAGATTCGAGAAGGTCATCGGCAAAAGTCTCGAAATCTTTCTGCAGCATGACCTCATTGAATTCCAGGCCGGATGTCTTGAGAAAACAGTATTTGAAATAGTTGAGGTCGAACATGACCATCCCCCTGTCGAATGCAGGCTGCGGATAACATACGGAAAAGTCCAGTCCTTCAGCACCCTCGAACTGCATCTTTGGAAGAAGAGCGATTGTCCTGCAAAGGAGTTCCTCAAGTTCCTTCTCACTCACCGGTGCTTCAGCACCTTTCTTCCTGACCCCATCCACAAGTTCATACAGCAGCACCCTTCCAAGATCCTCCTGTATGTAAGACATCCTGTCTTCAGACTCAGCATAAACCTCAGGCACAGGAAGTCCTCTGGAACGGAAATGCATCGCAAGGTCCAGAAACGCCTCATTCTCCAGTCTGTCCAGTCCTTTTACGCCTATGCAGGTTCCTGCAGGAGAACACATCCTATAATAACTCCGGTTGCTGGCAGACCCCAATATCTTTCCCACCCTGTCAGGTTCGCAACCGAAATGTCCGACATATAATGAAATCAGTTCGTTCATGCTCAAAAATTTATGCGAATATACGAAATAGTTCACACAAAAAACATTATATTTGTGAGATTTAAATCCATTATATATGCTGAACTTCGCATATTGCTCCGACAAGTACCAATATACCATGGGAAAGTCATTTTATGACAGCGGAATGAAGGATCAGACCGCCGTATTCAATATGTTTTACAGAAAAGCTCCGGAGAACAACAACTGGGCTGTCGTAAGCGGAACCGACGAGGTCATCGAAATGATTGAGAACCTCGGCAATATGGACCCTGTCTTTTTTGAAAAGTTCCTCCCGGGAGAAGAATACAAGGACTTCAGGGGCTATCTTTCATCCATGAAATTCACCGGCACCGTATATGCCATGAGAGAAGGCGAGATCGCATTCCCTAACCAGCCGATCATCATAGTGGAAGGTCCTCTCATCGAGGCTCAGGTCCTTGAAACGCCCATGCTCTGCATAATGAACCACCAGATGGCAGTAGCCACCAAAGCATCTCGTGTATGCCGTGCCACAGACCGTCCCGTAAGCGAATTCGGTTCAAGAAGAGCTCACGGCCCATGGGCTGCCACATACGGGGCAAAAGCAGCGGTGATTGCAGGTTGCAGCAGCACATCCAACATCCTTACAGGCGTAATGTATGACTATGGCTCTACCGGCACCATGGCCCACAGCTATGTAACATCTTTCGGATGTACGGTAGAAGGAGAATTCAAGGCCTTCGACACATATATAAAGACACATCGCAACGAACCGATAATCCTTCTCATCGACACATACGACACATTGAGATGCGGAATACTGAATGCCATGAGGGCATTCAGGGCAAACGGAATAGACAACAGCTATGAGGCCGGATACGGAGTAAGGCTGGACAGCGGAGACCTTGCCTACCTGTCCACAGAATGTCGTCAGATACTCAACGATAACGGATTCACCGGATGCAAGATATTTGCAACGAATTCACTTGACGAGTATCTCATCACAGATCTTGAGAGACAAGGTGCATGCATAGATTCTTACGGAGTGGGAGACGCCATTGCCACAAGCAAGGCAAATCCATGTTTCGGCAATGTATATAAGCTTGTGCAGATTGACGGGGAGGCGGTCCTGAAAAGGTCAGAAGATAAAATCAAGCTCATAAACCCCGGATACCAGATCACATATCGAATCATGATAGATGACCCTTCAAAGGGCGAGATATTCAAGGTAGATGTGACATGCCTCAGGGGAGACAGCCTGAGCAGGAAGATAGAGGCCGGAGAGGAATTCACCGTCTGCGATGAATTTGACAGATACAAGTACAAGACATTCGCAGCAGGAAGCTACAAGGCTTTTGTACTCCAGAACAAGGTGATAGAAAACGGCAGAAGATGTGCCCAAGTTTATTCCCTCAAAGAAAAGAAGGAATATCACCATGACACACTCATGCATTTCAGTCCAAGCGAAAGACGTCTCATCAACCCACATTACTATAAGGTGGATATCTCCGACGAACTTTACAACCTGAAGATGAGCATCCTGAACAGACTTAACGCAGAGATCAGAGAGTTCTCTTCAAATTTGAAACAACATTAAACTGAAAGATATGAAAAACAGTGCCTTAGTGGTCGTTGACATGCTTTACGACTTCATTGACGGAAGTCTTGCCTGTCAGAATGCAGCCAACGCAGTAGCCAACAGTCTGAAATATATAGAGTCCCAGACAAAGGGACAAGGCGGAGAAGATCATGAAATCCTTGACACATTCCCTATTCTTTTCATCCGCGACCACCATCCGGCAGACCACTCTTCATTCAAGGATCAGGGCGGAATATGGCCGTCGCATTGTGTTGCAGGCACTCATGGAGGAGAGATTCATTCAGACCTCAAGCCTTACTCTGTCGAAGAACTGATCTTTGACAAGGGCTGCGACAAGTCCACAGAACAGTATTCCGGATTTGACGGAGTCAATGATGCGGGTCAGTCTCTTGGAGAAATCCTCGAACTGCTGGACACTACAGACGTATACGTATGCGGTATCGCCACAGAATACTGCGTCAGAAACACATGTGAGGACATCCTGAAGGCGGGTTTCAATGTCCACCTCCTCAAAGAATGCATCGCATACGTAGATTACGAAGGTCACCTCAAGGCTCTTGAAGAAATGGCCGCAGAGGGCATAAGTATTGAATAATCAAGAATTATTCGTACCTTTGCCGTCTTGTTATGAAGAATCTTTTAAGCAAAATATGGATTCCGGTCTTGCTCGTACTGATTGCAGCAGCGCAATCGTCCGGAATTGATGCACGTAAGACAGCCTACCTGAGAAGGCAGGCTGACTCTTTGGACGTTACAGGAGCCAAAGACTCGTCGATATCTTCTATCCCAGACAGCATTTCAGCAATATCAGCTGACAGTTCATCCATTTCAACTGACAGCTCAGCAGTCAGTCTGCCTGATTCCACAGTCACCGACAGCATTGCCATACAGCCACGTGACACAATAAGGATACCTGACTCACTCGAATTCAAGGACCCGTTCTTCTTAAAATACTACATAGCGGTAAAAGACTCAGCCACCAGGGCAGAAGTGCGCGACTCCTTGATCATAGCCGGCGATACCCTTGAACTTATGAAGTTGGACTCCTTATACATAAAGGACTCCACAGAAGTGGCAATCGCAAAATTCAATGCGTGGTATGCCTCCCTGACCAAAAAGGAAAGAAAAAAGTACGATGCGGAACAGGCACTTCCTGCTCTCATCGCTGAAGCCAACCGTAAACTCGCTGTAAAAGACAGCATCAGGGCATACAAGGACAGCGTCATACAGGCCACTCCAAGAATCCTTGAGACATTTGCGATTCCTGATTCAATGCATTTCAAGAGAATGATCAGGTGGAAGCACGACAGATACTTCCACAATGTCACCCTCGACGACATTGACACAACATTCGACTATCACTTCAACGACCTTCCTTTCATGAAGGAAGATATAAATGCTACATGGCTGGGAGTCTCAGGTTCTCCGATGCAGACCTACGACTTCTTCAAGAGGCACGACGAAGAGAACGCTATCTTCTACACACCTTACCAGGCCTACAGCTACTCTCCGGAATCTCTTCCTCAGTACAATACGAAGACCCCGCATACAGACCTGGCATACTGGGGAACACTGTTTGCGAACAAGGAAAAGGAAGAATCTTGCGTCAAGGTGCTTACGACTCAGAACATCACCCCAGCCCTTAATCTGACTCTTGAGTATCATCAGTTTGGAGGAAACGGTATGCTCAGGCGTGAAGACACGGACAACCGCACCGCTGTAATTTCTACCAACTACCTTGGTAAGAAATACATGATGCATGCCGGATACATATACAACAAGATCGAGAGAAGCGAGAACGGAGGTATCTACGACTTCAAGATGATCCGAGACACCGTAGTTGACGCCCGAGAAATAGAGGTACACCTTAGAAAGGCATCCAATCTTCTCAAGAAGAACACTCTCTTCCTCGATCAGACATACAGAATCCCTCTGACCTTCCTCGACAGAGAAGCAAGGAGGGAACAGAAGGAAGCTCTTCTGAAACAGGCAAGACGTGACAGCATCATGGCCTCTGGCGACTCTGCCGCAATAGCATCGCTGCTCATGGAGGAGGAGATTGCTATGGAGAAGGCAGCCGAACTTGCAGAAGAAGATTCCCAGGAGCAGATTGACACAGACATCACTACTGCATTCATCGGACACAGCACAGAATACACCGTCATAAGAAAGACCTACACTGACGAGATCGAAGCCTCAGACAGTGCAGGAAGAGCTTTCTATAACGACAGATTCTATATAAATCCTCTCAAGAGCTACGATTCACTCAGGGTGATGAAGCTTGACAACAGGATGTTCATAAGGCTGCAGCCTTGGAAGAGTGACGCAATCATCTCCAAACTGGATATCGGACTCGGAGACAAGCTTGTCAATCACTTTACATTCAGTCCGGAAGACTATCTGGAAGGAAGACACAATGTGATTCAGAACTCCGTATATACGTATGCTGGAGCAAACGGACAGTACGACAGGTATCTGACATGGAATGCCAAGGGAAGATATACATTCCTCGGCAGCGAAGTGAACGACTTCAGCATCGACGGAAACGTGGCGCTCAACTTCTTCCCATTCAGAAGGGACAGAAAGAGCCCGCTCACTGTCAGAGGCCACTTTGAGACCAGCCTCAAGGAGCCTGACTACTATGAGCAGCATCTCTATACAAACCACTATAAATGGGACAATGATTTCAGCAAGATATCAACCACAAAACTTGAAGGATCCATATCGATTCCTCGATGGGATATGGATGCGAAAGTAGGATATGCCCTGCTGAACAACAATATATATTACGACACCGAAGGCATCATAAGGCAAAACAGGGATCCGATGAGTGTTCTTACTGCAACTTTAAGAAAAGACTTCACCATCAATGGATTCCATCTGGACCACAAGGCCATGCTGCAGTTTTCATCAAACGAAGATGTTCTGCCACTGCCGGCACTTGCCCTGAACTTCAGATACTATTTCCAGTTCAACGTTGTAAAGAACGTCATGAAGATGCAGCTCGGTGCTCATGGAACATTCACATCAAGATGGTATGCTCAGGCATACAACCCGGTTCTGGGAGTGTTCTATAATCAAAAGGATGAGAAGTTCGGAAACTGCCCGATCATTGATGTGTTCGCAAACATTCAATGGAAAAGGGCAAGTATCTTCGTGAAGTTCGTCAATCTCAATATGGGCTGGCCTAACAAGAGAGCCGATTACTTCACTGCCGACGGATACATCTACACACAGAAGGCCTTGAAGTTCGGAATATACTGGCCGTTCTACGTACAACCGGGTAGGAGTACAACTGGTGCCGGCAGCGGCGGAGCCATGAGAAATGGCATGGGCGCTGCATCCTCAGGCAGAGGGGACTATGCACCTTAAATAATTGAAAATGAAGGAAAAGTATCAAAGAAGGTTAAGAAACGTTTTAATTTCGCTGACGATAATTTGCCTCACTCCCCTTGCTGAAAAGGGTAGGATGCTCAGCGGAGCTCATTATGCAAATGCTTTCTCAGGAAAGGACATCGTATGCGCCATAGACCTCGGTAATGACATGTATGGCGGACACGGACTTGAAACAGGACTCAATTATGAGCTTATAAGAAAGTTTGCACAAGACAATCACTGCAACGTCAAGATCGTCATTGCAGGAAAAAAGGAAAGCTACCTTGACTCGCTG
>JAEIGA010015985.1_pt1 | contig 11422 bp, 8 predicted proteins | sample 9270691 | NCBI WGS metagenome assembly JAEIGA01 (sample SAMN17057246, study PRJNA624740) | gut metagenome | biome: biome; isolation source: fecal sample | host: Bos grunniens | place: China: Xizang | collected 2019
GCTCAACATCTGCACCTGCCAACTCAAATACTGAAGAGATAGCACCTGCCAACTCACCCTTCTCGGTATCAACAGATGAGCGCAACAAGCACTTAACCTCGATGGTTGAACCGTTAGAAACAACGATAGCAAGGTTAGATGATGTCTGAACGAGGTTCTCCATATCGATAGACATGCGCTGAACACCGTTGGGGCAACCGCAAATTGCACGAATCAATGAGTGTGACTCGAGGTGTGGAATGATAGCCTTTGGACACTCTACCTCCTCTGCGAAGATCTCGATAGAGTCCTCGATACCCTCGAACTCCTTGATGATAACCTTCTCGTATGACTTAACGTTAGCCTCGAAGATAGCCTTCTCAGCCTCGCGCACTACAACAACAGCCCATGCCTCGCGTGGAATAGCGTTACGCATGTTGCCACCCTCAACAGATGCGAGCTCCAAGCCGTATGACTCAGTCTCCTGACGCAACAAGCGGAACAACACCTTGTTGGCATTTGCGCGCTGTGTGCCAATCTGGATGCCAGAGTGACCACCCTTAAGACCCTTAACCGTAACCTTGTATGCAGCGAACTTACCCTCGAGAGCCTGCTCGCGATACTTGAATGTTACGTTAACATCCATACCACCAGCGCAACCTACATACAACTCACCCTCAGTCTCAGAGTCGAGGTTGAGCAGGATGTCGCCCTTGAGCATGCCGCTCTGAAGACCGAAAGCACCATCCATACCTGTCTCCTCAGTAGCTGTGAAGAGGCATTCCAATGGACCGTGTACGAGGTCTGCATCCTCCATTGCTGCCATAGCAGCTGCCAAGCCGATACCGTTGTCAGCACCAAGTGTTGTGCCGTTAGCAGTTACCCACTCACCATCGATATATGCCTCGATAGGGTCTGTTGAGAAGTTGAACTCCTTGTCGTTGTTTTTCTGTGGCACCATGTCGGTGTGTGCCTGAAGGATGATGCCCTTGCGATCCTCCATGCCAGGAGTTGCGGGCTTGTAAACATATACGTTCTGTGCCTCGTCAACCTTGTGCTCGAGGCCGAGCTCCTCTGCCCACTTCACGATGTATGCGCGGATGGCGTCCTCCTCGTGTGAGGGATGGGGAATCTCACAAATAGCAGCAAAGTGCTTCCACACCAATGCTGGCTTCAAACCTTTCAAATTCTTGTCCATAATCACTTAATTTATTAGTTGTTATTTTTTAAGGTCAAATTTATGTCCACATTTTTTACATTCTATCGTGCCGTACTCCCTCATTACCAATTCCTCGCTATTACAATTTGGACAATAGATATCATCATAATATATACCACCCCATTTAATGAACAATTCCTCTTCCAATGCATAACGAAAACTATCAATGTCATACCACTCATCGAACTTTTCCAAATCTTCGATATATCGGGTAACAATATCCTCGCCATATCTTTCAATAAGTATATCATATAGTGAACGGACAATATTACACATACCCTCCTCATTGATGTTACCGCAATAGATAGCGGAAGATTCATTCTCCCAAGTTGAGGTATCTATGGAAAGACCCTTATAGGAGTATAAAATTAAATCATTGTATTTAGTAATTTCAATATCAGTATTCATTTATGTTATTAAGTTATTTCTACGATGCGTTGTTAATATTTTGTTACTCTTTGTTCGTGTGCTTGAGGCTATTCTCAAGCTCATCGCGCTTGTCAAAGGCATCGACGATGTACTTAACCAGACGGTGACGCACAATATCGCGTTTGTCGAACTCCACAATACCTATGCCCTCGATGTTCTTGAGCGTATCCATAGCTCGCGTAAGTCCGCTATCCGAGCGGCGTGGTAGGTCAATCTGTGTCACATCACCCGTAACGATGAACTTGGCGTTGCGTCCCATACGCGTGAGGAACATCTTAATCTGCGAGAGCGTAGTGTTCTGCGCCTCATCCAAAATCACGAATGCATTGTCCAGCGTGCGACCACGCATATATGCCAATGGAGCAATTTGTACTGTGCCCTCCTCGATGAACTTCTGCAACTTAGCTGCAGGTATCATGTCGTTGAGCGCATCGTATAGTGGCTGCAAATATGGGTCGAGCTTCTCCTTCATGTCGCCAGGCAGGAAACCGAGCTTCTCGCCCGCCTCCACCGCGGGGCGCGTAAGGATGATGCGGCGTACCTCCTTCTCCTTTAATGCACGCACGGCAAGAGCAATAGCCGTATATGTCTTACCTGAGCCTGCTGGGCCTACGGCAAAGAGCAGATCGTTACGCTCCGCGAGTTTAACGAGCTTCTGCTGATTAACGGTGCGGGCACGGATAATATTGCCATTGTTACCATAGACAATAGCATCCTTATCTACTGCTGGAGGCTCTGCCGAGAGCTCCTCAAGGCTCGACGAGAACGCCTGCGATACCACCTCCGAGGAGATGTGTCCATACTTGACGTAGTAGTCAACCAGAGCATTCATTCTGCGCTCGAAGGCTGCTACATCGCTGCGTGCACCGAGGGCCTTAATCTTATCACCGCGTGCCACAATCTTAAGTTTGGGGCATAGCTCGCGCATCTGCTCCAAGTAGGCATCCTGTGCTCCATAAAGCTCACGGGCATCGACACCCTCAACCAATATCTCTTTTGTTATCTCTTCACTCATAATCTTCAATAATAAAATCTACACCCCACTAAAAGAATAGCGTCATGCCCACCGAGAGTCGTGATGTCTGTGTTGTAAACTCCACGCCGCGATACTGATTGACACACTCACCCAGACCATAGATATATCTAGCCTCGATGATGAAGTGGCGCGATAGACCAACGCCAACGCCCGCAGCAAGGTTGCAAGTGGGGTAGATAGGTCCGAAGAATGCTGTCTTGTCACCCTCGGGATACTCCGTGTCGCACTTAACCGTAAACAGAGGACCGGCACTCAACCTTATGCGACTGCCAAGCATGCGTAACGACATCATCAGCGGAATGTCTATCGTGCGAGTTCTGATTGTGCTCTTACCCTTGCTGTTTGCAAGCTCTGCCTTCAGGCTTGCGCCCTCGTAGTTAATCTCTGTCTCGAATGCGAAGTTGCGGCCTACGCACAACGCCATATCGAGATGTGCGCCCAGAGCAAGCTTTGGGTTGATATTTACGGCAGTGGTGGATATGTCGCGTATTGTAGTAGATGAGCCACTTACGCCTACGCCCCATTCAAAGCTCAACTTGGGCTTCTTCTTTTCAGGTGCAAAGGCGTAGTCTGTTGCCGCGGCTGTGCCTATTGATGTGAATATGGCTACAGCGACAACAATCATCACTCTTATACATCCAAACATGCTCTTCATTGCTCAATCGGTCTTAAACTCTCTATTAACCGCATCAGAACATCTACTAATGTCGGTTAATCCTCCAAAGTTACTCACTTTTGATAAAATAACCAAAATTCGAGCTAAATATTTTCTAAACCTTTCTAAATTAACAAATAAAAGACCGACCAAAATCACTTTTTAGTCGGTCTTGCCTACTTAAAGCAGATTAATATTTTTACTTAACTCTTAAAATATATACCCCGCTTTTAAAAATAACCTCTCCGTTCATTGAAATATGATAATCTCCGCTATCGATGTATTTTTCGCCTGGAACACCATCTACCATAACATTTATATCGTCATCATTATTGTCGGAGAAACTCGCATACGACTCAAAATCGACCAGCCAATTTTGCTCGCCATATCGCACTCTGAAACTACCATCTGTATTCAATGACCAATCTCCAAAGACAAATATCTCGTTTGCAGAGCCAGTAGTTGTCAAGGCAAGATTATACCAAACATCCCTAGTCAATTCCTTGCATATATATCGTGAGTTATTGTAAATAATAAAAACATTACTTCTGGCTTCAGCATCTTTTAGAACAATATTCTCACCATCAGAATCGAGAATAACAAACTCAATTCTAAATGGTGTCCAATCAATATTCATCTCATTTTCACAAGAGATACTCATTAGGCTTAGTAAGACTACTACAAATATCTTTTGCATAATGTACTTAAAATTTTATCTGTGAGATTTAATTAAATTTATATCCAATTGATATACTCTATTTCGCGTAGTATCAACATCTCCGTACATTGGTTCATACATTTCCCCACTTTTACAAGATTTTAGGCGTTAAAAATTCAGATAGTCAATAGTCTATAATAACCTATTTGCAAAGATACAATAAAAAAGAATCTGTTACAAACTATTATGGCAAAATTCCATCTAACACTTTCTAAATTCAACTATTTGCGTTATCTTTGCACCGCATTATATATATAGGCATAGAATATTAACTAAATAGAACATACCTTTAAGTTATGAGTTTGGTAGCAATTGTTGGTCGCCCAAACGTGGGCAAGTCAACACTTTTCAACCGTCTTGTGGGACAGCGTCAGGCTATCGTTGACGAGACGGCAGGTACAACACGCGATCGTCACTATGGTAAGACTGACTGGAACGGTAAGGAGTTTTCAGTAATCGACACTGGTGGTTACACCGTAAACTCGGAGGATATCTTCGAGGATGAGATTCGCCGTCAGGTGATGCTCGCAATCGATGAGGCTGACCTTATCCTCTTCCTCGTTGAGATTCGTACAGGCATCACAGACCTTGATATGATGATGGCTGATATCCTTCGTCGCTCAGGCAAGAAGGTGTTGCTCGTATGTAATAAGGTCGATACCTACGACCTCATCTACTACTCACATGAGTTCCACTCATTGGGTCTCGGTGAGCCATACTGTATCAGCTCTATGTCGGGTAGCGGTACTGGCGATATGATGGATGCCATCCTCGCCAACCTTCCTGAGGATACATCTGCAGAGTATGATGCTGCACTTCCTCGCATCACCATCGTTGGCCGTCCTAACGTTGGTAAGTCGTCTATGACAAACGCACTGCTCGGTAAGGAGCGTAACATCGTGACCAACGTGGCAGGTACTACACGCGACTCTATCCATACTCGCTACAACATGTACGGCATGGACTTCTACCTTGTCGATACCGCCGGCATGCGTAAAAAGGGTAAGGTAACTGAAGATCTTGAGTTCTACTCTGTGATGCGCTCAATCCGTGCTATCGAGAATTCGGATGTCTGCGTGCTTATGCTCGACGCGGAGCAGGGTATCGAGTCGCAGGACTTGAACATCCATAACCTCATCGTGCGTAACCGTAAGGGTTGTGTCGTAGTGGTTAATAAGTGGGACCTCGTGGAGAAGGATAGCAACACTATGAAGGTGTGGCGTGAGTTCCTCGAGAAGAAGCTCGCTCCATTTAGCGACATTCCAATTATCTTCACTTCGGTAATCAACAAGCAGCGTATCCTCGATGTGCTCCAGGCGGCAATCCGTGTATATGAGTCACGCAAGCGTCGTATCTCTACATCGGAACTTAACGAGTTCTTCTTGCCACTTATCGAGAACTATCCTCCCGCAGCAACAAAGGGTAAGTATATCAAGATTAAGTATGTGACGCAGCTTCCTACGCCAACACCACAGTTTGCGTTCTTCGTGAATTTGCCACAGTACATCAAGGAGTCGTATCGCCGTTTCCTCGAGAACAAGCTCCGTGAGCAGTGGGACTTCTCGGGAGTGCCCATTCAAATATACTTCCGCCAAAAGTAATTTGTTGTGATAAGGGGTCATCTGCGACCTCTCAATCAATAGCCCGAATGGGAAATACGCTTAGTATGTCCCATCCGGGCTATTTTCATGTCGAGGCCACATCTAACCCCTTCTGACAACAAATTTGGTTGTGGGGGTATTTATGTTTGCGCGCTTACAACATTTATACTTACCAAAAATAAAACAACACCCACCGCAATGGTGGGTGTTGTCATATCCGATTATCTTGCACCGATAACCTCAAATTAGTTGAGGTTGAGGCGCTCGGCGCTATACAAGTAACGCTTGATGCTGCGCTTTGGAGTCTTGACGAACTCCTCGCGGTGGATGACGATGTTGGCAACCTTCTCGTATGAGGCAACCATGGTGTTAAGCTGCTTAAGGTTCTCATCCATAATCTCCTGCAAGTTATCCAATGCTACACCCTCGGCATTTGCCAACTCGTAGTCGGGAACAACCAAGGCTGTGAGGCGACCATTGTTCTCGATAACCAATGACTCGGCAACCATATAGAGGTTGTTGAGGCGCTCCTCAATCTCCTCGGGGTAGATGTTCTGACCAGAGCCAGAGAGAATCATAGTCTTGCAACGACCACGGATATAGATTGTTCGGTCGCTATCCATAGTACACATGTCACCTGTGTGCAACCAGCCATCCTCGGTCAATACAGCCTGCGTAGCACTCTCATTTTTGTAGTAGCCCTTCATGACGTGCTCACCACGAACGAGAAGCTCGCCAGGAATGTTCTGAGGATCGCGTGACTCGATGCGAGCCTCCAAAAGATCGTCAAGCACACGACCACATGAGCCTGGCTTGAAATGCTGTGGCAACTCGAAGCTGATAAGAGGTGCGCACTCGGTCATGCCGTAGCCCACAGTGATAGGGAATTTAATCTTACGCAGGAAGTCCTCGGTCTCCTGGTTGAGCGCGGCACCACCGACGATAAATATCTCGATGCAACCACCAAACTGCTCCATAAGGCGCGACTTGATGGTAGAGTAGATAGCTGTGTTAAGCAATGGAATACGCATAGCGATGCTCATAGGACCCTGCTCCAACATAGGGAGGATGCTCTTGCGATATACCTTCTCAAGGATGAGAGGCACAGAGCAAACTACTGTTGGGCGTGTTGTCTTCATCGCCTCGACAAGAATCTTGGGCGAAGGGATGCGGCCGAGCAAGGTGATGTGACCACCACATGCCAAAGGCGACAGAAAGTCGAAAGTACAACCGTAGGCGTGTGCCAATGGCAGGAACGACAATGTGCGTGAACCCTTGCGGAAGTAGTAGTCGCCAGTATCGGGGTTCTTCATGTTCTTTGCGAAGATGACGTTACCTGTAAGGTTGTTTACCGTAAGCATAACGCCCTTAGACGAGCCAGTTGTACCCGATGTATAGTTGAGCAAGCAGACTGCATCGTTGGGGATATCGGGATACTTGATATCATCGATGCTGAAACCGCGTGAGTATGCCTCGCGGTAGTGCTGCAAGATGTTCTTCATGTAGTTGGTGAGCTTGTCGCCACTCTTCTCATGAATAACATGGAAGTCTGTGAGTGAGAATACAGCCTCGATAGCAGGAATCTGATCACCCTCGATGTCATCCCAGAAGTTGTCGCCTAGGAAGAGTAGTTTACTCTCCGAGTGGTTGATGATGTTGATGACATCGTTGGGGTTAAAGTCCTGAAGAATAGGTACTATGATTGCTCCGTAGGTAATTGTCGCGATATAGCTAATACACCAGCGCGTGTTGTTACGGCCAATAAGTGCAATCTTGTCACCCTTCTCGATTCCAGCCTCCTTGAACATGAGGTGGAGCTTTGCTACCTCCTTGGCAATCTCGTAGTATGAGAATGACTCGCCCTTGAAGTAGTCGGTCAAAGCAGACATCTCGCGGTTGTCGCGGAAGCTCTGCTCGTAGAGTTTAATAAGATTCTGTTCCAGCATATTTATTATGTTTTGGAATTATACTCTTTGTATATTGCGACTACAAATATAATAAATTTTTGTCACCTCAGCAAAATTCAACCGATTTTCTTATTAATAGATTTTAAAATTAAGAATATATAAATTATTTAGTGTTGAAAATTAGTGGATTACGGCGGTGTGCTAAAATAAAATTATTATAAAAAACTATTCTATAAGTAAAACTGACCTATTTTGCTCCCATATTTCGCATGTCGGATGATGATAATTCTTGGTTGGCTATTTGAATATTTCAAAACTATTCGTATATTTGCATTCTGTTTGGCTCTTTAGTTCAAGGGATAGAACGAAGGTTTCCTAAACCTTAGATCCGGGTTCGAGTCCCGGAGGGGCTACATTCGCTGTCGCTACGATGGGAATATACACCCTTTAGGTGTCTTCAAAAGTTAGGTCACAATCCAATTGAGTAAGCTCATGGGTTGTGACTTATTTTTTATGTGAGCGCGCGGCTATGCCATGCCTGCTCGGGAATGTAGTCCCACCTAGACGGAAGAGGAGTACTTTGCACGTCATTGCGAGGCTCGAAGTAAATAGTGGCAATCTCTTGCTATGTTCTGTCATTCTGAGTGAAACGAAGGGGATCAAGGTTTGTGCTGACATGCGCTCGCCCGAAGCCTCGAAGTTCAGACTCGGCGTGAAGTGTCATGCCAATAATCGCTCAGCCATAGCGGTGTTGAGATTTGTCGTTTTGCAAAAATTGTTGTATATTTGCATGATAAGTGTGTAATAATTGAACTTAAAAAGCGTTTATAATAAAAACTATATACTATGCAAAACTATTCAACAACCAGAGTGATAGATGCGTCGGCTGTGTCTGCTCTCTTTAAAAGTACCTACATGCAGATGGCGGCAGCATTGGCAGTGACGGCGCTAACCGCATATCTCCTTCCACAGACAGGATTGTTTGAAAGACTATTTATTACATCGAGTGGTGAGGTCACCATGGCTCCAATGTGGGTGGCATTAATTGCGGAAGTGGCGGTTGTCATGTGGCTCTCGGCACGCCTATTCTCGATGTCGATGACTAAGGCGACGCTGTTATTTGTCCTCTACTCGGTGCTTAATGGTGTAACCATGTCGATGATATTCCTTATCTACGATCCTATGTCTATTGTCGTAACCTTTGCTGCAACAGCGGGTATGTTTTTGGTTACAAGCCTTATAGGCTACGTCACACGCATGGATTTCTCGAGACTGGGCAGTGTGTTGATGATGATGCTCGTGGGTCTTATTATCGCATCGGTGATAAATATCTTCATGGGCTCGGAGACCATGTATTGGGTGATTACCTATGCCGGCGTGATCATCTTTGTGGGTCTAACGGCATACGATACCAATAAGCTCAAGCAGATATATTTGCAGCATGGCGAGGCTGGTGAGATGGGTCAGAAGCTTGCGCTCATGGGTGCCTTGACACTCTATCTCGACTTTATCAACCTCTTCTTGTATCTGTTGCGCATCTTTGGCGACAGAAGGTCGTAGGGTGGTTATACCTTATATATATTGGGCCGGCTCCGCATGGGGTCGGCCTATTTTTTGTGTCGTAACAAAGCCTTTTCAATGATGTTAAACTTTTGTTACATTTTGTTTCATCTATTGCATACTATTTTCATGATTGCTACATTTGTGGTCGAAAAGATGAATTAACTAATTTTTGACTATATGATGAGTATTCTAACAATTCTTGGCGCTCTGGGTATGTTCCTCTACGGAATGAACCTTATGAGTGGTGGTTTGCAGAAGGCGGCAGGTAGCAAGATGCGCGGCTTCCTTACAGCAATGACCTCAAATCCCTTTAAGGGTGTAATGTCTGGTCTTGGTATAACCTCGGTTATCCAGTCCTCTTCGGCAACTACGGTGATGACCGTGGGCTTTGTGAACGCAGGTCTCTTGACGCTCTCGCAGGCTGTGGGTGTGATTATGGGTGCAAACATCGGTACCACAATTACGGCGTGGATGGTGTCGCTCTTGGGCTTCAAGGCCGATATCTCGCTCTTTGCTGTGCCCCTCATGGCTCTCGGTTTCTTGTTTAGCCTCTCGAAGAAGGATAAGCGTCGTCATATCAGCGAGCTTATCATCGGCTTCTCGCTCCTCTTCCTCGGTCTATCGTTGATGAAGGGTGCTGTGCCCGACTTGCGTGAGACCCCTGAGGTGCTCGCCTTTATCCAGGGCTGGACAAGCTATGGCTTTGGCTCGGTGCTTATCTTCCTGTTGCTCGGCACGGTGTTGACCCTCGTGTTGCAGTCATCATCGGCAACCATGGCGCTTACGCTTATTATGGTAAACATGGGCTGGATACCCTTCGAGATGGGTGCTGCGATGGTGCTTGGCGAGAATATCGGTACTACGATTACTGCTAACATCGCCGCTGCGGTGGGTAATGCCAACGCACGCCGCGCAGCTATGGCACACACATTGTTTAATGTCTTCGGTGTGATTTGGGCACTCGCGCTCTTTACACCATTCCTCAAACTTGTTGGTTTGACTATCACATGGCTCGGTCTTCCTAACCCCATGGATATCGTACACTCGGCAGATGTCTCTATGACTGCCGACGAGGAGATGGCATCGCTCTATGGCGTGTCGATGCTCCACACGCTCTTCAACGTCTTTAACACATGTATTCTTATCTGGTTCGTGCCTGTGATTGTTAAGGCAGTGACCGCGATGATTAAGGATAAGAAGGGTGCAGAGGAGGATACCGTGAAGCTCAAGTTTATCGATGCTGGTCATCTCTCAACTGCTGAGCTCGCTATCGGTCAGGCGCGCAACGAGGTTGTTCACTTTGCCGAGATTTCACGCCGCGGTGTGGACTTCATCCGCAAGGCTATCAACGCAAAGAACGATAAGGAGTTTGAGGAGACTCGTCAACGCCTTGTGAAGTACGAGGAGATTTCGGACCGTATCGAGTATGAGATTGCACAGTTCCTGAACGCCCTTCCCGAGGATAGCATCTCGGAGGAGACACGCACAGAGACAAAGCGTATGTATAAGATTATCGGCGAGCTTGAGAGCCTTGGTGACTCAGGCGAGAGCATCAGCCGCATCCTCTCACGCCGCAATAGCCATGGTAAGATGTTTACCGACGAGCAGAAGGCGAAGATTGAGACTATGCTTGTAGCGGTGGATAAGGCATACAGCATCATGATTGAAAACCTCAAGGCGGAGCAGTTCGAGCCCCTCGGCTTGCGTCTTGCTACCGATTGCGAGATTGAGATTAATGACCTCCGTAATAACATCCGTGAGGAGGAGGTTCACAAGATGGAGACCGATGGATCGAACTACCAGTCGAGCGTCTATTACCTCGACACCGTTTCGGAGATTGAGCGCATGGGTGACTTCATTATCAACATCTCACAGGCCCTCGATAAGTAATTTCTTGTGATAAGGGGTCATTTGCGACCTCTCAATCAATAGCCAGAATGGGATGTACGTCAAGTACTACCCATTCTGGCTATTTTCATGTCGAGGCCACATCTAACCCCTTCTGACAAGAAATTAGGCGCGTGCTGTTTAGGCGATAGATATGTATGGTAGGAATGTTCTGTTGCGAGGATGGCCTTTGTGAATATTTCAGTACCTTTTCTACTCCTATTACTTACAATTTTCTCGCGCGAAAAATGTGTTAAATCGCTGAAAATAAAAACGATAACACTTTCACTGAAAAAAAAGAGTGTGACGAAGTTTGCATCTATTGAAAAATTAGTATCTTTGCAGGCCCGAAATTAGGTTTTCGGGTGTTGGATTACAATAATTTATAGTATTAACTAAACTTTTAACAAAGTGGATTCAAGAAGTTA
>JAEIGA010015986.1_pt1 | contig 11422 bp, 13 predicted proteins | sample 9270691 | NCBI WGS metagenome assembly JAEIGA01 (sample SAMN17057246, study PRJNA624740) | gut metagenome | biome: biome; isolation source: fecal sample | host: Bos grunniens | place: China: Xizang | collected 2019
AAGACCGTGAAGACCCAGCGCACAATCTATAGGCAGATCTACCGCATGGCCGTCAGCGACAGGATCTTCGGCCGCACCGTCACCCATAACCCCGCCGCCGGCTGCCCTCTCCCATCCGGCCTGCCCCGGCCTGTCAGGCGGGAAGCTCCTGACGACGATGCTGTGGCGAGGATCCGCGCCGCGGCGGCCACCGCCTACAACGGCCTGCTCCCGCTTTTTCTGATGGCCACCGGCTTTCGCCGGGGTGAGGCCTTGGGGATCCAGTGGGGCGACGTGGACCTTGATCGGATGGAGATCTCCTGCACCAAGGCCGTCACGCAGCGCGGCGGCGCCGGCAGGATCACCGACACCAAGACGGTCAACGGCGTCCGCACCGTGCCGCTTCTCCCGGATCTGGCGAGGGTCCTGCAGCGCCCGAAGGGCGCGAAGGATGCGGATTTTGTCTTTTGCGGCCAGGATCCCGCGAAGCCGCTTTCCCTGGCAACCTATGAGCGCCGCTGGCTCCACTACTGCAAGGAGCTCGGGTTCGTCGAGGATCAGCCGGAGACCAGGACCAGCAAACAGGGCAAGACCTACACCGTCCACCACTACAAGCCAACCTTGACGGCCCACATGCTGCGGCATGGTTATGCCACCCTGCTGTTTGAGGCCGAAGTGGACGAGTTTACGGCCCAGAAGCTCCTCGGCCATGCCGACATCACCACCACGCGAGCCATCTACACCCACCTCCGGCAGCGGAAAAATCAGGAAAGCCTGGCGAAGCTCCGCGCCTACGTGCAAAACGATCTCGCCGGCGCCTCTCCGGCTCCGGAGCCTTCGCCCGCTCCGTTCCCTGACAACAATTTTGACAACAAATAATGTCCGTGACTGTCCTCCGTTGTCCGTTGTTGTCACCCTGCACCCGGCCCCGCGGCAAACAAAAAAAGCCCGGAAATCCTTAAAAACTAAGGGTTTCCGGGCTTTTTCTATTGGTACGCCGGAAGGGACTCGAACCCCCGACCTACTGGTTCGTAGCTCTATTTTTTTGCTATAATTTCACGCGAAATACCGATTTTGACAACAAATCCGACAACAGAAATTTATCTGATTGTGGACTTCCTTGCGGGCTTCTTATCAAAAAAGGCCGCCACCTGTCCTATGGGATATATGGCGGTACGGTGATAATGGTTATTCGCTCGGTTGTAATGCGATCCAGAGCCGACGCAGCAGCACGATGAACGTGGCCTTGTCTATCGGGTCGTTCGGGCGGAATGGCTTGCCGCTCTGAAGCACGATCTTGTGCTCCACGGCCCACTCCATGGCCTCGGCGTACCAGGCGTCGGCGGAGACATCCGGAAAGCCCAGGAAGCCGCTCTCGGAAGCGCCGGCGCCGGGAGCGGGATCGACCGCTCCGCCAAGCTCCGCCAGCTTATCGGCCACGTCGGCCCGGAAGCCGTCCATCGTGTAGGGCATGCTCATGCCCGACCAGTAGTGCTCCGGGTCCCCGTGGTTGGAGCCAATGCCCAGTGCGTGGGATTCCTTGTGGCTCAGAATGCGAGTTGCCGGGTCCAGGCCGAACGTCTTGCAGAGGCGGGCGAAGAGCTCCACAGCGGCGTTGTAGGTTGTCCGGCAATGCCGCTCGGCTTTGGCCCGGTCCTTAACCGTGAACAGCCAGGACTTCGGCTGGTCGTAGGCGATCGCGTCCGACTCGGCCATCTCGATGCCGATCGCCAGGCTGTTGCCGGAGGAGCCGACATGCCATGCGCGCATGGCCCAGGGCAACGCCTGAACGACGTCGCCGGTGTTGGAGTCGATGACGGCGTGCGCGATCGCGTCCTCGTTGGTCTCGACGTTCCAGCGCTCCACCTGGTAGGCCGCGGAAGCCCGGGCGCAGCCAAGGGAGTGAAGGAAGAGGTAGATATCGCCGGCCGCAAAGCGCCGATAATAGTCCTGGTATCGGCTATCCGCGCGAGGGTCGGCCGGGTCAAGCGCCAGCTGCTGCAGGTTGGTCTTGTAGCAGGGCGACCTCGTCGCGAAGCTCTCAATAAGATTCATAGCTTATACCTCCCTCGCAGTCTCCTGGTCAGGGGGCTTTTCATGATCGCCGGCGGCCTCATTGCGGGCGTCCGCTTTCCCCTTCAGGATTTCAATACCGCGCTGCAATACCTTGGGAATCGGGATGCCCATGAGACCTGCGTTCTCAATAATGCTGAGGGCTTCGTTGGCCGCGAAGAACAGCGCGACGGTGTCTCTGATATAATATAAGCCTGTCAATTTGTCGAGCTGATACGCGACGCCCACGAGCGCCAGAAAGAAGACTTTACGAATCAAGCCGCGGGCGCTGACGGCGGAGCTTGCACCGCCGTTTTCCGTGTGGGGCGACTTGTGCCAGAATAAGGCCAGGGCCACGGCGGAAACGTAGTCGACGGCCATCAAAATGCAGAGGACCGTCATCGGCTGCGTCCAGCCGCCGAAGTAGGTGTTGAGGAAGCCGCTGAGGCCTGCCCCGAACGCCGCGAGAATCATGAAGAGCTTGATTTTGAGAAGCATTGCTGGTTCCTCCTTTTTATTCTGTCGCTATATCTGAGTAGCTTGTTCTCGGCTCCAGATGGTAGCCGTTTTCGTCCCAGCATTCTAAGACTTCGAGAATCTGCGCGGCAGTCTCTGTCCCGTTGGCCTTGACGGTTACGATGTCGCCCAAATGGTAGTCCACGCCGAAGGCATAGGCGCTGTTTAGCATTTCCACGTCGAGTGTTTCCCTCTCGAGGAAGTCTCGCATATACTCGACGCCCGCGCAGAGCTGTAAGTAGTCATACATAGGGCTGATAACGGTGAAGCTCGTGTCGTCCGTAACGGCCGCGACTTGGACGTCGCTGGCCGTGGCGATCGCGACGGGGCCGGCTACATGGTAGAAGCCAGGCTGCGTCGTAGTGTCGCCGGGCGTCCATGCTTGGAGCCGCGTCAGCTGCCAGGGCGACAGAATCGGCACGAGCAGGTCTTGCGCGAGAAGCGTCACGTTATCGCCGCTTTGCTGGAGCGACCAGGTCCCGGCGAGGGCGTCCTTGATATTTCCATAGTCCATTATGTCGGTGACGGGCGTCAGCAAAAACTTCTCAACGCGATCGGTGCCAGACGCGGAGCCGAGCACAGACGCCGTATAGCGCACATCCGGGTTCTGAATATAGCATACCGTTCCAAGCTCTCGAATATCGTGCTCGTATTGCGTATTGCCGATGTTTTTTTTCTCGCGAGAGAATACGACGGAGTCTCTCCGATCATGGCCGGCGACCAGACGGAAGAAGAACGCCGGCAGCCTGTCTGGCGTAGGCGCGTCGCCGTCTGTGCTCTCTGTGATATAGAATTTATACCCTATATCGAGGGACCCGCAGATTTGACGGCACATTTCGCCAAGCGACAAGCCGAGAACACTCTGCGAAACCTCGCCGGTAATATCAGACGCGTCTCCGGGAAGGACCATAAGGGAGTAGCCGTTCGGCTTCTTGAGCTCTCGCTGCGCGCCGCTCTGCGTCAGCTGACGCCAAATAAACTGTTCTAAGTCCGCCCCGGTCTGATCAGAAGAAAAAATCTGCATCGTAACGTTGACGCGCGAGTCAAGCAGGTGCTTCGCGTCAAAGCCGATCGCGGTGATGAAGGCGCCGTCGTCGGGGTTATCGTTAATACGTACGTCGACAATACGGCATGCGGAATCGTTGTCGGGGTTGTCATAGCCCGCTCGGTATAAGTAATTGCCGGTTTTCAGGCTTTTCAGGTTGCGCGCAGTCGCGGGGGCGTAAACTTCGCAGGCGCCTACGCGATTAAAGCGGCTTATCCAGATTAGCGACTTGTACTCGACCGAGTCGATCATTGCGAGATTTTTGTCAAGCGCGTGCAGCTCCATCTACATACCTCCGAATTTTGTCGGCACCGTAACAGAAACAGAAAACTCGGACAAGTTATCGTCGCAAGCGACGCTTAACGAAGACGCGCCGGGCGCCAGGGTGAAAAAGATCGAGTGCAGGCTGAGGAAAGGTACGCCGTCGACAGGCGTACCGCCGTCCTCCACAATTGAAATGGTCTTCTCTCCGGTGTCGATCCGCACAAGCCCCTCTTGCGAGCTGAAGCTGTAGTTAAGGTACAGGCTGCCCTCCGCCGTGTAGACGGCGAGCTCGTTGAACTGCCCGTCGTAAGCGATTTCAATAACCGCGCCCGTGATAAAGTCGCCATTATTCTGCACGGTCAACGCGCCGAGCTCCCCGGTCCAGGACTTAGAGCCGGTCCAGTCTGCCCCGTAGAAAAATGGGTCGTCGCACAGAATGGTAAGCTGCATGATCTCCTGCCGGTCATACAGCGGGCAGCTGATTCCGCTGACGTGCCCGGTCGCGGTCGCGGTCGCTTCGTTTTCAAGTGTGATCGTAACGGGCATCATGTTCGGAAACTTCTGATAGAGCGCGCGTCGGTTGCCTGCTACGTCGCCGTTTAGCTTCAGCGTGATCGTAATGCTCCGGTTAGGCAGTCGCGCAGAGTTGAATTGCGTGCCGTCCACGCCGACGACTGCAGTGGAGTTGATTACAGCCTGCCCGGGGTCGACGCCGGCGACTTTCACGACCTGGTATTTATCCTCGTTCCCGGTCAGCTCGACCGTTTGGCTGCGGTCGTTTGTCAGACTGATTTTCATCATAACATCGCCCTCATGTCCAGAAGCTCTTGCGCGTCGCGCCGCAGCTCAAGCCGAGATGGTGTTGCGGGCGCGTTGATGATCTGCGTGAAGTTATTCGTAACGCTTTCGCGCATTGTGTTGGCCGAGGCAGTTGCCGTCGCGGCCGTAGCCTGCGCGGTCTGCGGCGGCAAAACCGCGCCCATGACCTCACGAGCTGTCGCTTTGAGCAGCGCGAGCTTATTCAGCAGGCCCTTGACCAGGCCAAGGTCGAGGAACTCGCCATAGTCCTCTGTCACGCCCGAAGGAGACGCGATCTGGGCCACGTTTTTCATGGCGTTCAGCACGGTCTGCATCTGATTCCGCGCGGTTTTCGCCACAGCCGCAGTATACGCGTCAAGGCCGTTTTCGAGGCCCTGACTGAGATTCGTGCCCATGGCCTCGCCCCAGGTAGTCGCTCCTTTTGCGATCCGGTCAAGGATCGCTTTCGTCTCGCGCTCTTGCGCCTCGAGTTCAGCCAGAACCGGCTTTGTATACCCGGCGATTCCCGCTTTGTATTTCTCCTTATAGTCCTTAGCCGCCGCAATCTGCTGATCGTACTTCGCGCGGAGCGCTGCAACGTCCTCCTCATTGATCTTCTCGGCGGCGTCGTGCGCGGCTTTACGAGCATTCAGGTCCTCGGTCAAGAGCCGCCGTGCGGTCTCAAACTCGCCAGAGTAAGCAGCTTTTTTCGCCGCTTCCGTCTGTTGGATGATCGCCGCATAGCGCTGCGCGTTCTCAGCGGAGGTCGTGTAGTCTGCGCTGAGGTTGTCGTAAGCTTCCTGCAGGTCATTCTGGAGGGCCAGCTCGGTCTGATATGCGTCATACAGCGGATGCCGTCTGGAGTCCAAGTCCTCATCCGACGCGAAAAACGCTTCTTTAGCGGCCGTGGTTTTTTCGGTCTGCGCGGCGAGCGCTTTTTCCGTTGCGGTCAGGTCGGCGTAAAGACCGGCAGCGCGCTTTGCCTCGTTGCCGCTTTCACGAAGCGCGGTACGGTATTCCTCTTCACGCGCGGCAAGGAGCGACTCAACCTCCTGCTGGGCGATCAGGTCGCCGATTGCGGCTTTTATCTCTCCGTACTGCGTAATAAGGTCGCCGTTTCTTTCGTACTCGGTGCCGAGGGCGTCGTTGAGCTCGTGAAGGATATAGTCGACGCGGTCTTCGGTGCCGGCCAGAACTTCGCCGTTCAGGCCGACGAGCGACCGAAGCTCCTTCCAAAGAGCCTCAGTTCGGGACCGTTCGGCTTCCACGGCGTCCGCGCTATCCAGGTAGGACTCATGCAGGAAATCCATGTTTTCCTTTGCGTCTTTGGTCGCTTTGATCGACTCGAGCTGCTCGTCGGTGTACAGCTTAAGGCGTGAGTCCACCAGTCCAAGGGCCTGAGTAAATAAGCCGATTCCGTCGACCGCGAGGTCGGTGATAACGGAAAGCAAGCTGCCGAGGCCGGTAGAGAGCAATTCAAGCCCGCGCTGAGTCCTGGGATTGGTGAGCGAGTCGGCGAGGTTTTCCGTCATATCGGCCACAACCGGCGCAAGCCCAATAGAAAATTGCTGCTTTGCGCCATCAGCGGCTTTGCTCAGACGGTCAAGCCCGTCTTGCGCCTTACCGAGAGACTTAAGCGCAGAGCCCGACAGCACATTCCCAGCCGCCTGCGCCTCTTGCCGAAACGCGCTCAGCTGTTCCGCGCCTGCTTCGATAAGCGGGTTGAGCTCCGTCGCGCTCTTGCCGAAAAGCTCCATCGCGATCGTATCGCGTTCCGTTTCGTTCTCGACGGAGCCAAGCGCGGCGACAAGGTCAAAGAAGACGTCCTCGCTGTCACGAAGCTCGCCCTGGGCGTCGGCATACGATACGCCCAGAGACGCAAAAGCCGCTGCGGCGGAGGCGCTGCCTTTCTGCGCGCTGCTCATCTGCTTTTTCAGCTTGTTGATCGATTTCGCGACCGAGCTGGCGGAAACGTCGACCAAATCCTCCATATAAACCAGCTCTTGCAGCGTGCCGGTTGCCAGGCCTGTCGTAGAGGATAGAGTCAAAATGGTGTCGGCATAGGCCGCGCCGTCTGCTACCGCGTCGCGCATTGCGCCGGCCACGCCGCGCACAGCCCGTGTCAGGCCGTCCCAGATTCTCGTCACAGCCTGAACGGCTAAGCCGCCGAGAAATACGTCTTTTGCCCTGCTGAACAAGCCGCCGGCCTCCTCAGCGTCCTCGCCGGCATTCTTCGCGGCCCGGCCCAGCGCGTCATAAGACGCATCGAGCTCGTCGGCGCTTTTCTCGGCGTCGTCCAGCTTGGCCTTATTCTGCGCGAGGTCAGACGACAAAGCCTTGATCCGGCTCGCGAGCTCGCGCGCGGCGTCGGAGTCCTTACCTTCAGCCGTAGCCACGTCAACGTATTTCAGCTTGAGGTCTTTCAGCTCTCGCTGCTGATCGTCGACTACCTTGACGAGGGACTTGGATTCGCTGGCAAGGTCAGCTTGCGCGCGCTCCCACTTTTTGTACGCTGCCTCGGTCTTGTTGATTTCACCGGTCTGCGAAATGATGTTCGTCTCGAGCTTTTTGATCTGCGCGGCTTCGGCCTGCTCGGACTTAATCGCGGCTTGATATTGCTTATCAAGGGCCTTATACTCGGCGCTGGCTGGAGAGAGCCCGCGCTCGACAAGCGCGGCCATTTCCTTGCGGAGCCGCTCGGCCTCTTGCGCAGCCTTTTCCTGCGAGGCTTTGTGCTGGTTAAGCTGATCGTTATAATTCGACAGGATAGCCCGCTGCTGCACGAGCACCTGGCCGAGATTCCGGAGCTTAGCGGATAAGCCATCGGCGTCTTTTGTCCAGTCGTCCATGCCCGCGGTTTCCGCCTTAAAAACGGCGTTCGCGCGCTGGATTTCCTGCTTTGCTTCTCTGAGGCCGCGCTTCAGGCTGTCGATGTCCAAGCTTAATTTCGCGGTTGCTTCGTCGTTATTCGGCACGGCCATCCCCCCTTAAAACCAATTATCGCCGGCCGGTCGGCGGATAACGCGCTTGACCGGCGGCGCCGTATCGCGCTGCTTTTTGGCCACAAGCCGTTGCATCAGCTTGAATACCTCTCGCGCTTTTTGCCGTCGAAGCTCAATCGGATTGAGCGACGGAAAGCGTTCGGACAACGCAAGCGATAGATCGAATAGCACATCATACAGGGCCAAGTCCGCTTGCTCCTGGTCTTGGCCCTGGGTCAGTTTTTTCCCGTACTCGCAACCTGCGCGACCGCGTACCGAACTACAGCGATGAGGACGGCGGCGACTTCTTTGAGCTTAGTGCTGCGGAGCTCTTCTTCGGTCAGGCCGTCGAAGATGTCAAGCAGCAGGCCCTTGACTGTGTCCATCGACCGCATCGCGAGATTCATAACGGTCTCGGTAAGAGCCTGCTCATTCTCTACGTTCAGGCCCTCCGCCTTAATAATCGCGAGAATATCCTCGGCGGTGCCGAACATGAGGTCATAGGTAGAAGCCTGATACTGCTTCACCAGATTTTGCTTCTTGTAGATGCCTAAGGTCAGCATAGTTTACTCCTTTCTTACTTAGGGGAGTAATCCTTTCGGAAACGCACGGAGAAAGGATAAGCCGCGCGCTGTCCTCCCCTGTTTTTGTTCTTACGCGGCCTGCAGCTGGTCGGGGTCGGTGACGTTGTCGAAGAACGTGCTGACGTCCGCCAGTCCCTTGCTGGTGTCAACGTACATCGCCTTCGCGCCCTTGTTCTCGTTCTCCGTGAACTTATGCGTAGTGGCGACACCGGTGTAAACGAGCTCCTGACCGTTGGCGTCGGTGCTGTCGTCCTCAGTCTTGTTGTCCTCGCCCGGCACGTTGAACATGCCCTTGTAGCGCCAGACGAACACCTCCGCCCCGGAGGTCTTCTTCGTCCGGTAACCGAGCGCAAAATACCGGGGCCGCCGCGGGCCCTCGATCATCGCGCCAAGGGTTTCCTTGTAGACCTGACCGGTGAGCATCGCCAAAACGTCGAGCGGAATCGCGGAGACGTTGATGGTGATGTTGTCCGCGGAGGTGGAGCTGATGACGACGGCGGGCAGATTGTCATAGTAGTGCGCCTCATTGTTGGAGTCGACGCTTTTGCTGATCTCAGCCACGCCGGCGATCGCGAACACAGGGCCGGTCACGTAGCCGTGATCCGGGGTTTCGCCTTCGCCGGCGGTATTCGTGCCGTTATCGTCGACCAGAACCTCGGCAGCCACCAGGCCTTCGACGCCCCTGAATTCGACGATTTCCTGAAGAGTCGGGGAAAGTGCCATGCTTATTCCTCCTGTTCAATGTATTGGGCCGTAATGCCCCGGCCCGTGTAGGTGTCTTGACCGGAGGAAAGGTCCTTGCCCTTCCCCCCGATAATGAAGTCTGCTGCGCGCAGCTGCTGCTTTGCGGCCAGCAAAAGGGTGTCAACGAGCAGCGGCTCCGTAGAGTAGAAATTAATGTCGACCGTCCAGACGGTGGAGACGGGTGCATTGTCGTAGTGCGGACCATCCTCAGACGCCGCCCAGAAAGTGAAGAACGACGCCGGCCAGTCAGCGCCGGCCAGCGAGCCCTGCAGGTATACAGGGTAGCCGAGTGAAGATAACAAGCTTATGATTCGGTCCCTCATTTCATTGCCTCCCCGTAGAAGCGGAGCATCGCGGCTTCCATGCCCTTTACGATTTTTCGCAGGTAGCTTGGCTCTGCGAACATCCGATGGAGCGCAGGGTCCGGGCGCATGCTTGGCGTGCCGGCGATAAGATACCCGCCTGCGCCAGGCCTTGTCTTATCGAAGCCGACCAGCGCGACGAGACCTTCGGGAGTCTGCTCGACGATAGGCTCGAGAATCGCTGCGGCCGTGTCGCCGGACGAGAAGCGGCCAGTCGCCGGAAGATTAAGCGGCTCTACCGCTGCTTTCGTGTCTGCCTGGACTTTTTCCGCGGCCTCTTGTAGGACCGCCGCGCCGATTTTGTCGCAGTCAGCGCCAACGGCATCGAGCTGCCGCACGAGCCGCTCGATGCCGCTGAAGTCCAGGGTGATCTTGTTTTTCCGGCTCAAGCTACGCGCCCCCTTTGATCTCCTTAACCTTGAGCCGCAGGTATTGGTGCCGGAGCTCAATGTCCTCAGGCTCGCCAAGGACTTCGAACGTCCGGCCTGCGATCGTCAGCCGGGAGTCCGACTTAATGTCGGGCCGGTACCAGGTTTCCACGACCGCAGTATGCTCGACGGCGATTATGCCATTGACCTCAACTTCCGTTCCGCCAAACGTACGAAAGTTAAGGAAAATCAGTTCGCCAGGGCCGTATTCCTTAACACGAACGCCTTGAATTGCCTGATAGGTGACGTTTTGGAGCGAGGCGGGCGTCGTAAACGGGGCGCTCGGCTTGAACCTGGCCATGCTTACTGCAGGCTGGGCGTGACGGGCAGAACTTCCACCTCGCCGCTCGACAGCGCGGCCTTATAGAGCGTCACGCCGTCGGGCAGAACGTCCGCATCGACCGCGGAGCCGGCCAGCGTAATCCCGGCGAAGTTGTACGCCGGCACAAACAGCACGGTGGCTTCCGCGCCGTCGTTGCTGAAATCCAGGATCTTCACCGGCTGATTGGCAAGGTAGTCGCCATCCTCGGTCACCGTAAAGCGGCCGTCGACTGCGTCGGGGGCGAGGATGACAGTACTCACGCCAAGCAGGGCGAGAACGGTGCCGATCAGGCTGAGGTAGTCAATTTTCTGGATGGGAATAATACGATCATTGTTAACCATTATTTGGTCCTCCTTATTAGCTCAGCGCGAGCTGGGAAGCCCGCTGCATGAAATACTCGGAAAGCTTCCCGTCGCCCGCGCCATAATTCCATAGGTCAGCAACGCCGCGCGCAACGAGGCCGTCGGTGACTCGTGTAGCCGGAACGCCGGCCCCGGCCAGAAATCCGAGAACCTCGTCGATATAGACCTGAATGGTGGCGTCCTGATAGCTGCCGGTAATTCCGAGCGCGGCCTTTACGACGCTTTCACGCATTGCCGATACCTCCATTCTTACTCGCCGGGCTCTTCCGCGGCAGCGTCTGCCGCCGCGGTAATAGCCGCGAATTTCGCCTCGACCGCGGCCGCGACCTGCACAATCGCCTCCGGATTGGTCTGGGCGGTAAAGTCCTCCGCGGTGCCGCCGCACGCAATGAACAGAACTTTGAGGGCCTCCACGTTAGTCATGGCCGCGCCCTCCTTAGGCCTTCTTGATGAGCCAGATGCCGCGGGGATTCAGGACCTTGCCGTCCACCACGGTCAGCATCTTATTGACCCATTCGTTGCGCTCCTCGTCGAAGTAGCGCCGCATGCCGAAGGCCATGTTGGTGTTGACGGCGTACTCCTCGGGCTGCCAGTAGATGCCGATGACTTCGCCGGACGCGGCAGAGTCGAAGTCGGGCAGCACGTCGGGCTCGACCAGGGAAATCCGACGACCGAAGAAGCGGCCGTTGGGATCGCGGGAGTCGCCATCGTTGACCTCGAGGCCCGTGGCCTGTCGGAAAATGGGGTTGTTGTTGCTGTCCGCCATGGTCTCCAGGTAGGTGTCCACGGTGCCCAGCGGGAAGATGAACTCGCCGGCGCGGTAACCAAGGGGCAGCTTGGCGAAGAAGTTCGTGCGCCACTTGGTCCAGTTGGAAATCTCGGCAGCGGTGAAGGTCGCCACATTGCCGGTCGCGATGACGCGGGGATCGTTCAGAATGCCGAGCATCTGACCGACGCCGGTGCCGCGGACAATGCCGAGGTCCAT
>JAEIGA010015987.1_pt1 | contig 11421 bp, 4 predicted proteins | sample 9270691 | NCBI WGS metagenome assembly JAEIGA01 (sample SAMN17057246, study PRJNA624740) | gut metagenome | biome: biome; isolation source: fecal sample | host: Bos grunniens | place: China: Xizang | collected 2019
AACCGCCTCCGCCTTGACCGCCGTTCTCGATGCGACGCTTCATCTGTGCCAGCAACCAACTGCGCGACACAACGGCATGCGCCTTGAGCAATTCAAGCGATGACGTGGCACTCATTTCCGAACTGATGACACTTACTAGATATTCTTCCACGGGAACTTGATTGATGACCACCAATTTGTCTTCATCGACCACAATGCGCAACACTCCCGGGAAAGTTTGTGGCTCACGACGGTTCCAATGAAAATCTTTACCAATGGCCACATTCTCCAATCGAAAAGTGGCTCCGGCCTCTTCCGTCGGCACAAAGGTGAGTTCGCTATACAGATTTTCATTCCATAAGATACCACCATCGCGACATTCCACGTGTTGGCTTCCCTCCGCCGTGATTCCTTTGGCAGTATAGGGCACATTCAAACAGAAATCCACACACTCTTCGTGCATGATTCCCACATCCACAATAGGCTCTTTGTCGAGCAGACATTTGCCATCCTCATCGGATGCATTCACACGATTATCTCGTACACGGTGCAACTTGCGTACAATTTGCATCACTTCAGATTCGGAAAGCGAAACCTCCTTGAGGATATTTGCAGCCGCTTTGGCCGTAATCCGCTCAAAATCTTCTTCTCTCGGCGTTATGATGAGGCCGCCCATATCAAGGGCACCGGGACTCACAAGCAATTGGTTCTTGCCCTCGGCATGGTAACAATCAGGACGATGCTTCTTTCTGGGGAACAACACAAAGATGATGTGATCTTCCTCAATGGGACCACCCTCCTGTCGCCAAGCCAAGAGGTTCATATCCGGCTCCTCTTGTCCTTCCTCACGGGGCAGCACATCAATGAGCTTGCGCAACAGGTGATAATCGCAATCGGTGCGACAACCACGCACCACAAAAGCCGGACATGCATGGTCCTTGAGCAGATAGATACCTACGTTGGCATTTACATACCCCAGGTCAGCCAAATCGGCTTCTTCGGTGGCATTCAGAGGATAAATCTTTTCGAGATTGTTTTCATGGAATTTCCAATCGCGCTCAATGGGCACCACACCTCGCTGACCGGCTTGCAAATGTGCATGATCGGGAGCAGAAGCGCCACAACGGGCTCCGTTGTAGAAAACAAGATAGTCTTTCATTTCCCATGCCATACGTCCGAAAGCCGGCAACAAGGCCGACAACAATTGAGGCCGATGCCGACGTGTGGGAATGGTGAGGTGTCGAGGCAAAATGGGGAAAGGATTTACCAAAATGTGATAATGGCCTTCGATGCTCCAATCAATTTGTTCGGCCGGACGATTGCGATCGCAAAGAAAACAAGGACGAGCCTTGAGAGTGCGCTTGTCGATTTTTGCTCCGGTCGATACGATGCGACGGGGATTGAACTGCACCACCATTTCATGGTCGCCCACAGGCAAAGTGCGCGTGCATATTTTATCGAGGTCGGCAAAACGTTCTTTGATTTCTTCCCACCCATTCAGTTGCTGCTCAAAAAAAGCATCCACTTCCCGGCCGGAAACCTGGCGATTGCGCAACCGGTTAATCTCCTTGCGAGCCTCGATTTCGAGTGTGCGCAAGCGATCTTTGTATAAATTGTTCTTGTTAATCTTATCAATGGGCAAAGCCGCATCCGAATTGCCATCCCAACGGCGGCACAGATAGAGTTCGTCATAGATGCGACCAATGCGGAAATAACGCGATATGGCCAAGCCAAGTGCATAATCTTCGCCATAAGAAGTATTGGGGAAGCCCACTTTCCGCAACAGGGCGGTTGAGAAAGCACGCGGTGCTCCGAGTCCGTTGATACGCAAGGCATTGTTACGCCCGTTGTCGGCTGTCCATTCACGATGGGCAATGAGCCCCGGTGGAAGGGTTTGCAAATCGAAATCCACCATACGATACGAACCTATCACCATGGCGGCACGCTGCTTGCGAAAAGCTTCGACAATGCGTTGCAAAGTGTCGGGACCGCTATACAGGTCATCAGAATCGAGTTGCACGGCATAACGTCCGCAGGAGGCATGGCGTATGGCATAATCCCAGCATCCGCCGATACCCAAATCCATACGCGAGGGCTGCAATAACACCACACGTTCATCTGCCAATGCTTGCACGGCTTCGGCCGTACCATCGGTGGAGTGATTGTCCACCACAATGACATTATAAGCAAAGTCTGCCTGTTGCTCCAACGCACTCTTTACCGCATCTGCAATGGTACGCACTCGATTGCGCACCGGAATGATAACACTGGCTTCAACCGGATAAGTTTCATTGTCATTGGGCAAGTCATCGATTTCATCCGGTGCCAACCAAGCCCCGATGCGACGCAAGTGTTCCGTACAGGCGCGTTCGTTTTCCAACTGTACTTCGCGATTGGCCGGATTCACATAATCGAACTGCTTTTCGCCGCTTTTGCGCAAGTCGGTCTCAACTTCTGCGTAGAGCAATTCGTTAAGATGGAAGATGCTTCCCTCACGGCTAAGGAAGAGGCGCAAGGCATAAGGTGCGGCATAACGATAGCGCGCTGAAACCTCAGAAATCACAAACTGCTGCAGGCTCTCAGTGCGTACCAACCAAAGTCCTCCAAAATCAAAGTCATCGCGCACACTACCCTCCATATAGTCGATTTTCGGCGAAGGCTCTTGCGCATTTCCTTTCACACTATAGTGATCGGCATACACCATTTGTGCACCACTGTCGTTGGCACATTGCAACAGACGCTCCATACAACGATAGCCGGGAGCAAAGTCCGTGTTACGCAAAAAGAAAGCGGTGTAATAAGAGGAGGCACGCTGAGCTACAGCTCGCAACAACTTGGAATGGCCAAGCGAATCTGCACGAAGCATGTGGCATTTCTCATGCAACGAAACATCAATTTCATCTTTGGCTATCAAATGTATTGTTGCCACACACTCGTCGGCAATCAGCGACGCAAGCGTTTCACGCATCACAGCACTATCCTGCCATGCCAAAAAGATATCTATTTTTCGGTTCTTCATATTAAGGTATTTTTATGGCCAATAAATAAGAACGGAAGAGGCAATACAGGAAGTTTACACCTCATATCCGAACAAGCCGGTGTTATTTTGCTTACCGACAGACGCATTTTTTCTAATGATAAGATGCGTTGCCGATATTATTTCGCTACAAAGATAATGAAACGCAAGTGAAGTGTGAAAAGAAATGGCTTGGATTTTCAGTGGAGCACCTGCTAAGCATACGCAGTTTTTCAGTAAATAAAAAGGCAATAATATATCAGTTGACCCAAATGATTTATAAAATGCAGTCAACAATAACTCTATTTATCATTTTATAATAGAATAAACAATATTTCCATCCCTTTGTGAATTCTAAATATATTCAAGTAATTTGCGATAGTTGAATTACTGTAATCAAACCAATAATAATTAACTACTGTCCCATTAATATCTGACCACATTATAATGCAGTCTATGCTTTCTTCAAATTATTTGAAACGCTTTTTGCCATCATTTATCAAATCTATTTTGCCTAAAACTTTTAGTGGGGGGATAAGGACTTTCTGTTTTCCGATACTATCACTATATTTCTTGATTTCAGAAAGAAAATCAATACCAGTCTTAACATACTCAACATATTGGGCTAATCCCCCCATAAATTTAAAATAATAGAAAGATTTAAGAGGATAGATTCTATCAAATATTTCGATTTCCCATTTGTTTTGAGAATTTCCTCTATGGTTCATATTTCTGCATTGATAAATATCATTCAATAGTGATGTAAATTCTCTATATGAATCAAAGTCACTACTTTTCATAGTTGCCCTATACCCAAGAAAGTAAACAATAATTTTCATCTTGTCTTTTGCAACTTGGGTTTGAAGTGTTGATTGGGATTTTTCTATAGAATAAAGGTTTCCTGTTTTCTTGTTTTGCCCAGGAAAAATAAGGTTTGCAATGCTATAATCCTTGGAAAGTCGATTGGAAATTTCAATGGGGATGTCCTTCTCTGCTTTAACATATGCAGGGCATCCCCACATATTTGACGTAATATCACTGAGAGTTGGGTCTTCGCATAACTTGTTAGTCATACATTCTATTTGTTGGTATAACGAAAGACAGAAGTCTCCAAAATTGTCTTTTCTTCGGAAAGATTCCATTCTTATGAAATCTTCTTTAAGAACAGGAACTATGGACTTTAAGGGAAAGTCCGCATAAAATTCTTCTGCTTGTTTACGAATGATATTCTCAATGCAATACTCATATATCTGCTCAATTCGCTCGTCATCCAATATAGCGGAATTTGCGGAAGCAACATTCAGCCGCTTTCGCAATTCTGCATCAAACTCTGCATTTTGCTGAGTCAGTTTGCATATTTTGTCTAATGTGAATACTATCTTCTCATCCATATTATGTACTTAATAGTGAATCCAAATCATTATTTAGTTTGTCTATATCAATAGGCTTCGCCTCATAAACTGTTATTTTATTGACTAAATGTAAAAGCCAGAATTGCTCACCCTTGGAATTCCTGCAATTAGAGATTGCCAGTTTCTCTTTTTGCTGTTCGTCATTCATGGTGATGTCTTTGTTTATTGATACAACCTGTTTAACCCCTTCAAATTCAAAGGTAGCATAGCGTTTCCCTTCTTCCCAGTGCCGGATCTTAACATCAGCTCTTTTCTCTTGCTCAAACTTAAGAAGAGGGAACGTTTCAATATATGTGATATTATAAGGATTCTTCTTGTCAAAACTGGAATCTTTGGCAACAAGTTGCTTAAACTTGCTGTAAAGTCTGACATATACAGAATCCGCATCTCCCTTGACCATCTTTAGGTACATGAGTTTGCCATCAAGAACATTAGTCAAGTCAGGATTTCCTTTCTTAATATGACCTTTCTCAGCCTTGTAATTCGGCAGAAACCTTGCCATTGCAGCAGAATAACCATATTTCTCCCATATATAAAGCAAACTCCTGATTTCTCGGACATATTTCTTTGTTACATTCAGTTTATTGCTGACTATGATGCCTGTTACCTCTTGACGACTTCCAAGCTTCTGTAACCTCGTTTTTTTCTCATTGATTGTGAAACCTTGGTCATTAATTATTCGAATGAGCTCCTGTCTAAATTCACCTTTCTCTGCATACACATTATGCATGGAGCTAAATGTGATATCATCCGCATAGCGACTATAGCGAAGGCCGAAACGTCTAGCCAACCCCGACAACCTACGATCTAGAGTCTCACAAATCATGTTTGTGATGATTGGAGATGTCGGAGCTCCCTGCGGAAGGATATATACGTATGTTTTATCTAAATCACGTTCTTTATACTCATTTGGCACTTCCCTTTTTACCCTCATGGCACATAGCCCTGAAATAAGAAGAGCTATTTCTGGTTTAAAGTTAAAAGGTTTCGCTCCTAGACGTTTTAAAACTCTACGCTGTTCTATACTTGGGAAGAAATCTTTTAGGTCTATGTTGAATACATAATTCTGCCCTTTATGCACTGCTGCATTCGTTACGACAGAACGTCCCTCTGTAAATCCCATTGCAAAGTCAGATGGAGTGTACATAGCTTTCAGAATTTCGTTCACGGCCTGTAACAGCATCATGAAATTCTGATTACGAGGTGCTGTAATTTGACGGAATCCACCAGACTTCTTCTTAATCTTAAACTGTCGATAGCGATGAAAGGCATGGTTGGGATTGCAGTAATACAAAAGATGCTTCATTGTAAATGGATAAAATAAATATGCATCATAGCCCACTTCCGTACGTACCTCATCTTGTTTGATACGGTTAAGCAATGCCAACAAATCTTCTCTTGTTGACATCTGTGATGCCATTTGTGCTATTTGAGTTTTATCCATTTTCTTCTGTTTTTTTATAAAGGCGGTCTCTGAATCCTGGTACTGAAACTTCTTTTCTTTATGTAATAAATAATATAAAACATAAAAATAATAACATATAACAATAATAGTAAGGTACAACGTACAACAGTTCATAACGTTAACGTACTAACATTGTTTATCTCCTAAATTCCGAAGAACAAGGAGACATCCGGTCAAATACGCCGGACGTAGTTCAAAATGCCGTTTCGGTTACCAAACTTGTCAAAGACCACCTTGTTTCTATTTCAGGTGCAAAGATATGCACTATCTACGAAGCCAATGTTCGTATAGCATATAAACTTTTTATTTTAATCTATATTCCAATATGCATCAGGATCGCCATCGAAAGCATCACCTATTGCTTGATCGCTATACCCCATGACATCCTGTGCATAAGACCCATTGTATTCATTATATGTTTCGTATTCATCCCATGAATTATATTGGTAATCAACTGAACTATAATTATCTGAATTGTTAAGTAAAGAATTGAAAGGTATGTACTTCTGGCTGCCATTATCTACAACTATGATAGATTTATAATTTTTATTATAGAAATTCCAAATGCTATTGTGTATACATGGCATCACTTCTTCACCATGTTCATTAATGATCCCCCATCGAACACCATTACCAAAAGGTTCATTAGGGTACTTATTTATTTTAATTCTTGCAAGTCCCTTATAGAAGCCATCTATAAAGCCATATTTCCCGAAAGGTATAATCTCTTCCCCATCAAGATTAATTACACCATATTTGTAATCTTTTCTTTGTATTGTTAACAGAGTTTCTTTGCAACACTTTGAAATTATTAAAGAACGATTTTCAGGTTCAATAATAACTTCCCCCTTATAATTTATTAAACCATAAATAGGAGTACTATATGCTGCTATATTGTTGTTGGCTCGTAGATAGCCATGATTATACTCAACCGCAACCTTAATAAGGTCGTGTTCGGAGTAACATTCACCATCATACATTATATATTTAGGATATACAACCATTTCCATGTCGTGATTCATGAATCCAATATGTTTTCCATATGTGTATGGAATAAGAAGACGTTTATCTTCATCAACGTTGTAACCTTTAGCTGGTATTAGCACTTTTGTGAAGTCGTTAATTTCCACTTTCTTTTTCATGATATTTGTTACCTTTATTTTGTGTGCAAAGATATTGTTACATAACGAACACTATGTTCGTACTAATGAATATTGTTTAAGCATTTGCGAAATCCTTTCTAGTATTTCGCATTTAACGACTGATGGTTCAAGTACTATCAATTCTTTTCCAAAAGAACAAAGTTCCCTTATTAACTCATAATTGGGTATACAATCTATTGAAAAGAACGCCCCACTCCGCAGATTGGGATACTTATTCAGCAGAGCGTCCAGAGCGTTACCTTTCAATTTTTTTTGCGAATCATGGATAGGTTTTGTTATGATGTAGTCTTTAGAATAATCACTTACCCAAAATACGATATGTTCCAATGGGCTATCTTCATATAATGTAACACCAACTATATCTTCAAATCGTTCAGCAAGGTCTTCCTCACATGGAATGAATTTAACTTCAGGCAAAGAGGTTACCTTATCAATTCTATCTAGAGCAAAATTCAAAATCTTCTTATCGCTGTCTGATGCTCCTATGATATACCATCGATTATTATACTGCTTCAGCATATATGGATGGAAAACTATTTTCTTTTTTACTATGTCAGAAAATGTATGATATTCTAATTCAACGGCTACTTGGTTAGATGCATTGTCGAATAAAACACCTAACAAATTAGAATTCTGTAGATATGGATTGTTGCTAAAACTGATTACCTTCGGGCGTTCTTTTAGGCCAAGACCTATCTTGAAACGCTCTAACCATTCAAAATGCGCCAACCCATCAAATTGACCAATGGTGTTCAAAACTTCAAGAATAAGGTTGCTTTCTTCTTCAGATAACTCTTTTTTGAATATCGAAAAAGAAGGATCTGCATACCGAATATATCTTCTACCACCAACGCGGAAACGTTCTATTTCTGCAAAGAAAGGGTCATATTCCAAATAGTTTATATCCTTCTCAATGCAACGCTGTGTAACCTCTGGTAAGCCCGCAGAGGTAAGTCTATCATTACATATTTCCGTTAAATCATGAATATCATAGAAATGATGTCTGTCGGATAGTAATTCGTCAAGATACTTATATCGTGTTAAAGCATTCTTATTTGTTGGCATAATAAATAGTTTTTTGCAAAAGTATATATAAGAAACGAACTCTTCGTTCGTCTTCGCAAATTTTATGTGGTTTCATTGAAAATCTATGTGAAGTAAAATAATTGTCTCTATTTCTCTATTAAATAAGTTGTAAGCCTTTTTCAAAGAACAATCAATTGGGCAGAGATATTGATGTAATGCAGTCAAACGCTTGGTATATGTTTCAGAAGATTCGTTTCCTCAATCCACAGAGTGATTAAGAAGCGTTTGAGGGTAGTATGGAAAGCGATGAATTATATATTGGAGGTCTATAAAGTAGATTGTGTCAAGTTTAGAAGAGCCTACATTCATTATGATTTCTGAAGTTGTGGGTCTTAAATTTACCCTAAATTATTGAGCAATTCTGCCCTTTAGAAACAAAAGTTCTATCCCTCTACCACCCGCCTTTTGGGAATCAACTCACAAAAGTCTGGTACTTATTTTTATACTCCTAAAAGTTTATTTCCCGATTTTTCTGCCCTACTTACATAATCCACAATTAACCTTCTAAGTATTAAGCATATTTGTTATGACAGAAACTATGGCAGAAAAGCTTTTTGCTGTCATTACTGTTGTTGAGGGGATGGGTGCATAAGCTTGAAAGATATATACAGAGAAACAAGGAGGGTGATTTCGTTTTATGGTGTTATTTTTCAGCAGTTCTTATTAGTCTCTAATCAAAAGAAAGTGCATCGGATGAATATACGCATACAAAAAGTGTCCCGCAAAACGCTTGCGGGACACTTTCATATTTGGTTTAATCAGAAGATGATTATGCTTCGTCTTCCATTGCAGCCTGAGCCGCAGCGAGGCGTGCGATGGGCACACGGAACGGAGAGCAGCTCACGTAGTTGAGGCCTACCTTGTGGCAGAACTTCACAGAGCTGGGTTCACCACCGTGCTCACCGCAGATACCGCACTTCAGGTCGGGACGCTGATGACGGCCCTTGTCTACGGCCATCTGCACGAGCTGACCCACACCGTTTTGGTCGAGCACCTGGAAGGGGTCTACCTTCAGGATCTTCTTCTCCAAGTAAACGGGCAAGAAGTTGGCGATGTCGTCGCGGCTGTAACCGAAGGTCATCTGAGTCAAGTCATTCGTACCAAATGAGAAGTACTCGGCACGGCTGGCAATGCGGTCGGCAGTGAGGGCTGCACGCGGGATTTCAATCATAGTACCTACCTTGAATTCGATTTCCATTCCTTCTTCAGCGAAGAGGGCAGCAGCTTCGTCGCGAATTACCTTCTCCTGAGCCTCGAATTCATAAAGGATACCGGTGAGGGGCACCATGATTTCGGGATGAGGATCGTAGCCTTCGCGCTTCAGTTCGATGGCTGCGCCGAGGATAGCACGGGTTTGCATTTCGGTGATGCAGGGATAAGTGTTTCCGAGACGGCAACCGCGGTGTCCGAGCATGGGGTTGTGTTCGCACAAGCTCTCAACGCGCTGCTTGATATATTCTACGGTAACGCCCATGGCCTCTGCCATTTCTTTCTGACCCTTTGCATCGTGGGGAACGAACTCGTGGAGAGGAGGATCGAGCAGACGCACGTTCACGGGATAACCGTCCATGGCCTTGAAGATGCCCTTGAAGTCTTCCTTCTGGATGGGGAGCAACTTGGCAAGTGCTTTCTTACGTCCTTCAACGTCTTCTGCCAAGATCATTTCGCGCATGGCAACAATCTTGTCAGCATCGAAGAACATGTGCTCTGTGCGGCAGAGACCGATACCCACGGCACCGAACTTGCGAGCCACTTCGGCATCGTGCGGAGTGTCGGCGTTGGTGCGTACAACAAGCTTGGTGTGCTTCTTGCAGAGGTCCATCAATTCAGCAAAGTCGCCGGAGAGTTCGGCAGCCTGAGTCTTGATTTCTCCCTTGTAAACGCTACCGTTTGTACCATTGAGTGAGATGTAATCACCTTCCTTGAGAACAACGCCATCGATTTCTACGGTGCGGTTGTGATAGTCCACATTGATTGCACCTGCACCGCTCACGCAGCACTTACCCATACCGCGGGCCACCACAGCAGCGTGGCTGGTCATACCACCACGGGCAGTGAGGATACCTTCGGCTTCGGCCATACCGGCGAGGTCTTCGGGAGATGTTTCGATACGAACCATGATTACCTTGTGTCCATCGGCATGCCATTTCACGGCATCGTCAGCAAAGAAGACGATTTGTCCGCAAGCAGCACCGGGGCTGGCGGGAAGACCGCGAGTCAGTTCGGTAGCCTTTGCCAAAGCTTCCTTGTTGAAGACGGGGTGCAAAAGTTCGTCGAGCTTATTGGGTTCGCAGCGGTTGATGGCTGTCTTTTCGTCGATCATGCCCTGACGGAGCAGGTCCATAGCGATTTTCACCATGGCTGCACCGGTGCGCTTACCATTACGAGTCTGGAGGAACCAGAGTTTGCCTTCCTGAACGGTGAACTCCATGTCCTGCATGTCGCGATAGTGTTCTTCGAGCTTGGTTTGGAGAGCATCGAGTTGCTTGTAGATTTCGGGCATAGCTTCTTCCATTGAAGGATAGTTGGCCTTGCGATCTTCTTCGCTGATTCCCTGCAACTCTGCCCAGCGACGGCTTCCTTCGAGTGTGATCTGCTGCGGAGTGCGGATACCTGCCACAACGTCTTCACCCTGAGCGTTCACGAGCCATTCGCCATTGAAGAGGTCTTCACCTGTAGCGGCATCACGGCTGAAGCAAACGCCTGTGGCAGAAGTGTCGCCCATGTTACCGAACACCATGGCCTGAACGTTAACGGCTGTACCCCATTCTGCGGGAATGCCTTCCATCTTACGATAGAGGATGGCGCGGTCGTTCATCCAAGAGTCGAACACGGCGCAGATGGCACCCCACAACTGTTCGTAAGAATCGTTGGGGAAGTCCTTACCGGTCTGAGCCTTAACAGCTTGCTTAAACTTGGCAACAAGTTCCTTTAAGTCTTCCACTTCAAGCTCGTTGTCCAACTTAACGCCCTTGGCTTCCTTCACTTCTTCGATGATAGCCTCGAACGGATCGATATCTTCTTTGTTGACGGGCTTCATACCGAGAACAACGTCTCCGTACATCTGAACGAAGCGGCGATATGAGTCCCATGCGAAACGAGCATTGCCGGTCTTACGCACGATACCTTCCACCACTTCGTCGTTGAGACCGAGGTTCAGAATGGTATCCATCATACCGGGCATTGAAGCACGGGCACCTGAACGAACTGAAACGAGAAGCGGGTTCTCAACGTCGCCGAACTTGCTGTTCATCAGCTCTTCCACGTGGTGGATAGCCTTTTCAACATCGTCCTTCAACA
>JAEIGA010015988.1_pt1 | contig 11421 bp, 7 predicted proteins | sample 9270691 | NCBI WGS metagenome assembly JAEIGA01 (sample SAMN17057246, study PRJNA624740) | gut metagenome | biome: biome; isolation source: fecal sample | host: Bos grunniens | place: China: Xizang | collected 2019
GAGGCACAGCATATAAGCCGTGTTTTAAGAATGAAAAAGGGTGACGAGGTTACTCTTTGTGACGGGGAGGGTTCTTTCTACGAGGCGCGCCTTGTTGGCTTTGATGAAAAGAGTGTAACGGCAGAAATTATAAGTATGCGCCGTGCAGAAACGGAGCCACAGGTAAAGCTTTGTATTTTTCAGGGTGTACCCAAAAACCCCAAGCTTGAAACCATTGTTCAGAAGCTTACGGAGATAGGTGCGGCGGCAGTCGTGCCGATGGATACACAAAGGGCAGTTGCAAAGCTTGACAAAAGTGCAAAGGTGGAAAGACTTCGCAAAATAGCGCGTGAGGCGGCAAAGCAGAGTAAGCGTGGTATTATCCCCACGATATCTGATACAATGAGCTTTAAGGACGCAATCAAAGAGGCGGCAAAGGCTGACCTTATGATAATTGCTTATGAGGAAGAATGTAAAACCTCACTTAAATCTGCACTGCAGGGCAAAACACCCAAAAGTGTGAGCGTGCTGATAGGTCCTGAAGGCGGCTTTGAGAAAGAAGAAGTGGAAAAGGCAGTAGCACTTGGCGCAGTAAGCGTAACCCTTGGCAAACGTATTCTGCGTACGGAAACGGCACCTATTGCAATAAGCAGTGCGATACTGTACGAGCTGGGTGAAATGCAGTGATAAAGCTTTATTATACGTTTGCAAACCCCGATAGTACAGAATTTATAAAAAAATCGCTTTTTCTTTTCAGCGGAAAAAATGATTTTATTATAAAACGGACAAAAAACGGGAAACCGTACACGGGCGGAACCATATATTTTTCACTGTCGCACACAGACGGGCTTACCGTTTGCGTGGTAAGCGATGGTGAGATTGGCATAGATGCGGAAAAGATACGCACTGTAAAGAATAAGGAGAAAATTCTCCTGCGTTTTACGGGCGAAAAGGAACAGAAGCTGACAGATGTAGATTTTCTTAAAAAATGGACTTCCTTTGAAAGCAGGGTAAAATATTTTGGAGAAAAGCTTACCGTATGTCCGAATGCAAAAAAAGAACAGATTAATGTGCAAACAATTTCAATGAGTGAGTATATAGTTTCAATATGCTCGCAAAAGAAAGAAAAAATTATAAAGGAGAAAACAGATATGGCAGTTTTTTATAAAGCAGATATTCTTTTGCCAAAGGCAGAGGATTTGACAAAATGGAGCGTGGTTGCGTGTGATCAGTACACCTCACAACCAGAATACTGGGAAAAGGCAGCCCAGCTTGTCGGTGGGTGCCCAAGTACGCTTAACCTTGTATACCCCGAGGCGTTTTTGTCTGAGGGAGATGCAAGAATTGAAAAAATAAATAAAACAATGCAAAGCTATTGTGACAATGGCTTATTTAACCTCTATAAAAACTGTTTTATCTACGTGGAAAGAACTCTCAGCGGCGGCAGGGTGAGAAAAGGTATTGTAGGCGCAGTTGATTTGGAGGATTATGATTTTCATAAGGGAGTAAAAAGTAAAATCCGTGCAACAGAGGGCACAGTTATGGAAAGAATACCCCCACGTGTAAAGATAAGGGAAAATGCACCGCTTGAGCTTCCGCACGTAATGCTCCTTGTTGATGATGAGGAAAAGCTTCTTATAGAAAACATAAAAAAAGGCGAAAAGGTTTATGATTTTGAGCTTATGGCAAATGGCGGACATCTTGAAGGCTGGGTAGTAGACGGTGAAAATGCCGATTCATTTTCGGAAAATGTGGAAAAGTTTGCGAAAAATGCGCCTGACGGTCTTGTTTTTGCAGTAGGCGACGGAAACCATTCCCTCGCTACGGCAAAGACATGCTGGGAAAACCTTAAACCCTCTCTTACAGAAGAAGAAAGAAAAACGCACCCTGCACGTTTCTGCCTTGTTGAAATTGAAAATATTCACGATGATGTTTTAGAGTTTGAGCCTATACACCGCATTGTATTTGGTATAGAAGATAAAGATGCATTTTTGAAGAAAATTATGCAGGAGCTTGAGTGTGAGCCGTGTGATAACGGCGGTCAGCATGTAGTATTTGTGGCAGACGGCAAGAAGACAGACCTTTACATAGCAAAAATGTCTAGCCCTCTTGCAGTGGGAACAATTCAGAAGTATCTTGACAGCCTTACATATGAGGTTGACTATATCCACGGCGAGGATGTTGTGGAAAAGCTGAGCAATGATAAAGACGCAGTAGGATTTTTACTTCCCAAGCCTGAAAAAAGCAGCCTCTTTGAAACCGTAATAAAGGACGGAGCACTCCCGAGAAAGACCTTCTCAATGGGTGAGGCAAATGAAAAACGCTACTATATGGAGGCAAAAAGGATAAAATAAAACAAAAATATTTCTGTAATTGTTACAAAAAATATTTAAAATCACGCATAAAAACGAGCTTTGCCAATAAAATGTAACATCAAATGCAAAAACAAAAACCCCTATATATTGGGGTTTTTGTTTTGAGAAGATACAAAAAGTTAAGTAAATGTTACAAAGTTATAACAAAACCTGCAAAAAAGCTTGACAAAAGTCGTTTTGTTGGCTATAATGGGTGAGGCAAACGGAAAACGCCAAATTTATTTTTTCCGTTTGGTATTTAAAGGACGTGATTTAAATGTTTTTAAACAGAAAGGCTAAGTCGGTTGTCGCAGCCATATGTGCCGCAACATCGATTATGTGCAATATATTTACTGCGGCGGCGGCTCCTTACGGATATAGCAGTGTTGATGCTGTAAGGACAAAGGCGCTCGGTGAATATCTCAGTGCAAATGCAATCGTTGCAATGCTGCCTGATAAGGCGCCCACAGTAATTGATGAGGCTATAGAGCTTTCTTCGGAGGATGTGCTCGTTGCATACAAAACTGTAAGTGAGACCGAGGAGGTTTCTTACAATACAGTAAAAAGACTTAACTCCTCTCTTGAGGCAGGCTCTACCGTAACAGTACGTGAGGGTGTTGAGGGTGAGAAAACTGTTAAATACAGAGTTAAGTATGAAAACGGCGTAGAGGTTTCTAGGGAAGAGCTTGAGGAATATGTTACGAAGACCCCGCTTGATAAGATTGTTGAATACGGCAATAAAAATGCTACGGCAAATTCACCTGTAAACACAGGTAAGCTTAATTACAAATACGTAATTGAATGTAAGGCAACCGCCTATGATATGTCTCCCGAAGAAAACGGCGGATATGCAGGACAGACAGCAACGGGCGTACCGCTGGATAAGGGCGTTATTGCAGTTGACCCGAAGGTTATTCCTCTCGGCTCAAGAGTATATGTAGAGGCACTTGACGGAAGCTGGAGCTACGGTTACGCAGTTGCAGCAGATACGGGCGGCGCAATTAAGGGTAACAGAGTAGACCTTTGCTACAGAACAAGGTCTGAATGTATACAGTTCGGCAGAAGGTCATGCCGTGTATATGTACTTGATTAAATTCGCAAAAGAAGTTTTATATGGATAAAAGCGATTGGAAAAATAATTTCCAATCGCTTTTTGTATGGGGCAGATGAAGATTTTTTGCAAAGCAAAAAATCAACCATCATTTCGCATTTCGAACTTCGCATTTCGAATTTGTTATACTGCTCTCATACAAACAAGCTTAAGCTCATATATTGTCTTGGAGGGGATTTATATGAGTAATGCACCGCAACTTATGAAAAACACACTTTTACTTGCGGTGAGCAGTATACTGCTGAGGTTATGTGCACTCTGCTTTCAGGCATACCTTGCGGCAAAAGTTGGTGCGCAGGAGCTTGGTATTTTTGGTATAATCGCATCTGTGGGGGTGGTTTTTGCGACAGTAAGCATTTCAGGTATACGTTTTAGTGTGACACGGCTTGCAGCAGAAGAATTGAGCCTTGGAAACAAATTCCCCCATACTCTTATGCGGTGTGCATTTTCATATGCCGCTTTTTTCGGTTGCCTTGCAGGAACGGTTATGTTTTTCGGTGCTCCGTTTTTATCAAGGCATTGGGTTATGGAAATATCGGCTATAAGACCTCTTAAAATAATGGCTCTTTCAATGCCTCTTATTGCACTTGGCAGTTGTGCGGAGGGGTATTTTACCGCAAAACAGAAAATTTTCAGGATTGTTATTGCAGAGGTTTTTGCGCAGGCAGCAAGAATTGTGTTTGTAGTCTTTTCGTTTAATGTACAGAAGAATTTCAACTCGGCAGATGTGTTGGCAAAGGGATTTTTTGCGGCAGAGAGTGCGCTTTCTGTATCACTTCTTTTCCTATACTTTTTTGAAATCTTTGGAAAAAAGGAAAATGGTAAAAAGAAAAAGCACTTTAAAAACCTTGTCGGTACGGCACTGCCCCTTGCCGTAAGTGCGTATATGCGTACGGGACTATCCTCCCTTGGGCAGATTATTATTCCAAGAGGACTTAGAAAGGCAGGTATGGGCGCTGCAGGTGCATTTTCAACCTATGGAGTTATAGGGCAGATGTCTATGCCTGTGATAATGTTTCCTGCGGCACTACTCACTGCACTTGGTGAAATTCTTGTCCCGCGCCTTACGAGTGCACAGGTGCAAAAGCAGAAAATAGGAATAAGCTACATTGTAAATCGGGCACTTAGAATAGGAATTATATTCAGCTTTGGCGTGGCAGGCGTGATGCTCTTTTATTCAAACGAGCTTGGCGAGACTCTTTATAAAAGCAGTGAGGCAGGTCTCTATATAAAAATTTTCGCACCTCTCCTTCCCATTATATATATTGACTGCGTGACTGACGGTTGTCTTAAAGGGCTTGGTCAGCAGGTGTATTCTATGGTTTTTAATGTGCTTGAGGGCGTGCTTAATGTTGTTATGCTCTCCTTTTTACTTCCCAAAATGGCGATAATGGGATATATTGTTGTTATGTACATAAAAGAAATATTTAATGCCATGCTCAGTATGCACAGACTTTCAAAGGTTACGCCGGTTGATATAAATATAATGATGATGCTTTGCGTTTGCGCTGGCGTATGGGGTGCATGGATGATAAACGCTATGGTGGCATCTTCCTTTTGTCTTGCCGCAAAGCTTTGCACCTATTGCATTTTTTATATAGCGCTTATTTATATTATAAACGCGATTACCCGCGACGATATAAGATGGGTGGTTTCTCTCACCAATCCCAAAAAAATATGAGAAAACGCCCCGTCGGTGTTGACAAAAACGCCTTACGGCGGTAAAATAGAAAGATAGTATAAGAAAAGAGGCGACGCACTATGACAAATCTGATTTTGCCAAAAGACTATAACGCAAAGCTTTCACTTCGTGAAACACAGCGTGCAATAAAAATTGTTAAGGATAATTTTCAGCGCAAGCTTTCTTCAGAACTTAATCTTGACAGAGTAACTGCGCCCGTTATTGTAACAAAGTCAAGCGGAATAAATGATGATTTGAGCGGTGTTGAGCGTAAGGTAGAGTTTGACGTGGGTGCAACGGGTGAGGTTGCCGAGATTGTTCAGTCCCTTGCAAAGTGGAAAAGGATGGCACTGTATCGTTACGGGTATGAGCCCGGTGAGGGTATATACACAGACATGAATGCCGTGCGCCGTGATGATAAAATGGATAATCTTCACTCTCTTTTCGTTGACCAGTGGGACTGGGAAAAGGTTATCAGCCGCAGTGAAAGAAACGAAGAATTTTTAAAGGATACGGTACGTAAAATTGTAAAGGCGGCGGCAGACACCCAGGAAGTTCTTTGTGAGTCGTTTCCCGTTTTGGGCAAAACGATTGAAAGAGAAGTATTCTTTATAACCTCTCAGGAGCTTGAGGATATGTACCCCAATCTTACTGATAAGGAAAAAGAGGATGCTATTACAAAAGAGCATAAGACAGTTTTCCTGATGCAGATAGGAAAGGTTTTAAAAAGCGGAAAACCGCACGACGGTCGTGCCCCTGACTATGATGACTGGACACTTAACGGTGATATTTTAGTATGGAATGATGTGTTAGGCCGCAGTGTGGAACTTTCGTCAATGGGTATACGTGTTGATAAACATTCCCTCAGAAGTCAGCTTCAGGAGAAGGATGCACTTGACAGAATGAAGTTTGATTACCATAAAATGATTGATGATGAAACGCTCCCCCTTACAATCGGCGGAGGTATCGGTCAGTCAAGACTTTGTATGCAGATGCTCTGCAGGGCACATATAGGTGAGGTACAGGTCAGCGTATGGCCTGAACAAATGCGTAAAGAGTGTATGGATAAGGGAATATTCCTACTGTAAAGCATTTTAAGGATGTGAAAAAAATCCAGACCGTAAAAGAACAGCAGTATAATAAATTCGAAATGCGAAATTCGAAATGCGAAATGTTGGAGGATTTTTTGCTTTGCAAAAAATCTTCATAAATAAAAGACTCTGTACCCCAAGTGTGGGTGTGGCAAAATGCAATTATTTTGTCGCACCCTTTTTCCTTGCTCTGTTTTATAAAAATAACCAAAAAATATAAAATAAAAGCAATTCCTTTGTGCAAAATGCCGAATAAAAAAATAAATTATTGTGCATCATACGGATATATAAGAATATGAATTTATAGTAAAATTATATTAAGCCTAGGAGAGTCGAACCCAATATGGTTTAAAAACAGAAATTTCGTATAATACTGCAGAAAATTCTGCAAATATATGACGCCCTACAAAACCGACAAATTGAAAGCATACAAATTTAACAAGTTTAAGGCATATTAGGTTCGACTCTCCTAGGCTTACGGAGACACTCTTCGTATATTACAAAAACGAAGTAAAAAAGCTTGGTATACTTCGTGGAAAGGATGGTTATAGCAATGAATGTATTTAGTGGAGAGAACATCAGAAATGTAGTAGTATTAGGTCACGGCGGAGCAGGAAAGACATCGCTTGTTGAAGCGATTTTACATAAAGCCGGCGCATCTGACAGATTTGGTAAAATTGCAGACGGAACTACCGTAAGCGATTATGACGCAGAAGAAATCAAGAGAAAGATTTCTGTAAATCTTTCAATGGCTCCCTGCGTATGGCATACACCGAAAATTCCCGATTCAAAGCTTAACCTTATCGATACACCCGGTTACTTTGACTTTTCGGGTGAGGCTATGGGCGGTCTTCGTGCTGCCGAGAGTGCGCTTATAGTTATAAATGCGAAAAACGGTGTGCAGGTTGGTACTGAAAATGCGTGGAAGTATGCGACCGAACGCTCTATGGCAAAGATGATGTTCATTAATTTTATGGATGATGAAAATGCCGATTTTGACAGGGTTGTGACGCAAATTCACGATAAGTTCGGCGCAGCAGCAGCCGTATTCAGAGTTCCTATCAAAGAAGGTAAGGAAATGAAGGGTTATGTCAACATAGTAAGCGGTAAGGCATACTCTGTTGCAAATGATGTTGAAACTGAAATTCCCATTCCTGAAAATATGAAGGCATCTTACGATAAATACCACGATGCACTTGTGGAGGCGGTTGCCCTGACAAGTGATGAATTACTCGAAAGATATTTTGCGGGCGATACAATCACAGATGATGAAATGCGCAGTGTTCTCAAGGGCAGTGTTAAGCAGGGCCTTGTTGTTCCCGTATACGGCGGATTTTCTGTTGAAAAGACCTTTGCAGTGCGTTCGCTGATGGATGCTATGCTTAAATATTTACCCTCACCCGTAGAGGCAGAGACTGTGCCCGCATGTGATGAGGCGGCACCCCTTAGCGCAATAGTATTTAAAACGCTGGCAGATTCCTACGGAAAAATCTCTGTTGTAAGAGTTATGAGCGGCTCGCTCAAGGCTGATTCGACAGTACATAATATAACAAAGGACATTAATGAAAGAATTGGTAAGCTTTATGTACTCCGTGGTAAAAAGCAGATAGAAGTGCCTGAGATTAAGGCGGGCGATATAGGCGCAGTTACAAAGCTTTCATATACACTTACTGGCGATACCCTCGGAAAGCAGGGAACAGAGGAGCTTGAAGGAGTTGCTCTTCCGCCCACGGTTATAAAAATGGCGGTTGTTCCGCAGGCAAAGGGTGACGAGGAGAAAATAAGCGCAGGTCTTAACAAGCTTCGTGAAGAGGATCCGACTTTCTCTGTTGTTACAAATCAGGAAACAAAGGAAATGGTTATTTCAGGTACGGGTGAGCTTCACCTTGACGTTATTACGAGTAAGCTTAAAACAAAGTTCGGTGTAGCGGTTGAGCTTAAAGTTCCTAAAATTGCATACAGAGAAACTATCAGAAAGAGTGTTAAGGTTCAGGGCAGACACAAGAAACAGTCAGGCGGTCACGGACAGTTTGGTGATGTATGGATTGAATTCAGCCACCACGAAGGAAATGACCTTATTTTCGAGGAAAAGATTGTCGGCGGTGCAGTTCCAAAGAACTATTTCCCAGCAGTTGAAAAGGGCCTTTTGGAATGTATCGGAAAGGGCGTATTGGCAGGATATCCTGTAGTAGGTCTTAAAGCGGTACTCGTTGACGGTTCCTACCATCCCGTAGACTCTTCAGAAATGGCGTTTAAGGTAGCGGCATCAATTGCGTATAAGGATGGTCTTACGCAGGCAAGCCCCGTTCTCCTTGAGCCTATCGGACATCTCGAGGTTAATATGCCCGAGGAGCTGATGGGTGACATTATCGGTGATATTAATAAGCGCCGTGGCAGAATTTTAGGAATGAATCCTATCGGTGACGGTCTTGGAGAGGTTATTGCGGAAGTGCCCGAGGCTGAAATGTGCAAGTATGCTACAGACCTTCGCAGTATGACAAGAGCGAGGGGTAAGTTTACATTCCAGTTTGAAAGATATGAGGAAGTGCCTGAAAATATTGCGCAAAAAGTGATAGAGAGCGCAAAGGCTCAATAAAAGAAACTGTTTTAAGGAGAAATTTGCGCAATGCAGATTTCTCCTTTTGTTTAAAAAGTTTTATTATTGTGCATAATTATGTTGAAAGGGGTTTTAAAGTATGAAAAGAATTCTTTTGGTAGTAACTGTAATATGTATGTTTTTTGCAGGATGCAATGCAAATGCAAAGGACATAGGTGAAAAAAAGGCGAAGGAAATAGCTCTTTCTCACGCAGGTGTTGAAAATGGTAATGTAACCTTTGTTAAGGCAGAGGCGGACCGTGAAAACGGTCAAAAGATATATGAGGTTGAGTTTTACACAAATGACCATAAAGAGTATGATTACGAGGTGGATGCGCAGAGCGGCGAAATCCTCTCATACGATTATGATGCGGAAAATTACAATTTCACTTCAGGCGGCAAGGATGAAAATATAAGCACTGCAACGCAGTCTGTTGAAACGTCGCAGACTGAACAGACACCGCAAAAGGAGATAAGTGAAAAAGAGGCAAAGGAAATTGCACTTAAAAAGCTTCCCGAAGCAAATGAAAGTAATATTCGTGAATTTAAAAAGGACTATGATGATGGAAAACTGTTTTATGAAGGCAAGATTGTTCTTGGGAAAACGCAGTATGAGTTTGAAATTGATGCGTCAAACGGAAATGTCGTAAAATGGGAAAAAGACTCCGTCTTCGATGACTAAATAAAAGAGGGAATTTGCAAGATTTTATAATGCAAATTCCCTTGGTTTTTGTAAATCGATAAAAAAATACCCTATTGCGGGTAAAATGGGCAAAATATGCTTGCATTTAGCCAAAAAAGTGGTATAATAAATTGGATAGGATGGATAACCGAAACGAAATAATCCGAACCTGCCCAAAATGGCTGAAAATAGGCTTTTTCTTTGTTGTCGGTCTTGAAATACGAAATAGTATTCCTGCGCCCTGCCGCCTTGAAAAATCTCGATTTTGAGCCATTTTGGGTTCGGAGAATTTTTTGCACACGGTTTTTCGTCAGTACAAGACAAAAACGAAGCATATACTGACGTATATGCAAGGCTTTTAACACAGTAATGGCGGAAAACAGAAAGCAAAAAACAGAGTTTGAATTATTTCGTTTCGGTTAGTATGCTATCTTGAAAAATGAGAGAAATTTTATGATATATTTTGAGGTGATTTTGATGATGAACAAAAAAACAATCGAAGACATCCAGGTAAATGGTAAAAAGGTTCTTGTACGCTGCGACTTTAACGTACCGCTTGACAAGGACGGAAACATTACCGACGAAAACAGAATTGTAGGCGCTATGCCCACAATCAAGTATCTTGCAGATAACGGCGCAAAGGTTATACTTTGCTCTCATATGGGTAAGCCCAAGGGTGAGCCTAAGCCCGAATTTTCTCTTGCACCTGTTGCTAAGAGACTTTCAGAAAAGCTTGGTAAGGAAGTAATTTTTGCCGCAGATGATAACGTAGTAGGAGAGAATGCGAAAAAGGCTGTGGCAGAAATGAAGGATGGTGACATCGTTCTTCTTGAAAACACACGTTACAGAGCAGAAGAAACAAAGAATATCGATACATTCAGCAAAGACCTTGCATCACTTGCAGAGATTTTTGTTAACGATGCATTCGGTACTGCACACAGAGCGCACTGCTCAACAGTTGGTGTTACAGATTATCTTCCTGCAGTTTGCGGTTACCTTATCCAGAAAGAAATCGAGTTCCTTGGAAATGCAGTTAATAACCCTGTTCGTCCCCTTGTTGCAATCCTTGGCGGAAGCAAGGTTTCAAGCAAAATCAGCGTAATTGAAAATCTTCTTGACAAGGTTGACAAGCTTATTATCGGCGGCGGTATGGCATATACCTTTATGGCTGCAAAAGGTCAGGAAGTAGGCGACAGCCTTCTTGAAAAAGATTATATCGACTATGCAAAGGAAATGATGGAAAAAGCAAAGGATAAGCTTCTTCTTCCCATTGATACAGTTGTTGCAAAGGAATTCAGTAATGATGCAGAAAGCAAGGTTGTAGCAGAGGGCGGTATTGAGAAAGGCTGGCAGGGTCTTGATATCGGACCTAAGACTATTGAGCTTTTCTCAGATGCTGTTAAAAACGCAAAGACAGTTGTATGGAACGGACCTATGGGTGTATTTGAAATGCCTTCATTTGCTAAGGGCACAAATGCAATTGCACGTGTTCTTGCAGATATTGATGCTACAACAGTTATCGGAGGCGGAGACAGTGTTGCGGCAGTTAATCAGGCAGGTCTTGGCGATAAGATGAGCCATATTTCAACAGGCGGCGGTGCAAGCCTTGAATTCCTCGAGGGCAAGGAGCTTCCCGGTATAGCAGCACTTCAGGATAAATAATAAATGCGAAATTCGAAATGCGAAGTGCGAAGTGAAGGAGGATTTTCGCAAAAACGAAAATCTGCCATAATTTTCAACTTTCAATTTTCAATTAGCTTATTGAGTTTTGACGGAATTAACCGTTTATGAAAGGACGAAATAATATGAGAAAAATTCTTGCTGCAGGAAACTGGAAAATGAACAATACCCCCTCTCAGGCAGTAGCTATGATAAATGAACTTAAAGGCAAGGTAGCAGGATGTAAGAACGATGTTCTTCTTTGTCC
>JAEIGA010015989.1_pt1 | contig 11421 bp, 10 predicted proteins | sample 9270691 | NCBI WGS metagenome assembly JAEIGA01 (sample SAMN17057246, study PRJNA624740) | gut metagenome | biome: biome; isolation source: fecal sample | host: Bos grunniens | place: China: Xizang | collected 2019
CGTCGAGAATCCACTCTGAGAGCCACTTCTCATACTGGTCGAGAGGAAGGTACCAATGCTTGGTCTCCTTCTTCACAAGTTCGCCACCGCTGAGCGCCGACTTAGGGTTGATGAGTTCATCCGGACTGAGGGTGGCACCGCACTTCTCGCACTGGTCACCGTATGCTCCCTCTGCGCCGCACTTAGGACATGTTCCTGTGATGTAACGGTCCGCGAGGAAGGTCTTTGTCTCCTCGTCATAGTACTGCTCGCTCACCTTCTCTATGAACTTGCCTTCATCATAGAGCTTGCGGAAGTAGTCCGCTGCATTCTTGTGATGAGTCTTTGATGAAGTCCTTGAATATATATCGAAATTGATTCCGAGTCCTGTAAAAGAATCCTTGATGATCTTGTGGTATCTGTCCACGATATCCTGAGGGGTACATCCCTCCTTCTGTGCCTTGATGGTGATAGGCACTCCATGCTCATCCGATCCGCAGACATAGAGGACATCCTCTCCTCTCATTCTAAGGTACCTGACATAGATGTCCGCAGGCACATACACACCGGCAAGGTGACCGATGTGGACCGGACCGTTGGCGTATGGAAGCGCACAGGTCACAAGGGTTCTGTTGAATTTCTTGGTCATATTATTATATTTTAAATACATTTTCATCTTAAAGTTCCATGCTCAGAGTGACGTGACGTCATACTCTTCCGAGCTCCTTGTTCAGCATCGTACGGACCTTGTTCAGAGAATCTATTTCCGTAAGGAGAGCTATCTGATCATCCGCAGCCGGCAAAGCCGCCATCTTCTCCTTCACCATGAGGTCGACCCTACGGCACTGGTATGCTATGAGCGATTTAGGAACATACATCACCAACCTTGTCGAAGGAGCAGTCATCGACTGCTCATAATTCCTGACGGTAATCTGATATTTTTCTATCAGGATTTCCTTCGCCACTGCCGCAATCTCCTCATCCATGCTGTTGAGCATCCTCTGCTGCATCTGCTGCTGGGTGAGTCCCTCCTGATACATCTCGAAATATGCCTCATAGGTCTTTTCATACGAAGGATTGAGGAAGACAAGATCGCTGTCTGCAAGAGTGCCGTCTATGAAGTCCGCAACGGTCACACGTTCTTCCGTAAAGTATTTGGAATCCTTGTCGAACTCCAGTTCTGAGCATCCGTCCTCAAGCACGAAACACAGCAATTCCCTCTCACACGCCTCCACATACTGGTTTTCTATCCTGACAGGACCAGTCGATGGCTTAGGCTCGACATAAGGCATCCCGCCACCATATTCATCCACAGGATATGGCGGAATCGGCTGCCAGTCCGGCGCGGCGGCCGCAAGCTCCTTCTGCGCCTCCCTGTCACGCTGCTTCTTCTCGGCAATAAGCATATCTGTCCTTGTCCTGTTTATCCTGTCGGAAAGTATATGCTCGTCAATCTCGAATCTTCCGGCACTTGCTCTGACATACACCGCTCTGACCACGGCATCAGGCATCAATGCTATCGTATCAGCTATATCGTTGATCAGCGTCGCTCTCTTGAGAGGATCGTTTCCGGCCTCATCAAGAAGCAGCTCCGTCTTGAAATCGACGAAATCACGTTCATTCATCCTGATGTAGTCCTGCACTTCCTCCAGGGTGTGCCTGCGCGCAAAATCATCCGGATCCTGTCCGTCAGGCAACAGCACGACCTTCACATTCATTCCCTCCTTCAGCACCAGGTCTATACCCCTGAGGGCCGCCTTGATTCCGGCTCCGTCACCGTCATATATTATGGTGACATTGTTGGAGAATTTCCTGATGAGCCTTATCTGCTCGACAGTAAGGGACGTTCCACTGGAAGCCACCACATTGGTGATTCCAAGCTGATGCATCGACAGGACATCGAGATATCCTTCCACAAGGATACATCTGTCCTGACGCGATATTTCATTCTTCGCGAAATAGATTCCATATAGAGACCTGCTCTTGACATAGATCTCAGTCTCCTTGGAGTTCACGTATTTCGGTATATTCTTGTCTGTCTTCAGCGTACGGCCACCGAATGCGATCACACGGCCGCTCACCGAATGTATCGGGAAGATGACCCTGTCATGGAAGTTATCCACTACCCTTCCGTCTTCGTACTGCTTACAAAGTCCCGTGTCAAGCAGATATTCCTCCTTATATCCGGCGGCACGGGCCGCCTCGGTGAAGGTCGTACGCATGACCGGAGCCCATCCGAGACCATATTTCCTTATGGTATCATCAGTGAGCCCACGACTCCTGAAGTACTGATATCCTATCGTCTGTCCCTCCGGAGTGCCGAGGCTGTCCACAAAGAACTTTCCTGCATATTCGGAAACCAGAAGCAGACTTTCGTTGCGCTGGCGCTTGGCTATGTCCTCGGCAGTCTCCTCAGTCTCGACAATCTCGACATTGTATTTCTTCGCAAGATATCTCAGCGCCTCCACATAGGTCATGCTTTCATGCTCCATGACAAATCCTACGGCAGTACCCGACTTTCCACAACCGAAGCATTTGAATATTCCCTTCGACGGAGATACGACAAATGAAGGAGTCTTCTCATTATGGAACGGGCAACAGGCCTTATAGGTAGCTCCGGCCCTTTTGAGGGTAACGAAGTCACCTATCACATCCTCGATCTGTGCCAGGTCAAGGATCCTGTTCACCGTTTCCTGAGGTATCATTACTGTTCGTCTATCTTTTCGTAATCATCGATAATCTTCTTCATCTTCCATGAAGACAGGAGTTCCGACGCTCCATATACTATGAGGGCAGCACCGGCGATAACCCCGATGGTCTCACCTACAAAATCAGGCTTGGTGATGAGGAATACACCTGCCGCGAGCACTATAATGGGCAGAAGGAAGGACCATATACCCACCCTCATCACATTATTGGCGCTTATCAGGGTCACTATCTGAAAGAGACCGAAGCATATCAGCACAAAGGCTATCATGTATATGAGGAATCCGGCAGCTATGCCCGGGAATGCAAAAAGGACAGCTCCAAGAACCAGGTCAACCACAGCATTGAAGCCCATCAGGCCCATAGCACCGTTGCTTTTGTTCTTATATCCGACAATCAACGACACAAGCCCCGACGCAAACAGGAACGCCGCGATTATACGTACGACAAGCTCAAGAGCGTTAGTCTTGCTCATTACCATCACAATACCGACTGCAAGAGCTGTAAGAGCCCTTATCGGGCCATTGAATTTATTTTTATATCCAAATGTAATCATATGATGTTCCGCTAATTTACGCCAACTTACAAAGGTACATATTTTTGGGCAAAAAGAAGGCCGACTGAACATAAATTCAGTCGGCCTCATCAACTTTTCACGCTTTAAAACGGAAGGTCATCATCTGCCGGTGCTGACATGTCGTCAGCTGACGGCATCGGGATATCGTTCTGTACCGATGCAGGCTGGCTCCAGCCATTCTGCTGAGGAACGCCGGCAGGCTCGATGCGCCATGCCCTGACGTCTGTGTACCAGCGGCCGTTGAACTCCCTGCTGCTCAGATTGAAGGAAATCCTGACCTTGTCGTTGACCTGATATTTTTCAAGTTCCCTGACCTTTTCCTCTCCCCAGACATTCATGCATATCTGAGACGGATAGTTTCCTTCCTGATATTCAAAGATGAACTCCTGTTTCGACCATGCACCTCTTGCAGAGGTACCGGTCTGTACGCCAAGCTTACGGACAATTCTGCCTTCGAGTTCGAGTGCCATTACTTAGCAGCCTCTTCGATGAACTTACCCACCTTGAGAACCTCTACGTCGAAGATAAGAGTAGAGTTAGGCTCGATCATGCTTCCGCGTGGAGCTCTCTTGCCATAACCAAGCTCTGAAGGAATGTAAAGAGTAACCTTTCCACCCTCACCTACAAGGCCGAGACCCTCTGTCCAACCCTTGATCACCTGGTTTGCCACGAACTGTGTAGAATCGTTCTCGTCGAATACTCTGCCGTCAAGGAGCTGGCCCTTGTAGTTAACCCATACTGTATCCTTTGGACCGATCTTCTCAGCAGCACCTGCGCTGATGATTGTGTACTGGAGGCCTGTTGCTGTTGTATCAACGTTCTCCTTGCGAGCGTTCTGTGAGAGGAATGCCTTCTCAACCGCTGCGTTAACCTCGTTCTTGAAGTTTGTACGAGCCTGGAGGTAACCGTTGATGATCATGTTCATCTGGTAAGGGTCGATGTCGAACTTCTTTGCGAAAGCGCTGTCGATTCTGACCTTGGCACTAGGAGTACCAGCCTTGTAAGCATCCTTGATACCCTTCTCAAGCTCTGCCATATTGAGGTCAGATACCTTCTCATAGAAACCCTGCTGCTGGAACATCATACCATAGTTCACACCCATAAGGTAGCTGATTGAATCAGTAAGGCTCTTGGTAGGGCAGAGGTCTGCAACACTCTTCTCTGCCTCAGCACGAAGTCTGTCATACTCGCTTGACTGACCACATGAAACTGCAAGTACAGCTGCAACAGCTGCGATTGCGAAAATCTTGATTGTCTTCATATTCTATAAGTTTTGTTATTGATAATTTCTAAAAAGCGGGCAAATATAATTATTTTATTTGGAAATCTGCGGAAATTTTGCTTAACTTAGTATGCTAAAACGTGTAGACCATGACGATAGATTCCACTATGCTTCACTCGAAGCTGAAAGATTTCTTCGGCTTCGACTCGTTCAAGGCTGATCAGGAACGCATAATCCGTCACCTTGTAGACAAGAACAATGCATTCGTCCTTATGCCGACAGGAGGCGGAAAGTCACTCTGCTACCAGCTGCCTGCCCTGGTCATGGAAGGAACAGCCATCGTCATATCCCCACTCATCGCATTGATGAAGAATCAGGTGGATGCAATCCGAGGTTTCGTTGCCGGAAACGACGGGATAGCACACTTCCTGAACTCATCCCTCAACAAGGCTCAGATCGCAGAGGTGCGCAAGGACCTCCTCTCGGGAGCGACCAAACTTCTCTATGTTGCTCCGGAATCTCTTACAAAGGCAGAAAACGTAGCCATGCTGAAGGAGATAAAGATATCGTTCTATGCAGTAGACGAAGCACATTGCATCTCGGAATGGGGTCACGATTTCAGACCTGAATACAGAAGAATACGGAATATAGTGGAAGAGATCGGCATCGCACCGATAATCGCTCTTACGGCGACAGCTACGCCAAAAGTACAGAACGACATACTGAAGAATCTCGGAATGCCTGACGCAACCGTATTCAAGTCTTCATTCAACAGATCCAACCTCTACTATGAAATAAGGGATAAATCTGATCCGAAAAGAGATATAATCAAATATATAAAGCAGAATCCCGGCAAGTCAGGCATCATCTACTGTCTAAGCAGAAAGAAAGTGGAGGAACTTGCGGAGCTTCTGAATATCAACGGAATAAAGGCCGCTCCATATCACGCCGGACTGGATGCGAAGACCCGCGCCGAGAATCAGGACAAGTTCCTGATGGAGGAAATCGATGTGATCGTTGCGACCATAGCGTTCGGAATGGGCATCGACAAGCCTGATGTGAGGTTCGTCATCCATTATGACATTCCGAAGAGCATCGAGGGATATTATCAGGAGACCGGACGTGCCGGACGAGACGGACGCGAAGGCCAGTGCATAACATTCTACAGCTACAAGGACATACAGAAACTGGAGAAGTTCATGCAGGGCAAACCTATCGCCGAACAGGAGATCGGCAGACAGCTCCTCATGGAGACAGTAGCCTACGCAGAATCTAACTCATGCAGAAGAAAGCTGCTGCTCAGCTATTTCGGGGAAGATTATGAGGTGGAGAACTGCGGAGCATGCGACAACTGCCTGCATCCGAAGAAACAGTTCGACGGACGCGAGGAGATGTCAATGGTCATAGAGCTCATCGAGACACTCCCTGAGAGATTCAAGATGGAACACCTCGCCAACATTCTTGCCGGAGAAAACAACTCGATCATAAAATCATACAGGCATGACAAGCTGGAATTGTTCGGAGCCGGAAAGGAGCACTCCGTAAGATTCTGGAATGCAGTCATCCATCAGGGTATGGTACTGCACTTCCTTCATAAGGACATAGAGGCATATGGACTGATTTCAGTGACTGACGAGGGACGTGCATTCTACGAGAACCCATATACCATCATGCTGACAGAAGACAGGGTATTTGTGGACGGAGAGGACGATGACGACGAAGCAGCTGCCGGTGTACGTGGAGGCGGAGGAGGCGACGAAACCCTGCTGGCAATGCTCAAGGACCTGCGCAGAGACATCGCGAGGAAGCGCGGTCTGCAGCCTTGGGTTATCTTCGGAGACCCTTCTCTGGAGGATATGTCCATAATGTATCCTATCACCGTTGATGAACTGAAGAACTGTCAGGGAGTCGGCGAAGGCAAGGCAAAGAAGTTCGGAAAGGAATTCCTTGAACTGATCGCCTGTTATGTGGAGGAGAACGAAATCATGCGTCCGGACGACTTTGTAATGAAGTCGGCAGTCAACAAGTCTGTAAACAAGGTCTTCATAATCCAGAGCATCGACAGGAAACTTCCGTTCGAGGACATTGCCGATGCACGCAAGATGGAGATGGAAGAACTTATGGACGAAATAGAGGCGATCGTATACTCAGGAACCACACTCAATATAGACTATTATCTCGAGCAGACACTCGACGACGATGTGATAGAGGGCATATATGACTATCTGCATGATGAAGCGGAGTCAGACGACATAGCTGCGATCATGGAAGACCTGCGTGACGACTATGACGAAATGGAAGTCCGTCTCGTCCGCATCAAGTTCCTCTGCGAGGTAGCCAACTGACATTCACAACAAAGAATGTCATCCAGAGCAAAGTCGAGGGTTCTCCCTACAGCTCCAGCCAGCGGATATCCTTGTCGCGGTTCCAATATGAGAGCTGCCGCTTGGCGTAGTGACGAGTGTTGCGCTGTATGAGTTCTATGGCACGGTCCAGCGAAGTGACAGGTCCGTCACCCGGGGTTGTCGGAGTCCATCCTTCCGTGCTCACCTTCCCGTCCATATAGTCAAACCAGTCGAATATTTCCTTATAGCCTACTGTCTGCAGCGCAGCCAAGTCCCGATATTCCGTCAGCGAACGCACCTCATCGACAAGTCCGTCATCGACCATCTGGAGGACCCTCCTGTTACACCTGTCATACAGGACCTCCCTGGGTCTGGTCAGCCCTATCTTTTCTATCTCGAAGTCACGTTTCTTGGATTGATTCTTCTTGAATGACGAGAAGGGCTTTCCTGTCATCAGGCAGACCTCGAGTGCACGTACCACACGCTGACCGTTCGCTACATCTATGACTGCATAGCTTTTAGGATCCAGTTTCTGCAGGTCAAGTCTTAAGGATTCCACACCTTCTTCCCGAAGACGGGCCATAAGTTCGTCACGGAGCTTGAGGTCAGCTGACGGGAAATCATCCAGACCATTTACAAAAGCATCTATATAGAAGCCTGATCCCCCGGCCATCACAAGAGTCTCATGTCCCTCGTCAAAGAGCCTGTTTATAAGTTCCAGAGCCTCCAGTTCATATTTTCCGGCAGTGTAAAGCTGAGTTACTGTATGGGAGTGAATAAAATAATGCCGGACAGCTGAGAGCTGTTCGGCAGACGGCACAGCAGTGCCTATTGTCATTTCCTTGTATATCTGACGCGAATCGCATGATATGACAGGAGAATCATACTTGAGCGCAGTCTCTATGCTGTAGTCTGTCTTACCTACAGCAGTCGGTCCCAATATTATGATCAGCTTCCTTTTCATGTCAGCACATTTTTGCCTGCCGACTATTCGTCATCCTCCTCGTCTCCGTAAATCTCTTCAGATTCGTCGTCGTCATTATCATCGTCGTCCTCGAAATCCTCATCGAAGTCATCATCATCCGGATCCTTCTTCTTGTCATCCGGAAGGTCTTCGAATGCGACATAACCATTCTCAAATTCTATAGGATTAGGGCCTTTGGTCTCGACAAGGAGAGGATAGAGGACGTTACGACGCTCTTCACCTACTCCGTCAAAGGTCACGATCACACTCTTGACATTAGTGGTATCATAGAAATATATGAACTTGTCTTCTCCCCTCTTGTGGCACTGGCCGGCAGTCACATTGTCTATTGTTCCCAGTCCGAAATCCTGGAACACACTGTAACGGGCTGCAACATCACCCTTGGCATCAAATGCCTTGAAAAGCACGACCTGATCCTGTGGAAAATCCATATCGGCCCTCATCTGCTTATGAAGGCTGTAAAGTGAGGCTGTATCCTTCACCTCATATACGCGCGCAAATCCCTTTATTCCGGGAAGGGAGACCCTATATCTCAGTATCATAGACAGTTAGAATTGTTCGTGGGCAAAAAAACGCCTCCAGTACTCCCGGAAGCGAAGTCAAAGATAATAAATTTTCTTTTCCATAAACCTAAAAAAATTGCATAAATAACAGGCTCATCCTGCATTCAAAACGATTATTATAATACAAGTCAGGCAATTACACCATCAGATATTTGAAGGCAATCATGGCGACATCAAAAAAATTTCATTATGTCCCGCAAAATGACTATTTTTGATTTTCGGTATGGACAACACTCTGATCCAGGATTCATTCAAAAGCATAGCCGCCGAGTCGAGGGGGCTGTTCAAGGACAATGGAAGCCGATTCATTGCCCACGCATATCCCGTTGAAACAGAAGAGGAAGTAAAGGAAATCGTCGCAGCACTCAAGAAGGAGTATTACGACGCGAGGCACCATGTTTATGCATACAGGCTTGGATATCAAGGCGACAGGTTCAGGGCGAATGACGACGGCGAGCCTTCGGGATCTTCCGGACGTCCAGTGCTCGGGCAGATAGATTCCAACGGGCTGAGCGACATCCTCGTCGTGGTGGTGAGATATTTCGGAGGCATAAAGCTGGGGATACCCGGATTGATCAGGGCATACAAGACAGCTACGGCAGATGCGATTGCAAATGCCGAGATAGTGGAGAAGATCGCCTCGAAGATGTACAGGGTACATTTCGGCTACATGAGCATGAACAGTGTCATGAAGGTATTCAAGGATATGGGGCTGGAACAGAAGAATCAGCAGTTCGACATGGAATGCAGTCTGGACACAAGTGTACGGTTGTCGCAGGTGGACACATTTCTGGAAAGGATCGGAGATGTCGAAGGCTGCAGGGTCGAAGAAATTTAATTATAAAGACGACAATATGGCCAAAAGTTTAATTTCCATCAGAGATTTCACCAAAGAGGAAATCCTGCATGTACTCGAAACAGCAAGGGAGTTCGAGCAGAACAGGGAGCAGAAGTTCCTTGAAGGGAAGGTGATTGCAAGCCTCTTCTTCGAGCCATCCACAAGGACAAGGCTCAGTTTTGAAACAGCAATCAACCGCCTCGGAGCAAAAGTCATCGGCTTCTCGGATGCCAGCAATACAAGCCAGAGCAAAGGAGAGACCTTGAAGGACACCATCAAGATGGTCAACAATTATGTTGACATGATCGTGATGCGCCATCCGCTTGAGGGAAGTTCGCGCTACGCTTCCGAGGTTGCGACAGTGCCGGTCGTCAATGCCGGCGACGGAGCCAACCAGCACCCGTCACAGACACTTCTTGACCTCTATTCCATCATCCAGACACAGGGAAAACTCGAAGGCCTGACGATAAACATGGTTGGAGACCTCAAATACGGCCGTACCACCCACTCGCTGCTTCAGGCGATGTCACATTTCAATCCAAGATTCATCTTCACCGCTCCGGAGGAGCTGAAGATGCCGAAGGAATACAAGGATTTCCTCGACAGAAGAGGCATCGAATACATAGAGACTGACTCTCTCGACGCATACCTGAATGACTGTGACATCCTCTACATGACCCGCGTACAGCAGGAGCGCTTCACTGACCCTATGGAATATGAGCGCGTGAAGGATGTATATACATTGAACGCATCCATGCTCACGGAGGTGAAGGACAACATGAAGATCCTGCATCCGCTTCCACGCGTCACCGAAATAGACCAGGATGTGGACGATACAAAGTACGCCTATTATTTCAAACAGGCAGAGAACGGACTCTATGTCCGCATGGCAATCATTTCATATCTACTCGGCTACCGCCCGTTAAAATAGCAGAACCATGTCACATAAAGAATTAGTAGTAAGCGCATTGGAAAACGGTACCGTACTGGACCATATCCCAGCGGAAAATGTATATAAGGCACTTGACCTCCTCAATCTGAAAGGAATCGAAAGTCAGATCACAATAGGCATCAACCTCGCCAGCAAGCTTCATGGTAAGAAGGGAATCATCAAGATCGCAGACAAGTTCTTCGCTGATGAGGACCTCAACAAACTGGCGCTGATAGCACCTAATGCAACTGTGAACATAATCCGGGATTTCAAGGTGGTGGAGAAGAAAAAGCTGGAGACTCCGGCTGAAGTCATCGGAATCGCCAAATGCAAGAACCCTAAGTGCGTGACCAATCATCAGCCTGTCAAGACACGCTTCGCTACCGTATCCGGCAGTGACGGAATCTCATTAAAATGTCACTATTGCGAAAAAATTACCGACACAAAGCACATATTCTAAAATAAATCATTATCTTTCGGGCCGCATTTGGTTACATATTGCAACTAAAAATAAAACACAATAATTAATAACACAACGCGTTACCTTTTAAGGCCGGAGGCCGATAGTAAGTCCTCCTCCCGAGGAGGAGGATTTAGGAGGAGGGTAACGTCAAACACATTTTCATGAAATGAAAAAAGTTCATAACTTCACAGCAGGACCTTGCGTTCTGCCACAGCAGGCCATCGACAATGCTATCGAGGCTCTCAAAGATTTCAAAGGCACAGGTATCCCTGTGATTTCGATCTCACACAGATCAAAGGAGTGGGATGCAGTAATGGATGAATGCCGCGCATTGTGGAGAGAAATCCTCAATATCCCGGAGGACTATGAAATCCTTTTCCTCGGTGGTGGAGCAAGCATGGGCTTCCTGTATGTTGCAATGAACTTCCTTGAGAACAAGGCAGGTTACCTTGAGACAGGAGTTTGGGCAAAGAAGGCTCTTAAGGAAGCAAAGGGACTTGGAAATGCATACGCAGTTGCATCTTCAGCAGAGACCGTATACAACTACATCCCTAAGAACTACGAAATCCCTACAGACCTCGACTACTTCCACATCACTACCAACAACACAATCTACGGTACTGAGATCCACGAAGACATCGACTGCCCGGTTCCACTCATCGCAGACATGTCATCAGACATCCTCAGCCGCCCGGTAGACGTTTCGAAGTATGCAATGATCTACGGTGGTGCACAGAAGAACGTAGGTCCTGCAGGCGTTGCATTCTTCATCGTGAAGAAAGACCTCCTCGGCAAGGTTAGCAGATATATCC
>JAEIGA010015990.1_pt1 | contig 11420 bp, 9 predicted proteins | sample 9270691 | NCBI WGS metagenome assembly JAEIGA01 (sample SAMN17057246, study PRJNA624740) | gut metagenome | biome: biome; isolation source: fecal sample | host: Bos grunniens | place: China: Xizang | collected 2019
ACCTTATTCACCGCGGCGACGATCTTCTCGAGCGGGACGGTCTCGGTGCCCTTCGTGTCGATGAAGACGGACAGCGGGCGGGCGACGCCGATGGCATACGCCAGCTCGACTTCGCACTTGTCGGCGAGACCGGCCGCGACGACGTTCTTCGCGACCCAGCGGGCAGCGTAGGAAGCGCTGCGGTCGACCTTGGTCGGGTCCTTGCCGGAGAACGCTCCACCGCCGTGGCCGCAGGCGCCGCCGTAGGTGTCGACGATGATCTTCCGGCCGGTGAGACCGGAGTCGCCGACGGGACCGCCGATGACGAAACGGCCGGTGGGGTTCACGTAGATCTTCGTGTCGTCGTCGAGGAGGTCGGCCGGGATGACCGGTTTGATGACGTGCTCGATGACGTCGGCGCGGATCTGTTCAAGCGAAACATCCGCGGAGTGCTGCGAGGAGACGACGACGGCCTCGATGCGGACCGGTTTGTCCTCCTCGTCGTATTCGACGGTGACCTGGCTCTTGCCGTCCGGGCGGAGGTAGGGCAGAGTGCCGTCCTCGCGGACTTCGGTCAGCTTCAGGGCGAGTTTGTGGGCGAGGGAGATGGCGAGCGGCATGAGCTCCGGGGTCTCTCTCGTGGCATAGCCGAACATCATGCCCTGGTCGCCGGCGCCGTTCAGGTCGTAGGGGTCGACATCGCTCGCCTTGTTTTCCTGGGAGTGGTCGACGCCGAGGGCGATGTCGGGGCTCTGCTCGTCGATCGCCACCAGCACAGCGCAGCTGTTGCCGTCAAAGCCGTAGACGGCGTTGTTGTAGCCGATCTCGTTGATGGTCTCGCGGGCGATCTTCGGGATGTCCACATAACAGGTCGTGGAGATCTCGCCCATGATCATGACCTGACCGGTGGTGACGGTGGTCTCACAGGCGACGCGGCCGTTCGGGTCCTGCGCCATGATGGCGTCGAGGACGGCGTCGGAGATCTGGTCGCAGATCTTGTCAGGATGGCCTTTGGTGACCGATTCGGAAGTAAACAGATGATGCATAGTGGTTCCTTTCTGGTTGCAATGGTGAGCAGGGGAGGTCCATCGCCAAAAAACGCCCTCCGGCAAAACCGAAGGGCGAATGTCGTCTTATCTTTCGGTTTGCACCGCAGGAATTGGCACCTTACCTTGCGGCAGGTTGCCGGACGTCGATGGGCCTGTTCCCTTACGTCACTCTGGATAAGTAATATTTGATTTGCACTTATTGTACTGACCGGAGAAGGCTTTGTCAACCCTGAAGAGCGGTCAGACGTCGGGCGTCTGTTTTTTCGAATTCGTACCCTTGATGATGGGGGACAGACGCTTGTAAACAAGGAAGGTGATGACGACGTCGATCATGCCTTTGACGAAGGTGAAGGGCACGTTGAAGATGAGCAGCGCGTCAGACAGCCCCTTGATGGAGGGCAGGATGGCCTGATAGGCACCGATGATGGCTTCCATCGGCATGAAGTTCGTGTAGAACGGGTACACGATGAAGTAGTTGATGGGGAAACTGACGGCCGCCATGATGACCGCGCCGACGACAGAACCGGTGAGCGCGCCCTTGCGGCTCTTGTGGCTCTGGTAGAGGAACCCGGCGGGGATGACGAAGCAGATGCCGATGAGGAAGTTCGCCAGTTCGCCGACGCCGGACGAAGACGTGACCGGCAGGTGGATGAGGTTCTTGAGAAGACAGACCAGCGCGCCGTACCAGGGACCCAGAGCGAACGAAGTCAGAAGCGCGGGGAGTTCCGAGAAGTCGAGTTTGATGAACCCGGGCATGATGGGGATGGGGAACTCGATATACATGAGGATGGTGGCAATGGCCGCCATGACAGCGGTGGTGGTCAGCTTCCGGACCATGGAGGTGGAACCGGACTGCTGGGTCTTGGGGGAAGCCATGAGGCGTCAGTCCTTTCTTCATTTCTTTTCCTTAAAAAGTATACCGTCAAAGAAGCGGGACTGTCAAACGGGAGAGAGGCTCTATCCGGGTCGTTCGGTTCTGATTCAAAAAAGGTCGCTGTGGCCCGGAGACGGACAGGGAAGGTCTGGACAGCACAGCAGTGGCGATTTACTCGCGAAACGTATGACCTTTCACGAAGGCGGAATAGGTCATGTGGAAATCGAGCCGTTTGCGGCGGCTGATGGGAATGATGGCGTGGTTCGTCATCTCGATCTGTTCCGAAGTGAACTTCGCGACGTGTTTCATGTTGACGATATACGACCGGTGGCACTTGTAGAAGTATTCCTCCGGCAGCTGCGTCTCGATGCGGGTGAACTTCGTGAGTGTCTCGACCATCTCGGTCTTCGTCATGATCGTCGTGTGGTTGACGTCGGCGATGACCGCGAAAATGTCTTCGGAGGTGAACACGCGGAACGCGTTCTCCACCTTCACGAGGATGACCCGGTCCGCGAACAGTTCCTTGCGGTAGGCGTCCAGCGCGTCGAAGATATCGGACTGGGTGACCGGCTTCGTGAGGAACCGGTGGGCCTTGACCGAGAACGCCTCAAAGACGCGTTCCGGGTTCGAGGACAGCAGCACGATCGCTGCCTTTCCGTCCCGTGTGCGGATGACGCGGGCGTTCTCCACGGACGGTTTCATCTCAAAGTTGTCATCGATGACGATGAGGTCCGGTTTGTCGAATTCCTGCAGGTACTCCCGCATCCGGCGGAACACCCTGGTCTCGACTTCGACGTATTTCTGCTCGCCATAGGTCTTGATGGCGCCGGTCAGGAACCGGATGGTTTTCGGCTCGTTGCTCAAGATAAAGATCTTCATCTCGTTCTCTCCTGTAATCTAAAGTTTTTGCTATATCGATCAGATCCGTTTCGGATAGAGCCATCGTAACGCGGGGGGCGGAGCGGTGGCAACTAAGTGCCGGTTTTCCGCCGCCATAACGACCGTTCGGCAGTTAATAACTGCCGTTGATCGAAAAGTTGTTATCTTTCCTGTTTTTTGCACCAGGGTCTGATACCCTGTGAGGCGGAGGTGAAAACGATGTTTCAGAACTACACACAGGGAGCCGGTCTCCTTCGGTACGAACTGCTGCCGGGAGAGCCGGTGGACGAATTCACGCTGGAGATCCTCCGGCAGAACACGCCGGACGGCGTGCTGCTGCTCGGGAGGGAGACCGGGGAGGCGGGGGACACGCTCCTGCTGCCCGTCGCCGGTCTGGTCCCGCTGTTATCAGAGGACTATGTAATAAATAAGTTTACTAAAGAATCGTTCCTGATGGAAGTCAAAACGATCCGGGATTCGCTCCGCGACCACATGATCCCGCCGGAAGAACTGGTGCTCCGGCCGGAATGGACCTGGCTGCGCCCGGAGACCGGGAGCCCCGTACTGCTCGTGCTCCCGACCCCGATGGCCCGCGACCTGTCTCTTTCGATGGAGGCTTATGAGGTCCTGGTGTCGGCGATCTGCGAAAAAAACAGGCAGACGGCGGAGGAAAACGCAGCAGCGGAAACAGAGAGTGCCAGAACGAGTGCTAAGCGGCGCGGGCCTGCCAAACCCTGGCGCCGCCTGGTGCGCGATTTCTGGGAAAACCTCGACTGAACCGGGCATTTTTCGCAAAAAAGTCAAAACAAAAAATGGCTTGTTTAAGCCAAAAATCGGCACAATTTAGCACTCTCGGCAAGAAAGTGAAAAAACTTGGTCAAAAGGTGTTGACTTTTGACAGGGCGGGTGGTATCTTATTACTGCAATTAGCACTCCGAAGTTTTGAGTGCTAAACCGAGTGCTAACGCAGAAAGGATGAGAAACGATGCTACCGACGCGAAGACAGCAGATCCTGGCGGCGATCGTCGAACAGTACATCGAGACCGGCGAACCGGTCGGCTCCAAAGCGCTGTTGTCGAAGCTCGACATCAACGTTTCTTCCGCTACCATCCGAAACGATATGGCGGCCCTGACTGCGCAGGGACTCATCTACCAGCCCCACACCTCCGCGGGCCGCATCCCGACCCAGAGCGGTTATCGGTATTATGTCGATCATCTGATGAAGATGGAGGAGCTGGAAGAGACCGACCGCCGGCGCATCGAAGCCGGCGTCGACGAACGCTCCGGAGACCCGGAAGCCCTTCTGACGAAAGCCGGCGAGGCGCTCGTGAACTTCACGAACTTCGCGGCCCTCTCAACGACACCGTCCGACGAGCACGCGTTCATCAAAAACATCGAAATGGTCCCGGTCAGTCCGAAAGTCGCCATGGTGGTCCTCCTGACCTCCACCGGCATCCTGAAGAGCAAACCCTGCCGCATGGATGTCACGCTGACGGCGGACATCAAACAGACCTTTGACCAGCTGGTCGAAGAGCAGTTCCGGGGCACGCCCCTCGCCGACATCAACACGGTCAAGATCCAGACCCTCGCGGCGTCGCTGGGAGCCAAGGCGCTCTCCATGTCCTCGCTGCTGGCCACGGTCTCCGACCTCGCCGAAATGGCCTCGCAGGCCGACATCCGGCTGGAAGGCAAGTCCAACCTGCTCGGGTACAAGGAGTACAGCGACAACCTGCCCTCGCTCCTCAAGTTCCTCGGCGATGAAGAGCCGCTGTCCATGCTGGTCTCGTCCGGAGAGGCGAGCGGCCCGGGCATCGAGGTCCGCATCGGTTCCGAGAACCGGTTCTCCGAACTCTCGAACTCGACCACCATCATTTCCCGATACCAGATCGGGGACGGAGCCACCGGTGCCATCGGCATCATCGGCCCCACCCGGATGAACTATTCCAAGCTCATCCCGCGCATCCAATATCTGACAGACATCATCAGCAGGGTCCTGTCGGAAGTTTACGAGGAGGACACACCGACCCATGAGCAAACAGACAAAGAAACCTCTTGATGAGGAACTCGAACAGGAAGAAGTCCTGGAAGAGGAAACGGTCGACACGGAACCTGCCGAAGCGGCAGAAGAACCGGCCGGGGAACCGGCGGAAGAGCCGGCCGAAGAACCTTCCGATGACCTCGCCAACCTGCAGAAAGCGCTCGAGGAAGAGCAGAACCGTTACCTGCGCCTGATGGCGGAGTACGACAACTTCCGGAAGCGTTCTGCCAGAGAAAAAGACGGCATCTACACCGATGCGAAAGCAGACACCTTCACGAGCCTGCTCCCGGTCCTCGACAATTTCGACCGGGCCTTCGAAAACGAAGATGCATCGCCCGAAGATTTCCGCAAGGGCATCGAGATGACCAGAGATCAGATCCTGGCTGTCTTCGAGAAAGCGGGCGTCGAGGCGTACGGCGAAGCCGGCGACCCCTTCGACCCGAACATCCACAACGCGGTCAGCCACATCGAAGACCCCGAACAGGGCGAGAACGTGCTGGCTCAGGTATTCCAAAAAGGTTATAAACTCGGCGACAAAGTGCTCCGGCACGCCATGGTCGTCGTAGCTAATTAATAAAAAATACACTTTCAATAAACAGTCTTTATTGAAAAGACGGAGGAATTCATTATGGCAAAAATCGTAGGAATCGACTTAGGTACTACCAACTCCTGTGTGGCGGTCATTGAAGGCGGCGAGCCCGTCGTCATCGCGAACGCGGAAGGCGCCCGCACCACCCCGTCCGTTGTTGCGTTCGGCAAAGACGGCGAGAGAATGGTCGGTCAGGTCGCCAAGCGTCAGGCCATCACCAACCCTGACAGGACCGTCTCGTCCATCAAGAGACAGATGGGTTCTGACTTCAGAGTCACCATCGACGACAAGAAGTTCACTCCGCAGGAGATCTCCGCGATGATCCTGCAGAAGCTGAAGACCGATGCAGAGGCTTACCTTGGCGATAAAGTCACCGAAGCCGTCATCACGGTCCCCGCATACTTCACCGACGCTCAGCGTCAGGCGACCAAAGACGCCGGTAAGATCGCCGGCCTCGAGGTCAAACGTATCATCAACGAGCCGACCGCTGCCGCTCTCGCATACGGCATCGACAAGGAGACCGATCAGAAGATCATGGTCTACGACCTTGGCGGCGGCACCTTCGACGTCTCTCTCATCGAGATGGGCGACGGCGTCCAGGAAGTCCTTGCGACGGCCGGTAACAACCGCCTCGGCGGCGACGACTTCGACCAGCGCATCATCGACTGGCTCGCGGACGAGTTCAAGAAAAACGAAGGCATCGACCTCCGTTCCGACAAGATGGCCATGCAGCGTCTGAAAGAGGCTGCGGAAAAGGCGAAGATCGAACTTTCCGGCGTCACCAATTCCACCATCTCTCTTCCGTTCATCACCGCAGATGCAACGGGTCCGAAACACCTTGAGACCTCTCTCTCCAGAGCGAAGTTCAACGAGCTGACCGCCGACCTCGTCGAAGCGACGATGGGTCCGGTCCGTCAGGTCCTCTCGGACTCCGGCCTCAAGACTTCCGAGATCGACAAGGTCCTCATGGTCGGCGGTTCTACCCGGATCCCGGCCGTCCAGGAAGCGGTCCAGAAGTACATCGGCAAAGAGCCCTTCAAGGGCATCAACCCCGATGAATGTGTCGCCATGGGTGCGGCCCTTCAGGGTGGTGTTCTCGGCGGCGACGTCAAGGGCCTCCTGCTTCTCGACGTCACTCCGCTGTCCCTCGGTATCGAGACCCTCGGCGGCATCTGCACCAAGATCATCGACAGAAACACCACCATCCCGACCAAGAAGAGCCAGATCTTCTCCACCGCCGCGGACAACCAGACGTCCGTCGAAGTCAACGTCCTTCAGGGCGAGCGCGAATTCGCGAAAGACAACAAGTCCCTCGGCGTCTTCCATCTCGACGGCATCCTTCCCGCACGCCGCGGCACCCCGCAGATCGAAGTCACCTTCGACATCGACGCGAACGGTATCGTCAACGTCTCTGCGAAAGACCTTGGCACCGGCAAAGAGCAGCACATCTCCATCACCGCTTCCTCCAACATGTCCAAAGAGGACATCGACAAGGCAGTCCGTGACGCCGAGCAGTACGCTGCGGAAGACAAGGCCCGCAAAGAAGAAGTCGACCTGCGCAACGGCGCAGACCAGGTGGTCTTCCAGTCCGAACGGATCCTCGAGGACGAGGGCGACAAGTTCGAAGCGGCTGACAAGGACGCTCTCCAGAGCGCCATCGATGAGCTGAAAGAGGCGCTGAAAGGCTCCGACACCAACCTCATCAAGACGAAGCAGGACGCGCTCCAGGCGAAGTTCTATGAAGTCTCCGCCAAGCTCTACCAGGCCAACGCCCCGCAGGGCGACCCGTCCGCGACTGGCTTTGACCCGAACGCGGCTGCCGGTTTCGGCGGCGACGCAGGCTTCGGCGGTCAGCCGGACGACGGCGCGGCAGACGTCGACTTCACCGACGTCGACTAATCTAAAACCACGGGTTCGCTGTGCTCCTTCCGGAGCACGGCGACCCTTCACGAAATGAGGGCTCATCTTGCCAGACAAACGCGATTACTATGAAGTGCTGGGACTCGACAAAAGCGCCAGCGCCGACGACATCAAAAAAGCCTACCGGAAACTGGCCAAAAAGTACCACCCGGACCTGAACCCGGACGACAAGGAAGCCGAAGTCCACTTCAAGGAAGTGAACGAGGCTTATGAAGTGCTGTCCGATGACCAGAAGAAGGCCCGGTATGACCGCTTCGGCTTTGCCGGGGTGGACCCGAGCTACGGCGGCGGCCCCGGCGGCCCCGGCGGATTCGGCTTCGAGGGCGGAGACTTTGGCGACATCGGAGATATCTTCTCCAGCATTTTCGGCGGCGGCTTCGGCGGCGGTTTTGGCGGCGGCCGTCGGGTGGACCCCAACGCGCCTCGCAGAGGGTCTGACATCAATGCCCGCATGAATATCACCTTTGTGGAAGCGGCCAAGGGCTGTCACAAGAAGGTCCGGACCCCCCGCATCGAAGTCTGTGACGTCTGCCACGGCAGCGGATGCAAGAGCGGTCAGCCGGAGACCTGTACCCAGTGCAACGGCACCGGCCAGGTCACCCAGACCCAGCGCACCGCGTTCGGCATGTTCCAGTCCACCGCGGAATGTCCCACCTGTCACGGCCGCGGCAAGACCATCAAGGACCCCTGCGACCGCTGCAACGGTCTCGGCATGATCCGCCGCACCGTGGAGATCGACGTCGACGTCCCCGCCGGCATCGACAACCACCAGGCGTTCGCGGTCCGCGGACAGGGCAACTTCGGTCCGAACGGCGGCCCCCAGGGCGACCTCTACGTGGAATGCGCCATCGAGCCCCACGAGATCTTCACGAGAGAGGGCTATGACGTCTTCTGCGACGTCGTCGTCACCTACTCGCAGGCCGTTCTCGGCGCCGAGATCTACGTGCCCACCCTCGACGGCAAGGTCAAGTACAACATGCCCGCCGGCACTCAGCCCGGAACGAAGTTCCGCCTGCGCGGCCGCGGCATCGACCCGACCCACGCCGCCGGCAAGGGTGACCAGTATGTCACCGTCATCGTCGACGTCCCGAAGAAGGTCACCGACCATCAGAAGGAACTCCTCGCCGAATTCGACAAGGAGTACATCGACAAGCCCGTCAACGACGGGACCGGCGCCTCGGCCTACCGGGCGTCGAGCCGAAAGAAAAAGCGCCGCTTTTTCGATTGATATTTCCCAAAAAGAGAAGCACCTGAGCAAATGCTCAGGTGCTTTTTTTCGGTCAATATGAGGTCAGGGCTTCTGCATGGTGCTGAAACTCAGACGGGGCCCGCCTTTTCCGTTCCCGGAGGGGCGGACCAGAATATAGATGCCGGTAGCACCAATGGGTATATCGGTGCCTTTCCAGTCCTGTAACGATCGCACGAATCGAAAGATCTTACTGTTTTTCCGCTGACTCATGGTTCATGACTCCTTTGCCCTGTGGATCCATTCATTCCTGTATTTTGATTCTAATCGTTTTGAAAAAGAAGTAAAAAGTCACAAAAACAATAAAGTGTGGAGTTTTGTCACAGTATGCTTGTTCTGTGACAGACGGGTCCAATGCATTATTCGGTACTATTAAATTGAAATATTGCAGTTTCTTTATGAAAAGGAGGACACAATAGATGTCAGCAGAGTGGAAAGAATCCGGCTGTAATTTCTGTGCTGTCGGTTGCGGTCTGGAAGTCCTGGTGGAGGACGACCACATCCTGGACGTTCGCCCGTCGAAGAACAACGTCCGGACCCCGGGCGGTTACTGTTGCCGGAAAGGGCGCTCCTCCAAGTACTTCCTGGAGAACCCCAACCGCATCGACTATCCTCTCAAACGGGTCAACGGGGAATTCGTCCGCATTTCCTGGGAGCAGGCCATCCGGGAAATCGGGGAGAAGGCCCGGAAGATCCTCGACGAGCACGGTCCCCGCGCGTTCGCGTTCAGCGGCGGTGCTCTTGCCAACGACCAGAGTGAGATCGCCGCGATGATGTTCATCATGGATGCCATCGGGACCCATTACATCTACAACCCGGCCGGCATCGAGTTCTCGGGGAACTGGTGGTCCCACGGCCGCATCCTCGGAACACAGAGTGCGTTCACAGAGCCTGACCACAACAACATCGAAACGCTGGTGTTCTGGGGTTCCAACTCCTATGTGGCACACAATATCGGCCCGTCCCGTCCCATCATCCGGGAATTCTCCGAAAACCCGGACAAACACCTCGTGGTGGTGGACCCGCGACTGAGTGAAACGGCCCGCATGGCCGACATGCATATCATCCCGAAACGCGGCAGCGACTCGGCACTGGTCCGGGGACTCATTGCCCTGATCCTCGACAAGGGATGGCAGGACCAGGCCTTCCTCGATGTCTGGAGTGCAGACTGGGACAAAGCGAAGAAGTGGTATGAAGGGTTCGATTACCGGGAGGCCTTCGAGTTCTGCGGAGTCCCGTATGAGCAGATGGAGGACTTCGCCCGCATCATCACGACGACCACCTGGGGGATCCATCAGGATCTGGGCATCTTCTGCGGAAAAGACAGTACCCTGTCCAGCTTCCTTCTGGTCACACTTTCCGCCGTGACCGGAAATCTTCTCTACAAGGGAAATGTCGAGTCCGATACGTTCCTTCCGAGCCCGGAATATGACGAGCGAAGGAAAAGGGCCTGGAAGACCGTGGAAACGGGCCGGGACAGAGTCTCGGTCTCCTATCCTTCCGCGGTCCTCAGTCAGGAGATGCTCTCCGAAAAAGAAGACCGCCTGCGCTGTGTCTTTGTGTCGAAGAACAATCCTGTCGGTTCCTTCCCGGATACAGATCAGATGATCAAGGGATTCGAAAACCTGGAACTGTCCGTGTGTATCGAGATCGTCATGAGTGACACCGCCAGACACTGCGACTACGTTCTTCCCGGGAAGACCGGTTTTGAAGAGCCGCAGTTTTCGGTCTTCAACTATCAGTACCCCAACGTGATCGGTTATCTGAAGCAGCCGGTCATCAGCCAGATCGGGGAGCGCCGGGAGGGCAGTAAGATCCTCATCGACATCGCCCATGCCATGGGCCTGGTCCCGGAGCTGCCGCAGTCGCTTCATGAAGCGGCGGCCAGGTCCATAGAGGACCGCGATCTGATGCCGTTTATGATCAAGGCATTCGCATGGTTCGGGGCACATCCGAAATATATCAATATCCTTCCCCTGATCATGACCGATCTTTTGGGCGAAGCGTTTGACTCTGTCGTCATTGCGGTGATGCGTCTGGCATTTGCCATTGCGCCCATGGGTGCCACCGACATCCCCGGCCGGGCAGGCTATGAAGCACTCAAATCATACCGCCTCCTGAACAAGACGAATCTGACGAAGTTCCTGGCCGGCGTTTCCGCCATGGACCAGGCCTTCTGGGCAGTGTATGACAACCCCGCCGGGGCCGTCATCGGCTACTCGAATCCGGACCCGGAAGAATACACCAAAGAGCACATCGCGTACAAAGACAAAAAGATGCGCCTCTATGACGAGGACATCGACCGGTTCATCCATATGGCCACCGTGGAAAGCCTCAGAGAGCGGATCGGGGCCACGGACGAATTCCCGATGGTCCTCTCCTCCGGGAACCACGGGAATGACGGCGGCGACAACACCTCCATGAAGAACCCGGGCACCTACAAGTACCGGAAACCGTACACCATGTTCCTGAATCCGGAAGACGCGGAACGCCTCGGGCTCAAGGACAAGGATACCGCCGTCATCCACACGTCGACGGGTGCCTTCAAAGCACCGGTGGAACTCTCGTTCAAGACAGCGCCCGGTTACTGTGTGGTACCGCACAACTTCGGTGTGGAGACCGGGAGCCCCAAATACGGGGAAATGTCCAACCGGATGATCTCGTGGGACAACAACGATGTCATTACCGGAAACCCGGCGATCCGTTTCGTCCCCTGCCGGGTCGAAAAGGCACAGTTATAAAAAAGTGATGATTTTGTAAAACAATATGTAAGGAAGGAGAACTGAACTATGGCTGCAGAATGGAAAAAATCTGGCTGTAACATTTGCGGCATTCGATGCGGCCTG
>JAEIGA010015991.1_pt1 | contig 11420 bp, 11 predicted proteins | sample 9270691 | NCBI WGS metagenome assembly JAEIGA01 (sample SAMN17057246, study PRJNA624740) | gut metagenome | biome: biome; isolation source: fecal sample | host: Bos grunniens | place: China: Xizang | collected 2019
GTGCAAAGATTTTTTATTTATGACTCACAAGGCGTTGACAATATTGCGGAAATTTTACCGTCTACCGGTCCTGATTTTGTGGAGATGATGCCGGGTGTGGTGGGGAAAGTTATAAAAAGATTTTCTCGTTGCGGTACACCTGTTATTGCAGGCGGACTTATAGAAACAAAGCAGGAGGTTACCGGTGCATTAAGCAATGGGGCTTTTGCTGTGTCCACCGGTAAAGAAGAGCTTTGGCATTTATAATATAAGGTGGTATTTGTCAGATTTCTTCTAATCCGAACATATCATAGTACATCCAAAGGACAGTATATCTGTCCTTTAAATCTTTTGCGAAGTGTATGGCATCGCTTATTTTTTCTTTTGAATAAGTTTTATAGAAATCTTTAATATCCAATTCAATTTCTGAAAGAATTTTTTCTATATCTTCTCTTGCGGGACATTCTGCCAATATTTCTTTGATTTCTGATTCTTTTTCTTTATAAATTAAAGTACGCTGCTCTTTGTATGTGCCCAGCTTCTCTTGCAATTGTATGCAACCGGCACTGACACTTTTGTAAGTTCTTTCCATTTCTGTCTTGTAAGTTTTTGGATTGATTACAAATTGTGTTTTTGGGAAATCAGATTTAAGAATCTTTTCTCTTATTTCTGAAGTGATAGCAGTAGAAAATACCACATCAATGCCGTGGGGGAGATATTCCGTATTGTCAATTATTCCTGTTATTTCAAAAAAGTGGGAAAGGTGGTGTTCACTTCCCGAAGCAGGGCGCGAATTGCCGGCAAAGCTCATGGCAATTCCTACAAGAATCAGTGCTTCTGTTAATATTTGGATGCTTTTTTCGTCTCTTTTAAGTAGACTTTTAGCAAGAGGCAATACTTTTTTTAACATATCATACGTTAAATCGTACACATAGGGGCAGAAATATTCATTGTTTACAATTTTGCCCAGCTTCCAGTCGTTTAAGGCAGAATAGTTGCCTATTATATCTCCGTAGCCTGCTTTGATCATTTCCATTGGCGCATCTTTTAAAATTGATGTGTCCGCAATAATTGCGTCCGGCACTTTTGCGGAGTAGGTCACTTTCATTCCGTCTGTAATCATTGCAGCACCGGAAGAAGCGTAACCGTCCATTGAAGGCGCTGTTGCCACTATGTAATACGGAATGCCGCTGCTGTGGGAAACGTATTTACATAAATCCTGAATAACACCGGAGCCGATACCGATTATAAGGTCTATATCATTCAGCTTGCTTTGAACTGCTTCGATGGCTGATTCGTTTGGAATCAAAATGCTCGTTCCCGGGAAGATTTGACGAGAAATGTTTTTGTCGGAAAGATATTTCTCTGTTTTGCTTCCTGCAACCTTATATGTATTTTCGTCAGCTACAATGAGAATATGGTTAAATTCTTTGCATATATCCTTCAAGTGTGAAACTGCATTATTATCTGCGAAAACATATTTAATGGCACATTCGTGCTTTTTGCCGCAACTGCATTCTAAACCTTTGAGCAATTCGTTTATATCCATGTTTTATGACTCCTTTTTGTGTGAAGTATTCATTACATACGTAAATTATAACTAAGTTGGCAAGCAGAATCAATTGTTATTTACAGCACATTTAAGTTGAGCTGTACAGTTTTTTATGGTAGTATTTAATGCGAGTTAGAATTATCCGTGAGGTTGATATGAAAAACGAAAAAACAAATGTTATGCGTCTTTTGGACGAGTGGGGAATTGAATACGAACACTTTGCTTATAATCCTGAGCTTGTAAATGCTGTTGAGGTTGCAAAAGCGTGTAAGCAAGAACCGGAGGCTGTCTTTAAAACTCTTGTAACCGTGGGTAAAACAGGTGAACATTATGTATTTATGATACCTTCTAACGGAGAATTGGATTTAAAGAAAGCAGCAAAGATTGCAGGAGAAAAAGCAATAGAAATGATACCGCAAAAGCAGCTGCTACCGCTTACAGGATATATTCACGGAGGATGCTCTCCTATAGGTATGAAAAAGCAATTTAAAACATTCACTGACGAGACGGCAATACTTTTTGATAAAATTTGCTTCTCGGGTGGCAGAGTCGGATATCAAGTTATGATGTCACCTGACTCTTTGATTAAAGCTGTTAATCCTCAATTGGCTGATTTGACAAAATAAAAATGAATAAAATAAACTGCTGCGAGAAATACTTTCAATAAAAATATTGAAAGGTTGTAGTTTTGAATGATTGAACAAGATACAATAAGACTTCTTCGGGAATGTGATGCCGGAGTTAAAATGGGTGTGTCTTCTATAGAGGATGTTTTGGAATATGTACGTTCAAAGGAGCTTAAAAAGCTTCTTGAGGATTGCAGGGCAGAACACGAAAAATTAAAAACAGAAATACAAAAAGAGCTGGACAGATTTCAAGACGAGGGAAAAGATCCGGCGGCTATGGCGAAAGGAATGTCTTGGTTTAAGACGAATTTTAAAATGGCCATGAATGAATCTGATAAAACCATCGCAGATCTTATGACAGATGGTTGCAATATGGGAGTAAAATCTCTTAATAAATATCTTAATGAATATGAAGCCGCTGATGAAAAATCAAAAGATATCACAAAGCGGCTTATAAATTTAGAAGAAAAACTAATTATTGATATTAGGGATTTTTTGTAATTTTTACCATTTCAGGTAATTTATTTTAAATTTGTCTAAGGGCTTTAAATCAAATTCTTTAAGAAAAGATAAAGCTTCTTTTTCTGTTTCTTTTGTTAGTAAAGCTTTTGGATTATGGGCATCGCAACCTAAAATAATATCGTTTCCTACCTCTGCGGCTATTTTAAAAAAACGCTTGCAGGGGTATGGACGATTTGTACTCCAACCTAAAAAATTAAACTCCAAAGGATATCCCATTTTTTTTACGCCCTCACAAAGCCTTTTCATTTGTGTATAGTATATCTCATCATTTCCCTTATAATTTATTAAATCAGGGTGACACAAATAAGTAAACATTCCTGTGGAAAGCCCCTCTAAAGCTTGGTCTACATAATTTACAATTACATCGTCACTTTCCGTAGGCAGAGCGCAGTAAAAACCGTCTTCTTCGTTATACGTAAAGTGCTGTCCCAATATTAAGTATTCCGGCTTAAAAGGCGATACAAAATCAAGCATATCTTTAAAATATTTGGGATAGTATTCTGCTTCAAAGCCGATTAGAATATTAATATCTTTCTCATATTCTTCTTTTAATCGGTGCAATGTATCGAAATAATCATTTATGTCGGATTTAAAAAGGCGGTAACCCGATTCGTGACCGTCATGGAAGGGACAGGGGATATGCTCGGAAAAGCCAAGCGTTTTAATCCCTGAAACAATGGCGTTTTCTATATATTCACGTTCGCTTTCTTTTGCTGCATGATGGCAACGGAATGTATGAGTGTGCAAATTTATAAGCATATAAAAACCTTCTTGTGTGATTATAAATGTAAAACAGTGATGTGTTACGAGCAAATATAACATTGTAAAAGCCTTTGTGTCAATTCATTTGACAAAAAATACAGAAAAATTTTGTTCGATTTGGGTAACAAATAATCTATAGAATAATACAATATAAAGATTGAAATAATATGGAGAAAAGTAAGATTGCTAATTTTACCTGCAGTATGACGAAAAAATGCTTTATATAAAAAGTTGCAAAAAATGAAAAAATCATTGAAAATACAAAGGAAATAGTGTAAAATTAAAGCATAAAGAAAACGAAAGTTGCTTTTGCAGCAACAATACGCTTGATTTGGGACGTAAATTGTGATATGCTGTGCGAGTGCGAGTGTATAATTGTTTGGATGGAGTGTTAAAAGATGAGCAAGTTTATTGAAAACGTTAAAATCTATTTGGATGTTAGAAACATTAGGCAAACTTACGTTTCTCTTATGACAGGATGGGAAAAAAGCAGGGTGAGTAAAGTACTCAATGGAACAATAGAATTAAAAGAATCAGAAGCTGAGTTTTTAGCTAAAGCATTAGGACATGAGATGACATATTTTCTTAGTGATTCTGTGAAGGAATATAGAAAATTTGAAGATAATGGGCGATTGGCTTTTTTTGCGGGAACATTAGCGGAAGACGATAAAAAGACAGCTGACAAATTAGTTGAAATGTTTCGTTTTTATGATGCACTGACAATGGTTGAAATGTAATTCTGTTACCTATAGTTGCCGGGGATTTTTTGAGAGGGATTATGGATAAAGAAAAGTTATATAAAATATTGGAATTTAATAAATCGCATAGTAAAGAAATATCAACTGCAAAGAATATCTTTTATGATAGTATTGGAAGACAAAATCCGGTAGTTATATCAGATATGCAGACGTTAGCACAATTGATTTTCGATAACAGAGGATATAAGTTTTTGCGTATTCCGATGAAAAGTAAAGAAATTGGGGCATTTCAGCTTAGATTTAATAATTCAAATTACTTAGTGCTAAACACATCAAAAAGCTTGGCAAATAATAATTTTGCAATTGCACATGAACTATATCATGTTTTGGTTCAAGATAATTCCACCGAGAATACAGCTGATTTATATTTGAATAACTATGATGAAATAGAAGAAGAACAAATGGCAAATGCATTTGCAGGTGCAGTTATTATGCCGACAGAAGATGTAAAATCTGTGGTTGGTTTATTAGAAAAAAAGAGAGTGCCGATAGAGGAAGAACAGAAGCATCCATATATTCATGAATTGATTACTGTTTTTGCGTTAATGAGTTATTACCAGACGACATATATGTCGGTGGTAATAAGGTGTTATGAGTTGGATATCTTTGATACCGGTGATTCTTTGCTAATGGATATTCTACTGCAAAACAATAGTGAAGAAAAGCAGAAAGAATTATTTAGAAATATGCCTATGCGTAAGGGTGATGTTTCAATAATGGAGCCAACCGGAGAAGATGATTTTGAAAAATTATTTGATGAAGCCAAAAAAATTGGTGAGAAAAATGTAGAAAGAGGACTAATAACACTTGATGATTTAGAATATCGTTTGGAGGGACTGAGAAACGCATATCTCTATGTGAGGGAGGAAGCGTAATGGAGGTTGTAGATTGTATTTCTGATATGATATCTGCTTCCGGAGATTTATTTGAAACTAATCAAAAAAAGGTAATTGCTTCAATTTTACGGGCGGAAAAGATAATTTTTTTAGATACGTGCTTTATTACTAAATTTTTTAATTTTGAAACAGAGGATTTGTTAAAAGCTTTTGAAAAAATTGCAGGAGGAAAGGAAAAATCCAAAATAGTTTTTGTAATAACAGAACTTGTTTTGTATGAACTTAAAGATTCGATAGAGAATAAATTACAAGAAAAGAATGAGAAGTTTTTTTGTAATATGTCTGAATATGGATTTTCTTTGCTTTTGCTGAAAGAAGAGAAAATTTGTGAGAATATTCGACCTTATATGTCATATTCTGCAGAGGCCTGGAATAGGCGTTTTTCAAATCTGATACATGATAACATAGCAAACTTGGCTTTGGCAGGAAGAATCAGAACAGATTGCAGGATGCCTTATTACGGGTTTCAAGAGATGGGATTTAACATTCCTGATACAGGTTCGTTTGTTAAGGACATAATGGTATATTTAAAAAATGTAAAAACGAGCAAAGATAGTATGGCGGAAGAATTAATCGCTATCTCACTCTTCTTTATATTTGAGTTAACTCAAGGATCATCACGGAATGAATTTATTTTTTGTTCACATGATTTGGGCGCGATTGCAAGAATGAATAAGTCCTTACAGACATCGTATTCTAATATGGTTTGCCGATTTGGAAGTATAACTGTTTTTTCGATGGTTCAATATATGGTTAGTGAAAGAATCCTTGATTCAAAAGAAAAAGTTCTGGATTCATTACGAAAAATAATGGGTGAGACGGTTAAATTGGTTATCAGAAATAACCTTACGTTTCAATCGGTGGAAAAGAAGATTTCAATTAAGGAAGCTGTTGAAATGATCTTTGCGAATGAAAAAATTGATTTGATTGGACGTGAAGCATAATATGAAACTTTTAAGAGCTAAAAAAATATTTGTTTGCTTTCTTTTACTTGCTGTTGTTCTTGTTTGCCACGGCACAAACGGACGGAATTTTTTATGCTACTTTGGGTATGGCGACGAGGGCAGATTCGGCGGGGATATTCCGTCGCTTAGTATAGCAGAGGACGCAGATACGGTGTTCGTTGTGGTAAAGGATGCAGGTTATACCTCTTGCAGCTTTTATGCATACGCAAATTATGCAGGCAGGTGGGTAGAAGAATTTAATACAAAAGGCTATCTTGGTGCTAATGGTGTAATTACGGATGCAACGAAAAGGCGAGCCGGCTCAAAAACTACACCGGGAGGAGTATATTCACTGGGCGAGAAGTTTGGTATTAAAAATAAACCGATGTGGTTAAATGCTGAATATATAAAAGTGAATGAGGATCACTATTGGAGCGGTGACTCAAGATTTCCTACATATAATCAGCTTGTAAAGGGCAGTGAGATGCCTTCTTCCTGGAGCCCTGCCGGTTCTGAACATTTAATAGATTATGTGGGTGTCTACAATTATTGTACAATGATAAATTTTAATGTTAATCCTGCAGTACCGGGACGTGGTGCCGCGATTTTTCTTCATTGTACAAGTGATACAGCAAAGTCTTCTGCCGGTTGCGTAGCCATACCGGAGGATAAAATGGTTGAATCTCTTATACTTATGGCAGAAGGTAACTCTTATATTGTTATTCTGGAATATGCTTCGGATTTTGATAAATATAAAAATTAAATTGCTTTTAAAATAAAAATGGGTTATACTAAGTCAAGTTCGGCTTTCAAAGGTGCAGCCGGGACATACGCAACAGAAATTTGTGAACCCCGTCAGGTCCGGAAGGAAGCAGCGGTAAGCGAAGCCCTCTGTGTGCCGTATCCTTTCCGGCTGTACCCTTGAGAGCCGAACTTTTTTGATTTATTGTATTTAGGAGGACATGGGAAATGGCTTATATGGCACTGTACAGGAAATGGCGACCTATGACATTTGAAGAGGTTGTAGAACAGAGCCCGGTTGTAACGGTTTTAAGAAATGCTGTTATATCCGGCAGAATTGCCCATGCATATCTTTTTTGCGGCACAAGAGGAACGGGAAAGACAACTATGGCAAAGATTTTTGCAAGAGCAGTTAACTGTCTTAATCCTCAAAACGGCAGCCCTTGTAATGAGTGCGATGTTTGTCGCAATATATTAAATCAGCAAATACTTGATGTTTCGGAAATTGACGCCGCTTCAAATAACGGTGTTGATAACATTAGAGCGATTATTGAAGAAACTGCTTATGCTGCATCAATTGCAAAATTCAAAGTATTTATAATAGATGAGGTTCACATGCTTTCGACAGGAGCTTTTAATGCTTTGCTTAAAACTCTCGAAGAGCCTCCGGAGAATGTTATTTTTATTTTGGCAACAACAGAGCCTAATAAATTGCCGGTTACAATTTTGTCACGTTGCCAAAGATATGATTTTAAGAGAATTTCGCAAGAGGGAATTATAGGCAGATTAGAGAAAATCTGCAAGGAACAGGAACTGTCGTATGAGCTTCCTGCGCTTGCTTTTCTTGCACAAAAATCAGATGGTGCCATGCGTGATGCCATAAGCCTTCTTGACCAAACTTTGGCTTCTTGTTCAGACAATCTTACTCTTTCTGCTGCAAGGGCAGCTACAGGTTCAATTGACAAGGAGTTTGTTGAGAAGTTTGCACAGAATATTATCCATTCGGATGGGGCCGAAATTTTGCGCCAAGTTTCCGTATTGTTCTCTGAGGGCAGAGACCCCTCGGATTTTATTGCAGAACTTATGCAGATTTTCAGAAATGTATTGGTTATTTTAACTATTAAAAATCCTGAGGGCATGATTTATGAGACTCCAAGCAGCATGAATTTATTAAAAGAAATAGCAAACGATACTAACAAAGAAGAATTAACTTTAATGATAAAAGAGCTTTCAAAGCTGGACAGCTCTTTGAAGTGGGCTTTGCAAAGAAAAATACTGTTTGAAGCAGGTATGCTCGCTTTGTGTGACAGGAAATGGGATGAATCCGAAGCTTCTGTTTCTCAAAGGATTTCTGCGTTGGAGCAAAGACTTTCTGACCTTGTAAGGACAGGCATTCGAACAGCAGAAAGACACGTAGAAAATACTGTAGAAATTCCGACAGAGAAACCGGTAGAGAAACCGGTAGAGAAGCAGGTAGAGAAACCCCTGCCCAAGAAGCAGGAAACACAAGCAGAGCCGATAAAAAAGGAAACGGTAAAGAAGAATCCCGTAGCAGGCATAACAGAATCTGACGAGCTTGATTGGAAGGATTTCCTTTCGAATGTTTCAGGTAAGGGCCAAGCATCTTTGGCGGCTTTGATAAAAATTAACAGTCGCGGCGTGCTTGACGGGAAGGGCAATTTGATACTTGTTTTTGCAAATTCAATTGTTAAAGACATGATTGTGAAAAAGGATGCGACAGACATTCTTTCGGAAAGTGCAACTACAGCATATGGTATGTCGCTTCGCGTTGTTTATGCCACAAAAAATGATGATTTAAATGGATTTGCTGCTGTTTCTGATGAGCAAACACAAAAACCTATTGCGGACAGCTTTGACAGTGCTGTGGATTTGCTTAAAGAAATATCTCAGCAAGATGGTTTTGAGATAGAATTTAATTGATTCGTATATCAGTACGTCTAATTATCCCGGTGCATATAATACTAAAGAGTTATTTTTATCAGGAGGCTCTTTAGCATGATATTATTAAGACGCGGTGACAAAGGCCCGCAAGTGGAAATGCTTCAGCTTGCTCTTTTACGAGCAGGTTACAACATAAAAGGTAGGAACAAGGGCATTGACGGTGTTTTTGGGGAGAGCACGTATTTAGCTGTGAGAGAATTTCAAAGAGACAACGGCCTTACTGTTGACGGTGTGGTAGGTGCGGCTACATGGAAAAAGTTGCTGCCATACATTACGGGTTTCTTAAGATACAGGATTGAGTCCGGTGACACCTTTTATAAAATTTCAAGACGTTACGGCACTTCTTCGCAAGCTATCAGCGTTGCTAATCCGAATATATCGCCTAATAATTTACCGGTTGGGGCGATAATTAATGTCCCGTTAGGCTTTTATAACGGAGAAAATACAGTTACTTACGGTGAAATTTCATATACATGGGAGCTTTTGTCTTTGTTTACAGAGGGCATTGTTGCTCGCTATCCTTTTTTAAACAGCTTTAATATAGGACGGAGTGAGCTTGGCAGAGGGTTATACTGCATTTCTTTTGGTCAGGGAAATACGGAGGTAATGTATAATGCTTCCCATCATGCCAATGAGTGGATAACGACACCCGTTGTACTTAAATACATTGAAAAGCTGGCTAAAGCGTACGCTTTTGGTGGTGAGGTAGGCGGTTACAGCGGCAGAACACTTTTTGAATTGTGTAAAATTTATATTGTGCCTATGGTTAATCCGGATGGTGTTGATTTGGTGAACGGATATTTCGAAAAGGGAAGTCCTGTATATAACAGCGCTCTTCGTTTGGCGGAAGACTATCCGAACATTTCTTTCCCGGATGGTTGGAAGGCTAATATTAACGGTGTAGACCTTAATTTAAATTATCCTGCCGGTTGGGAGCAGGCGCGTGAAATAAAGTATGCACAAGGGTTTAGCTCTCCCGGCCCGCGCGATTTTGTTGGCCCGGCGCCTCTTTCAGAAACGGAAAGTGCTGCTCTGGCTGAATTTACACGGCGTAATAACTTTAAATTAACATTATCGTATCATACGCAGGGAAAAGTTATATTTTGGAAATATCTTGATTTTGAGCCGGCGGGTTCTTTGGAAATCGGCAAGAAGCTGGCTGCTGTAAGCGGTTATTCTCTTGAACTTACGCCGTCGTCGTCAGGATATGCAGGATACAAGGATTGGTTTATTCAGGAGTGGAATCGTCCGGGTTATACTATTGAATGCGGTCTTGGTGTTAATCCTTTGTCTGTCTCGCAATTTGATTCGATATATAACGATAATGAACCTTTGATGTCTTTGGCTGCTTTTGAGGCGACAAAGCTGTAAGGAGGCACAAGCATTCCGTCGGGAAATAATTTAAACTCTTTTTTTGGTGGTAAACTTTTATATAGTACTAAAAGGAGGGAATAAATGAACAGTGGAATTTTTGCTGATAATTACCGATTGAGACTGCTGCGACTACTGAAATGCTGTGTGCGTGAAATTGTTTGCTTGGATATTAAACGTAAATTTTTGTTGACTGAGTGTGATGAATGGAAAAAAGTGTCTTACAAGACAAAAACTACTCGCTATAAAAATGCTGCCGGTGTTGTTGTAAACTACAAAAATACATCGGCTTTTATAGTTTCTCGGAATCAAAAAGTGAAAGTGAAGAATTATGATGACATAAAGCTTCAAATAGAATTGGAAATGTTGAAGGAAATAGATTTAAAATATACCATGTATACAAAAATGGCCGGGCAGTATTGCAACAGTTTAAATTCTTTGAGGGAAGCGGGGAAGGATAATTACGATATAGATTTATTAAAAAAGGTAACAATTAACGAAATAAATGCGTCTAAAGAAGATGTATTTATTGTTCGAAGTTTGAACTTTGATTTGATGGAGAATAAAAATAGTCCGGAGTTTGATAATTCTTTTTGTAATTATATAGTTAGTTGCGAAGACGAGAGGTTTAGATCTAAAAATGAGTTGCTTGCATCAATATGTATGCAAAATTGCGGTTTGAGTTATTGTCTTGAACCTTTATATCCAAATTCCGGATTGAGAGCTGATTTTGGTATTTTTTGCAGCATTTCGCAGAAAAACGGAAAGGAAATAAGTTATTACAAAAAGCCGAGACAAATTTTTGTTGAGATAACGGGGATGCGTACTGATAAGGGGTGCGATGAAAAACTAAAATACAAGAAACAAATTGCTAAACAAAACAAAATACCACTCGTAATTATAGATATGACAGATTATCCTGATGATAATGGTAAACTGCAAACGCGTTTGGATTGTAAACATCTGTGCAATATTTTTACAAAATTATATTTTGGATATATACCAGCAAATGGCGAAATACTTTTGCCTTACGATGAACTGAACAATTAAATAAAAATACTTGATTGCGGTTTTGTCCCAAAACGCCTGAAAGGGACAAAGGTGCAATCGTAGCGTTGGGAGTTTTGTTCCAAAACGCCCGAAAGGGACAAAACTGCAATCGTGGCGTTGGGAGTTTTGTCCCAAAACGCCCGAAAGGGACAAAAATGCAATCGTGGCTGAAGTGGTATGAAGTGGTACACTAAAAGTAGACACCCGTCAAAAATTATATAGACATAATTTTTAGAAAGAGATACACTTGTATTAAA
>JAEIGA010015992.1_pt1 | contig 11419 bp, 9 predicted proteins | sample 9270691 | NCBI WGS metagenome assembly JAEIGA01 (sample SAMN17057246, study PRJNA624740) | gut metagenome | biome: biome; isolation source: fecal sample | host: Bos grunniens | place: China: Xizang | collected 2019
ACTGGATCGTCTGGTGGCTTCAGGTATGGCAGGACTGGTACATCCATACAAAGCTGGTACCAGATGCGGAACTGACTGGGGACATTTATCCCTGTTCGGTTACGATCCGATGGAATTCTATACCGGAAGAGGTTCCATCGAAGCTTATAGTGCAGGGTTAACACTTCAGGAAGGCGACGTTGCATTCCGTGGAAACTTTGCTACTATTGATGAAAATTTCAGCGTTATCGACAGACGTGCCGGACGTATCTCTGACCCAGCCGAAACAAACGGGCTGGTAGCAGAAGTAAACGGTATGGAAATCGATGGCTACAAATTATTGTTAAAACCACTGACACAGCATCGTCTTGCTGTTGTAATCCGTGGTAAAGGCCTGGGTGGAAAACTTCCAGATACAGACCCAGGTACAGCATGCGAAGGAAGCAAAGTAGTGAATCCAGCAGCTGAAACAAATTGGAAAGGAACTGACGAAGACCGCCAGACAGCAACTATGTTGTGGAAATTCCTTTCTGAAATTTATCGTATCTGGAGCGAAAGTCCAATCAACAAAAAACGTGTTGCAGAAGGTAAACTTCCTGCAAACTTCATTCTTACACGCGGAAGCGGAAAAGCAATGGTTCCTCCAGCATTCAATGAAACTTATCCAGGTGCTAAAGTAGCTGTTATCGCTGGTGACGAAACAATTACTGGTATCGGAAGAATGTGCGGATTTGACGGTTACTGTCGTGATACCTTTACTGGTGGATTCACAACAGATTATCTTGGAAAAGCACAGATGGCTATGGAACTTTTACCAAACTATGATTTAGTCATCGTTCATGTGAAAGGAACTGACCTTTGTGGTCATGACAACCTGCCATTTGAAAAAGTACGAATCATCGAAGAAGTTGACCGTATGTTCGCATACTGGTTAGAACAGGAAGGCAGTGAAAACTGGTATTTCGCTATGACAGCGGACCACTCAACTCCTTGCTTGAGAAGAGACCACTCCGCTGATCCTGTACCTTCTTTCATGACAGGTCCAGACGTAAGAACAGATTCTGTAAAAGAATATGGCGAAAGAACATGTGCTTATGGTATAATTAATCAGTATACTGGAGCACAGTTAATGGCAACCATGATGGATTATCTGTGGTTCAGTAAGAAGTACGGAGCTTAATGAAATAAAAGAATTTATCTAGGGAATACGTCCTTTTTGGATTTATTCCCTAGAAATCAATTCAGAAGGAGCACAAATGAACAACGTATATTTATCAGCATTTGGAGGTAGTGGCGAAAACGGAAGAAACTGCTACCTGATTGGAATCGGCGATGAGTTCATTCTTCTTGATTGCGGTGTAAAACGCGAAATCGTAAACGGACAGGTTGGATTTTATCCAGCTTTGACCAAAGAACTGGTATCCAAAATCAAAGCCGTATTTTTATCCCATTGCCACGAAGACCATGTGGCAGGTTTACCACTTTTGTATGAACTTGGATATCAAGGTAAAGTGTACGCAACACGCGAAACACTTGCAGAAACACTTGGATTTGTTAAAAAATGGATGGGATATGTAGAAAAAAACAATGGCGTACTTCCATTCAAAAAAGAATGTGCAGACCAGATTGTGTTTGCTCCTATCGAATTAGGTGTGACACAGGAAATCGAAGGTATTCAGTTTGAAACAGGACGTTCTGGTCATGTACTTGGCGGAACTTGGTATATTTTTACCATCGAAGGAAAACGTCTCCTTTACACAGGTGATATGTGCAGAGAACCTGGCGTTTTGGCATTTGACTGTCCTGGAACATGCGATGCAGCAATTATGAATGCCGCTTATGCTGGAAAGAAAATTGTTCAGTCCGAACAGTTTGATAAATTATTAAATTCTGTAAAAACATGTGCCGAAGCTGGCGGTAAAGTATTACTTCCAGTACCTCCAAAAGGACGAGGCATTGAAATTGCTCAGTTTTTAGGAAAACAGCTGGCAGATACCGACATTCCAGTATTCGTGGAAAGTCAGGTAGAAAAAAGCTACAAACAGCTCGCAACCGAAGAAGCTTGGATTCAGGCAGGTATCTTATCTGAGTTTCCAGCAAGCCTTCGTGTGGTAAGCACAGATGAGGAACGAGAAGAAGCCATGAATTATGTTGGAGGATCAGTTTATATTACTCCAGACGGCATGCTTTCTACCGAACTTGGTTTAAAATACTTTGCAAGATTCAAAGGTGACGAAAAAAATAAAGTCATCATCAGCGGACACGCAGCAAAAGGAACTGCTGGAGCAGGCGTCTTAGATGACGAATACCGCGCTGCAAACGGCGTTCTTGCAAAAGGCGAAAAAGTTGTTTTCAAAGTTCATATGGACGATGATGACATCCGTACCATGTGCCAGATTACAGGTGCAAAACAGGCAGTATTGTTCCATAGCGACGAAATCCTGACACGCAATGTAAAAGCACTGTTAAAAGAAGATGGCGTACAGGGACTTACCATTCAGTATCCTGAACGTGCAGATGTTTAAAAACCCCCTTTAAAAGTAAAAAATAAGGAAAGAGCGGGCTGTGTAAAAGCAGTTTCGCTCTTTTCTTATGCGTTTTTTTGGATTTCTATTAACGAAACCCTGCTGGTATGTTATAATCATTCATTATAAGCTAACGTATAAAAAATATAGGAGTGTATAAATGATATGACAAGATACGAATCTGCAAAACAAATCTATGCAAAATATGGCGTAGATACCGATTTAGCCATTGCAACCTTAAAAGAAATTCCTGTAGCCCTTCACTGCTGGCAAGGAGATGATGTTACAGGATTTGACCATGATGGACCTTTAACCGGAGGGATTCAGACTACGGGAAATTACCCTGGAAAAGCTCGCACACCAGACGAACTGATGGCAGACATGGACAAGGCCATGAACCTTATGCCAGGAAAGAAAAAATTAAATGTCCATGCTTGTTACGCCATTTTTGAAGATGGCGAATTTGCCGACCGCGATGCCTTAGAACCAAAACATTTTGCGAAATGGGTTGCATTTGCCAAAGAGCGAAACATGGGAATTGATTTTAATCCTACCTTCTTTTCCCATGATAAAGTAAAAGATGGATTAACACTTTCCAGCCCTGATAAAGAAATTCGAGATTTTTGGATTCGTCATGGACAAGCCTGCGTAAAAATTTCCGAATACTTTGCAAACGAAACAGGCATTCCATGTGTTATGAATATCTGGACAGGAGATGGATACAAAGACATTCCAGCGGACCGCATGGGACCTCGTATGCGCTACAAAGAATCCATTGAAGCAATTTTATCCATTCCATACGACAAAACCAAAGTAAAACCTTGTGTAGAATCCAAAGTATTTGGTATCGGAGTAGAAGCGTATACTGTAGGAAGCGCAGAATTTACCCTTACCTTTGCAGCAACACACGAGGGCTGTCTGCCACTGATGGATAACGGACATTATCATCCAACCGAAGTGGTATCTGACAAAATTCCTGCATTGCTTTGTTTCTTCCCAGAGATTGCCCTTCACATTACAAGACCAATCCGTTGGGACAGTGACCATGTGGTACTTTTCGATGACGAAACAAAAGAAATGGCAAAAGAAATCGTGCGCTGTAACGGTTTAGACAGAACTTATATGGCACTTGACTATTTTGATGCAAGCATCAACCGTATCAGTGCCTGGACTGTAGGTTTTCGAAGCTGGCAAAAAGCTTTGTTATCTGCACTTCTTACTCCAAACGAAATGCTCAAAAACGTGCAGGATAGTGCCAATATGACACGTCTTATGGTATTACAGGAAGAGATGAAAACCCTGCCATTTGGCGATGTTTGGACACAATACTGCGAAGAATGTGGTGTAAAAGCAGATGAAAGCTGGTTAGAGGATGTTTTTGCATACGAAGAAACGATTTTGAAAGAACGTGTATAGCAGGTAGCACATGAATGAATTACAACTTACCATTGCAAGAATCACACAAATGGAACTGTATTTAGAACAGGTTCAAAAAGCAATATCAAAGGATTTCACACCGCAATCTCTTGCATCGGTTCAAGAGGCACTTTTCGCGCTTACAGACTATTTTGAACATGGTTTGTGGTTGTCCGATTATGAAAAAGACGAACGAGGTGAGCTTCCATCTGATTTAAAACGAGGTGTTCTGTCACAGGACACCTTATACAATCTGTTACAGGAAATCGAAGAAATGCTATAAATAGAAAGTGTGATCTTATGAAAATCTATTTAAATCGAGATTGGTATTTTACCAATCCTTCCTCCAGCGGGCAAAAGGTATCCATTCCTCACACTTGTAAGGAAACGCCTTTCCACTATTTTGATGAAAGTGAATACCAGATGATTTCCAGTTATCAAAAGGAACTGGAAATACCAGAAGAATGGAAAAACAAACAAGTTTTACTTACCTTTGAGGGCGTTGCCCATAGCTGCGAAGTATTTCTAAATGAAGAAAAGGTGGGAGAACACCGCTGCGGCTATACGGCCTTTACAATCCCACTAAAAAATCTCCTTTATGGAAAGAAAAACACCCTTCTTGTAAAAGTAGACAGCAGAGAAAACCAAAATATACCTCCCTTTGGTCATGTCGTCGACTATATGACCTACGGCGGTATCTATCGTGATGTTTACTTGAAAATTAAGGAAGACCTTTACTTAAAAGATGTCTTTGTTCACAGCGATTTAAAAAACTTGACTTTGGAAATTACTTGTAACAAAGCTCCAAAAACAACAAAAGATGGTTTGTGTCGTGTCTCTATGCGAAAAAAGGGAGAAGAGCACTGGAAAGCCTTAGGAACCGTCACCTTACAGAAAGAAAAGGGGATCTTCCAATTAAAACTCCCACACATTGACCTGTGGGACATCACAAATCCACATTTGTATGAAATCAAAGTAGCACTTCCAACCGATGAAAAAAGAATTGTCTTTGGTTTTCGAAAGATGGAATTTAAAACAGACGGATTTTACTTAAACGATAAGAAAGTGAAAATCCGTGGTTTAAATCGTCATCAAAGCTATCCTTATGTGGGATATGCCATGCCATCTTCCATGCAGAAGTTAGATGCCGATATTTTAAAATATGAATTAGGACTAAACGCCGTAAGAACCTCTCATTATCCGCAAAGCCAGGCTTTTATTGACCGCTGTGACGAGATTGGTCTTTTGGTCTTTACGGAAATCCCAGGCTGGCAGTATATCGGAGATGAGGAATGGAAAGCGCAGGCCTGTCAAAATGTAAAAGACATGGTACTACAGTATCGCAATCATCCATCCATTATGCTGTGGGGGGTGCGTATCAATGAATCGCCAGACGATGATACCTTTTATACACAGACAAATAAAATTGCTCACGAATTAGACCCGACACGTCCGACAGGTGGTGTGCGAAACATCAAAAAAGGGCATTTTCAAGAAGATGTGTACACCTACAATGATTTTTCTCATGAAGGTTACAATGCGGGATGCGAACCAAAAGCAAAGATTTCTCCCGATAGGAAAAAAGCATATCTGGTGACGGAATACAACGGGCATATGTTTCCGACCAAATCCTTTGACTGCGAACCCCATCGTATGCAGCATGCACTAAGACACGCAACGGTTTTACAGGCTGTGGAAAATCAGGAAGATATTGCGGGCAGTTTTGGATGGTGTATGGCAGATTATAACACCCATAAAGACTTTGGAAGTGGAGACCGCATCTGTTATCATGGCGTATTGGATATGTTTCGTAATCCAAAGATGGCAGCAGCAGTGTATGCAAGCAAACAAGAGAAGATTCCAGTGCTAGAGACAAGTTCTGGCATGGAAATTGGCGAATATCCAGCCTCCACCCTTGGGACTCCTTACATCTTTACCAACGCAGATTCTGTGCGAATGTACAAAAACGGGAAATTTATCAAAGAATACAAGTCGGATTCTTCCCATCAACCAATCCCAATGGACGACCAAATCGGAGAATTACTGATGACGCAGGAAGGATTTACAAAAGAACAGGCAGATGCCACCAAATATATTCTCCTTAGCGTTGCCAAATATGGAGTGAATCATTTGCCAATGCAAGCCTTCCTGAAAATGCCAAAACTTATGTTAAAATACAAAATGACCATAGAACAGGTCACTGCACTTTATACCAAATACATTGGAAACTGGGGCGAATTGTCTGTTACCTACCAATTTGATGCACTCAAAGATGGAAAACTAGTAAAATCCATTGTAAAAGCACCTATGAAACAGGCAAGACTACAGGTGACGGCTGACCATACCACGTTGACAGAAGATTATACCTACGATGTGGCACTCGTAAGAATCCAAATGGTAAATGAATATGGCGCCCTCTTACCGTATTCACACGAACCGATTTTCCTTAAAACCAAAGGACCACTGGAGATTATCGGACCACACTGCATTTCTTTACAGGGCGGTATGTTTGGAACTTATGTGAAAAGTACAGGATGTGGAGAGGCAACATTGATTTTACGAGATACCAGAAACCAGGAAGTAACCATTGATTTTCAGATAAAAAAAGCAGGAGAATAATCATGGATGAATTAAAACTTAGAAAACGAAATTTGTGGATGTTTCCACTTGGAACAGTAGGAAGGGATATGATGTACAACCTCGTAACCAACTTCCTTTTAACATTTATTTTATTTACCAAAGGATTAAATGCAGCACAACTTGGAGCCATTACGGCCATTATGGTGGCAGCTCGTGTATTTGATGCTTTAAACGACCCGATTATGGGAAATATCATCGAAATGACACATACCAAATGGGGCAAATTTAAACCATGGCTTGTGATTGGTATCCTTTTAAGTTGTGGAGTGGTTACCATGGTATTTACCTCCAATTTAAAAGGGTGGGATTTTGTTATTTTATTTGGTATCTTCTATTTTTGTTATAGTATTGCGTATACCATGCACGATATTTCTTATTGGGGACTAGTACCTGCCTTAAGTTCCGATGCAGCTGCAAGAGATCAGTATACGTCTCGTGCAACACTTTTTGCAGGAATTGGCGGTACACTGGCATCCATCGTAATTCCAATGGTAACTACAGGAGATACGACCATTGGTGGAAGTGCAACAATCGCCTACAAAGTGGTAGCGATTGTTATCTGCCTCTTAGCACCTGCCTTTTTATGCTTCACAATTTTCGGTGCAAAAGAGAGAAGAGAAACAGCAAAACCTGAAAAAACCTCTGGTGGATTAAAAAGAGTAGTAAAAACCATTTTACATAACGACCAGTTACGTTGGATTGCTGTCATTTTCTTAATTCAGCAGGTAGGAAACGGAATTGCGATTGGAGGCATCGGTTCTACCTACATTTACTTTGAATATGGTTACGAAGGCGGACTCTATTCCCTGTTTACCACCGTAGGAATGTCCGCAACAGCCTTTCTCATGGTATTTTATCCAATGATTTCTAAAAAAATCAACCGTAAACCATTGATGAACCTCATGGCGATAATATCCGTGATTGGATTTATCTTTATGATTCTTTCTCGCTCCATTCCTTCCATTGGATTTTTACTGCTGACCGTAGGATATATGCTTTCGAACTTCGGATTATACTGTTACTACCTGGTTATGATGATTTCCATCATCAATACAGTAGAGTACAACGAATATAAAAACGGAACACGCGACGAAGCCATCATTGCATCGGTTCGTCCGTTTATGACCAAAATGGCATCCGCTATCATTGTTATGATTACCACAGGAAGCTATGTGTTACTTGGAGTAACCAACTATACCAATCAAATTTCCGACTTAGAAAGTGCGACTGCAACTGGCTTTATTACAGAAGCAGAAAAACTGACCGCTATTGAAACAATCATCAAAGGAGTAGAACGCGGACAAAGTTTTGGACTGCTGCTTTGCATGACGATTTTACCTTGTATTTTAATGTTGCTTTCGAACTTCTTATATCAGAAAAAATACAACTTAGACGAAAGCGAATATGCACGTATTTGCAGGGAACTTGAAAAATAAGTGTAATGAACATAATTTTGATAATTGCTGTCTGGAACTGAAATTCACTGATGGCAACATAATTGTTAGCTATATTGCAAACTATGCTACAAACAGAAGAAAATGCTTTTTATGATTTAAGAACAGAACCAGAATTTCTTGCGTTGCAACAACGATTACTGGAAAATAATCGTAAAATTTAAAGAAAAATATGGTGTGATACAAGAAAAAATTCTTATGTAGAAAGATTTTTTCTCAAAAGTCATATACTAGTTTGTAGAAAATCTACGGAGGTACTGGTAATATGAAAAAAATCATCCATTGGCAAATTGCAGGCTTTATATTTACTGTTATCATAGGTGCATTGTTCCATTTCCTTTTTGATTTGACAAATGAAAATATCGTAGTAGCATTTATCGCTCCCGTAAACGAATCTATATGGGAGCACATAAAACTCGTGTATTTTCCTATGTTTGTATATGCTCTCTTGGAATATTGTTTCTTGGGTAAGGAACATAATCAATTTTGGTGTATCAAACTAAAAGGCATATTAATCGGTATGGCACTAATCCCTACATTATATTACACCTATACAGGTATCATAGGAAAAACGGTTGATTGGTTTAATGTTGTTATCTTTTTTTGTGTGACAGGTGTAGTATATTTTCTAGAAACAAAAATGTTTCTAGAAAACAAATCGTGCAGAATTTCTTCGGAATATGCCTTTGTAATTCTTTGTTTGATTGGGGTTGTATTCTTTGTATTTACCTTTTATCCACCCAATATTCCGTTGTTTCAAGATCCTATGAGCAAAACGTATGGTATCTAAAACGGTATTAAGGACAGTACATCAACCATTGATGTACTGTTTTTTTATTTAAATTAAAAAGTTTTCTTACAATTTAATGAAATTTATCCCTCACAGAATTTTCTTATGGTATAATTGTTACACCTAATACATGAAACCAAAAGGAGAATTTAATAAATGAATATCAATAAAATATTATGTATGCTGTTTTCATTAGCAGCAGGATGTTTTATCTCTGGAACAATAAACCAGATTATGACAAACCCAAAAGAAGCGCTGCCTTCCATTTTTCTTTCTTTGGGATGTCTTTTTCTAGCGCATACTTTTTATAAAAAAATCTCTTAAACTGTCCCCATGGATATTGATAGACAAAGAACGATAGGAGGATGCACTTGAAATTTTCACAAAAACACATAAAGATATGTTTCTTTTATTTCATTTTACTTTTGACGCTTGCTGGATGCAGTACAAAGTATCACGAAAAGAACTTTCTTGGAAAAACATCTGCTCAAATTGAAGCTGAATTTGGTCTTTTTGATTGTTGTGGCATGCCCGTAAGTAACGATGGTTTGTATCGAAACACCGCTTGTGGTTATACCATAAAAGAACCAAAGGTTGGATTTCTTGGAACCTCAAATGAGATTTTATTTTTCATCAGCTTTGATGAAAATGGTGTGGCAGACAGCTGTTATGAAGGCTATCGCCCTGGCGGTTGAGTTTTATGCAAAAAACTCAATAATATCACTTGCTACCACTGGTTGCGGAATTGACTACTTATGTGTATATCATCCCTTATGGAATCGGCATTTTAGCATGTGTTGTGATTGCAGTTGTGTTGAGAAAAAAAGGAAGATAATTCACTTTGTAAACCGAATAAAACTATGCTATAATCTTGAAAAATGGTACTAGGGAAATCCTGGTACCATTCACTACATACTTTGGAGGATAGCAACTATGGAATTACAATTTAAAGAACCTCAGTATAATTGGGGGGACCGTTTTTTTATTTATGATGAAAATGATAAGAAAGCTTTTCGTGTAAAAAGCAGCATTCTTTTATGGAATAAAAAATTTGAAATTATGGACCTTGATAAAAACGTACTTGTTACAATCAAAAATGATCCAAAGAGTTTCTTTAAGAAGAAATTTTTTGTTTTTATCCAAGACGAACAGGTGGCAGCTATTACAAAGGAAATCTCTATTATTCCAAAATATACCTTTGAAGGAATTGACTGGACTAGACAGGGATTGATGCTTAATGAATACGATTTACTGCAGCAGGGACAAATCGTAGTTTCTAAGGTTGAAGACATGAGACCTTGGGGTCGTCGCCAAATCTTAACGATGAATGACTCTATCAATCCTCTTTTGGGACTTGCAATTGCTTTTACGCTTAGTTATGCTATGGAAGCTGGAAACGGTGAACCAGCAGACCGTTTCTAAACGAAACTTATTTTAGAAGGATTGAGGGAACTTATGATTAAAGTTGAAAAATTATCCTATTCCTTTCCAACAAAGGATTTATACAATAAAGTTTCTTTCTCGCTAGAGGAAAATCAGCATGCCGTACTGATTGGAAGTAATGGAACTGGAAAAACTACGTTAGTACAACTTTTAATGAATCCAGACGATTTTCTCTATGACGGAAAGATAAAGAAAAACATCGATGGCAGAATCGGTTATGTTAGCCAGTTTGAAAAATCAGAAAAAGAACGTGATATCACTGTTTTTGATTTTCTTTCCGAGGATTTTGTTCATTTGCAAGAAAAGATGGAAGCTGTTTGTGCTGAAATGGAAACAGCGCAGGATTTTGATGCACTCATGGAACGATATCAGCAGATTTTGGATGAGTCTATGGCAGTAGATGCGGACAATTATGAAAGCAATATACATAAAGAGTTAAAAACTGCGGGACTTTCTGACTTGGCAAATTTATCTATTTCCGTTATTAGCGGTGGGGAATATAAGCTTTTACAGGTCATTCGCCAGATGCTTCAAAAACCATCGTTGTTAATCATGGATGAACCAGATGCTTTTTTGGATTTTGATAATCTAAAAGGCTTAAAAAACTTAATAAACGATTATCAAGGCACTTTGCTTGTGGTTACTCATAACCGCTATCTGCTGAATCACTGCTTTGATAAGATTTTGCATTTGGAAAATGCAGATATTCAAGAATTTGATGGTAATTTCGTAGAGTACAATTTTGCTCTGCTGGCTAAAAAGATGGAACTTCAGGAACTTTCAGCCAAACAGCAGGAAGAAATTGACAGAAGCAGAAAAATGGTTGAACGAATGCGTGCAGATGCTACAAAATTTGTCAACGCATCCTTTGGAAGGTCGCTTCACGCTAAAGTATCTTATTTAGAGCGTTTGGAAGCAAGAAAAATCAAAGAACCTTTTGTGAACCTGCGCCAACCTAATATTGTACTGCCTCAGCTTCCAACTTTTGCGTGTGAAGGTCTTGATGAAGCTCCTACATCTACGGAACCTGTTGATGTACTGACACTGAAGGACTATGCCATTTCTTTTGAAGATACACTTTTGGAAAATGTTTGCTTTTCTTTGAAAGAAAATGAAAAAGTGGCTATCGTAGGAGCAAATGGAACTGGAAAAACTACCATGCTTCGAGATAT
>JAEIGA010015993.1_pt1 | contig 11419 bp, 11 predicted proteins | sample 9270691 | NCBI WGS metagenome assembly JAEIGA01 (sample SAMN17057246, study PRJNA624740) | gut metagenome | biome: biome; isolation source: fecal sample | host: Bos grunniens | place: China: Xizang | collected 2019
CAATCCTCACTTTACACGCAGGTGCAGGCGGAACGGAAGCTCAGGACTGGAACCAGATGCTCGTGCGCATGTATCAGCACTGGGGCGAAAAGCACGGCTTCAAAGTCAGCATGCTTGACTTCCTTGATGGCGATGAAGCGGGCCTTAAGTCTGCCGTCCTTCTTTTTGATGGCGAAAACGCATACGGTTATCTCAAGGGCGAAATGGGCGTTCACCGCCTTGTAAGAGTTTCTCCCTTCGATGCTTCAGGCAGAAGACACACTTCGTTTGCTTCACTTGAAGTTATGCCCGAAATCGATGACGATATCGAAGTTGAAATCAACCCCGATGACCTCAAGATAGATTACTACCGCTCCAGCGGTGCAGGCGGTCAGAAGGTTAACAAGACCTCTTCTGCCGTCAGAATCACGCATATCCCCACCAACATCGTCTGCGCATGCCAGGTCGAAAGAAGCCAGCATCAGAACAGAGAAGTTGCTATGAAGATGCTTAAATCAAAGCTCATCGAAATCAAGGAAAGAGAGCATCTTGACAAGATTGACGATATCAAGGGTGAACAGAGGGAAATTGCATGGGGCAGCCAGATCCGTTCATACGTATTTATGCCCTATACGCTTGCAAAAGACCACAGAACAGGTTTTGAAAGCGGCAATATCAACGCTGTTATGGACGGCGAAATTGACGGCTTTATCAACGCATACCTCAAAATGGAATCCCTTAAAAAATAATCGCTCCGGGGTGACGCGAAGCAATGAAGATTATTGATATTTCAAGGAAGTTCTTTTCGTGCGATATATATCCGGGCGACCCTGAGCCCAAAGCGGAGCAGATTCTGTCCGTAAAAGAAGGCGACGGTTGCAACCTTTCTGCCGTTTATTCGGGCGTACACACGGGCACCCACGTTGATGCTCCGCTCCACTTTATCGACGGCGGCGCAAGCATCGAAAAGCTGCCGCTCGACGCATTCGTCGGTCCGTGCAGGGTGATAAGTGTGCCTCAGGGTGTGATAACGGGCGACTATGTTGACCGTTATTTCCCCGAAAAGTGCGAAAGGCTGCTTATAAAGGGCAACGGAAGAGCTTTCTTTATGGATTCTGCCGCCGAAGAAGCGGTGCGCAGAGGACTTCTGCTCATAGGCACGGATTCGCTTTCCGTCGGCTGCAAGGGCAACCAGATGGCGCCGCACAAGGCTTTCCTCGGTGCAGGTGTTGCGGTACTCGAAGGGCTCGACCTGAGCGAAGTTACACCGGGCGAATACTTCCTCTTTGCCGCGCCGATAGCTTTTGACGGACTTGAAGGTGCGCCTGCAAGAGCAGTTCTTATAGACGATTACATATTCTGGTCAAAAGCGCATGAACATCTTAACAGAGGTGCAAAATGAAACGCATTTTTGATTTTACGGCAAGCTTATTGCTGATAATAGTGCTTTTTCCCGTTTTCCTGCTTCTCAGCATCGTTGTGTTGCTGGATTCGGGTTTCCCCGTTATCTTCAAGCAGTACAGAGTGGGCAAGGATAACAAGCTTTTTTATATCTACAAATTCAGAACGATGAAGAAAAACACCCGCAACGCCGCAACTGCCGAATTGTGCGAAGCGGATGAATGTATCACCAAGAGCGGACGCCTTCTGCGCAAAACAAGCCTTGATGAGCTGCCGCAACTTTTCAACGTTCTGAAGGGTCAGATGAGCTTTGTCGGCCCCCGACCGCTTATCCCCGAGGAAAAGGAAATCAGAAAGCTCAGGGCAGAATACGGCGTATATTCCGTGCGCCCGGGCATCACGGGTTGGGCGCAGGTTAACGGCAGAGATGATTTGCCGATAAAAGAAAAAGCTCTGTTCGACAAGGAATACGTCGAAAAACAGAGCATTGGTTTTGATATTAAAATAATGTTCAGGACTGTTGCCGTTGTCCTTAAGCGTGAGGGGATTTCCGAAGGCGGCGAGGCAGGCAACAAACATAAAACTTAATCCGGCTCAACCACGCCGAGATATTCTTCAAAGCACTGACCCGTTGCGACCATAAACTGCGCCGCTTCAACTCCGACGTAGCGCCAGTGCCACGGCTCATAAATGATTTTGGTTATGTGCTGTTTATCCTCGGGGTATCGCATGACGAAGCCGTAATCGGCGGCGTTTTCGCAAAGCCAGGCGAATTCTTTTGTCTGGTCAAAATCCTGTTCAAGGGAGATTATATCCATGGCAAGGCCTGCGTTGTGCTCGCTCGTGCCGGGCATAAGGACTATGGTTGAAGCCATCTGAGTTGCTTCCGCTTCGGAATAACCTTCAGCCATATAGCTGTCTATTTTTTTGTGAAAGTTTGCGCGCTGTTTTTCGGGCGAGCGGTAGCCCGAAACGGGTTTAAGCTCGATTCCGTCTTCGAGAGCGGCAAGATACATTTCGTTGTAATGCTCGGCAACCCTGTAATCAAGCTTCAGGCTGTCAGGGTCGGATGCTATTGAAGGGGCGAGGGTGACCTCGTAATCTTCGGGCAGGATGAAATCTCTGTTGACAAGCAGCAGATGCCACTTGGGGATGTTGATGTTTGCGGGCGAGGGGTCGAAGCCTGCATAAGCATATTCGTAGGGTTCTTCGGCTATAATATCCGTCAGGGTTTCGGGCGCATCTGTTATTGTTTCGGCCTGCACGGCAGGCTGCTTCCCGTAATCAAACACTGCGGCAATAATTTTGTTTATGCTGTATCCGTTTGTGTGAAAAAACGTTGCGGCGAGGATGACGGATGAAACCAGCAGGAAGATGAAAGTTTTCATTTTTACCTCCGTTTTAATGGTTGCGCATTTATTTTATATCGAAAAAGAACTGATGTCAAATGTTTTGGCACGGAATTAATAAAATATACAATATTTATATAACAGTTTCGGAAGGAGATTTTTGATGAAAGTCAGGGATACGGTAAAAAATTACGAATCTGAAAGACGTATGTATGCAAACTACGTTTTCAGAAGCGTAAAAAAAGTTTGCAAAGAAGTGGGCGCAAGAGGTGCAGGCAGCCCCGAGGAGCTCAAGGCGCAGGAATGGATGCAGGATGACCTTAAAACAACCTGCGACGAAGTCAGAATCGAACCCTTCGACGTTCATCCGCGAGCATTTATGGGCTGGATTCAGATTATTGTTGTTTGCTCAAGCCTTGCAGGCGTGCTTGCTTTTGTTTCGCAGTTTTTTACCGATTTTGCAAAGCCGATGCTTATTGCGGCAGCGGTATTGATAGTGGTCGGATTTGTTTTTGCGCTCGTTGAGTTTTTGTTCTATAAAGAAATTATCGACCCGTTCACTAAAAAAGCAACGTCGCACAATCTCATCGCCGTGCGCAAGCCGTCGGGCGAAGTTAAGCGCCGCATCATTTTTGCCGGCCATGCAGACTCCGCAATGGAATGGCGTTTCACCTATTGGGGCGGCCACAAGATGGTTGTTTCGGTAACGATTATCTCGCTTCTGGGCGCGCTGCTTGTTCTGGCTTTCAGCATAGTCAACCTTTTCTTTGCTTTTACAGGCAACTTTGAAGGCAACACGGTTGTTAAAATTCTTTCAATTGTTTCAATCTGTTTTGTTCCGCTTTTTATTTTCTGCAGTCTTTTCTACGACCCCAAAAAGTTCGTTGAAGGTGCGAACGATAACCTCACAGGTTGCTTCATTTCAATGGCTATGCCCAGATACCTCAGCGACCACGACATCCGTCTTGAAAACACTGAAGTATGGGCTGTATGTACAGGCTCGGAAGAGGCAGGTCTCAGAGGCTCAAAGGCTTTCGCAAAGGCTTATGCAAAGCAGTTTGCTGATGAAAAGGACGTTGAAACCGTGTTTGTTGCGGTTGATACAGTCAGAGATTTCGATTATATGTGCGTTTACGGCAAGGATATGACGGGTATTGTTAAGAACAGCGGCGAAGCGTGCGCACTTGTTACAGCAGGCGCAAAACTCGCAGGTTACGATATCGCCAACAACAGCGTATGGCTTGGCGCAACGGATGCGGCAGCCGCAACGCAGGCAGGCATCAGGGCAACCGCTTTTGCGGCTATGGACCCCGCACCTGCAAAGTATTACCATACAAGACTTGATACTCACGAAAACATGGAGCTTAAGGCAATTGAAGCGGGCGTTGATATCTGCCTCAACACAATGTTCCTTTTCGATGAAAGCGGACTTAATGTTTGATTCTTGGGCAAATTCAACAAATAACTGCAGGAATTTTTTAACCTTTTAACAAAAATTTTTTAAATGTAAAAATACATCTGTTTTATTGAACGATGATGTGTTATAATCAAAAAATAGCAATGGTATTTCCGTTTGCGAAAGGAGATTTTTCAATGAATAAAAAAATAGCAGCAATAGTAAGCATCCTTCTCGTTTTTTCATTCCTTTTTGCTTTTGCAGGTTGTGACACAACAGAGGAAGAACCCACCACCGAAACCACAATCACCGCAAAAACTCCTCTTCCCACAGATATTACAACTTCATATGACGAAGAAAGCCAGCTTGTAACAGATACCACATATTCAGCTGAAAATCTTCAGGTTAACACAAAAACAATTTTTGAATACTTCAACATCCACATCAACGAACTCAAGTCAGCTGACGTTAAGGCTTCTCTCAACGTAAGCGTTGACAAGAACATCAGCAAGGCAAAGGATGCCGAAGGCAACGACATCGCTATGAGCGAAAACGAATACGTTGCAGCAGCAATCAATTCGCTTTCTGATTATATGCTTAACGAAGAAGGCTCATCCGCAGAATACGGCCCCGTTAAGGATCTTCTCCCCGTTCAGGGTCAGGCTTACGTAAGCGCACTCACTCTTGAAGAAGTTGAAAGCGCAACATGCGTTGATAACGGCAAGGTAAGAACCATCACCGTTACTCTCAAGAGCCCCGCTCCCCTTACAACAGTTGAAAAGGCATACGATATCGGCAACGTTCAGGATGTTCTTGCCGAATTCGAAAAGGCTGAAGAATACATGACTGTTACAAAAGAACCTGTTCTTACATACAAGGACTGCGTTATCATCATCAACGTTGACGTTGAAACAGACGAAGTATTCTCAATCGAATACAAGAAGAATATCGACGTTGAAACAGAAGTTACAGGTCAGGGCACACTTGCATCGGTTGGCGCAACTCCCGTTAACTTCCGTTACGAAAGCTATGTTAAGTATGAACTTGACAGAACAAACCCTGCAGAAACAGCTGCAGCTGAATAAGTAAAAACAAAGCCGCGCTTATGTGCGGCTTTTTTACGGAGTGATTTATTTTGAAAAAACTTTTCTCAATGATTTTTGCCGTGATGCTTGTTCTGGGCACGTTTGCCGGTTGCTCGGGCAGAGACATAGGCTATGAGATTCAGGATCCGACCGCAACAAAGCCCGAATATCTCAACAAGCAGTCGGAAGTCATCGGCACATTCGGTTCAACTCAGGAAAACGTCAGAATCGTAGGCTACAAGCATAACCCGGATTACTATGAATATATAGTGGTTAAGTATAACGAAAAAGGCATAAGAGTCTGGGAACGTATTTACAATGTTTATTATAATCTCAGCTATTATGCAAACGCCAAAGAGGAATATAAGGACGCCAAAAACGCAGAATTCAACGATGAAGCGGCGATAATCGTCCTGACATCTCAGTTCGCAAATACGGGTCTTTATTCATCGGACCTTGCAAAGGTAAAAGAAGTTTATAAGCTCAGATAAAAAATTAACCGACCTGCATCAAGCAGGTCGGTTTTGTTATTGCATCAATCAGAACGGATTGAAGAGTCTGTCAAGAGTAATGGGGTTGTAACCGAGGCCGAAATACTTGAAGATCCAGATAAGGGGATTGAATCTGAAGAATACTGCGTCAACAACTGTTACAAGACCTCTGAGGAAGGTTGAAATGTCATGAGTTGCGGGAACTTCAACGGGTGCGAATTCTTCGCCTTCAACGTTAAGGACGAAGGGCTGGGAGTAGCAGATGCCGTTTTCGCCTGTGATGTAGAATCTGACGTAAAGATAAGGCTCGTTGCCGTTGAGCCATTCACCCTGATGGAGGTCAATGGTTGCCTTACCGTCGGTGATGTTTTCTTCGCGGAGGATAACGTTTCCGTTGGAAACCCAGACGATTCTGTTAAAGTTCACGCCTTCAACGCTGATAGTGTCAGCTTCCTGGTCAACGATAAGTCTCGTGACGTTGGGAGTGTTATCGAGCCAGTAAAGAGCGTTATCATAAACTTCGTTTTCAACAAAACCGGGAATTTCGGGGATACCGTCAAGCTCAACGCCGTTTGAATAGTGAGAAATTGAGAAGTAGTGACCTTTTTCCTGGCTTGTTCTGAATGCGTCAACCGTGAATTCGGGCATCCAGACCATTGTGTAAGCATCGTTGACTGCTTTTTCGTTGTGAGAATCAGCGAATGTGTTGCCCCAGGGAACAACGCCGTTGGGGATAGTCTTCTGAAGCACTTGGTCATAGAGGATTCTGTCACAGCGCGTGTGCGCGTCGGTTGCGCTGTTTATGCCCATGCCGAGTGAGGAGCCTTTATAATCAAGGAAAAGGCGTGCAAACTTTGTGGGATAGTAGTCGTCGATGAGCTGACCGACGTATTTGTCGGAATCTTTGTCGGTATAAACATATTCGCCTACGTGGGAAAGGTAGGAAATGCCGCCGGCTTCCATAACACCCTTTGAAGGTGTTTCATAGTCGCCGAAAACACCTGCAAGGCCCTGGCCGTAATCCGAATAATAACCTGTAAGGTGGCAGTCGGCAATCGGAGTAGCCATGTTGAGTTCAATGCCTTTAGGAATATCGAGCATACCGTTTGTTTTGGTTCTTGTTAAGGTGATACCTTCTTCGGTTGTATAGCTCTTATCGGCGTATGTGCCGGCAAGATATGCTTCGTAATCTTCCTGAGGAATGGGAACGATGTCCGCCATTTTGGTGCGTTCTTTTTTGATGTAACGCATAAGGGGAACGGTTTCGGGAGCAACGTTCCAGCCCTGGTTGATTGTGCCGTGGTCTGTCAGGGCAACAATATCAAAGTTTAGAGCGTAGTGAATCTGAACGAATTCTTCGATTGTGAGGAAACCGTCGCTGGCTGTCGTGTGGCAGTGGAGCTGAGTTTTATAGTTGCCCCATTTATCCCAGTCGATTTCTTCATAGGGATTTTCGATGATATAGTTTTTTTCTGCATCGCTTGCGGTTTCGGGTATCGCCGCATCAGCTGCAAAGGCGGGCAATGCACCCAGTGCGATGATAGCTGTAAGAACCAGAGCGATAAGCTTTTTGGCGTTCTTTTTCAATTCAGATCATCTCCTGATTGGAATAATATGATTAGTAAAATAATTATAACAACACAAAACGGTCCAGTCAATTGACTGAACCGTAAAAAGCAAGAACAAAAAATTGTATAAAATTACAATCACTGTTTTTCAACAAACAACTCAATAAGCTTTGCTGCATTTGCCGCCGCCATGGGGAGAAATTCGCCGTAATCCATATGAGATGAGCCGTCGGCGCAGTCGGAAACAGCTCTCACAACGCCGAATGGAACGCCGTTTGTGTAGCATACCTGAGCGATGCTTGCACCCTCCATTTCGCAGACAATTGCGCCAAAATTTTCAACGATTTTTTCCTTCTTTTCCGCGCTTGCGATGAACTGGTCACCCGAAGCGATAACGCCTTTGATCCCTTTGACATCAAGGCTTGCAATGCATTCGTAAAGGTCGCTGACAACCTTTTTGCCGCAGGGTATGTTGATGATGTTGATGCCCGAAATCAGGCCGACGGGGTCGCCGAGAGGAGAGGTATCCATATCGTGCTGCACAAGGCTTTCGGCAACTGCGATATCGCCGATGGCGAGCTTCGTGCTAAGGCTTCCGCCAACGCCCGTGTTTATTATTCTTGCAGGCGAATATCTGAGAATCATCGTCTGGGCGCACATTGCTGCGGCAACCTTGCCGATGCCGCAGACGGCTGTGACGACTTCCTTGCCGTGAAGCGTGCCTCTGACGTATTCAACGCCGCTTATCGTTTCCGACGTTTTGTTTTCCATTAGGTTTTTTATTGTTTCAACCTCTATTTTCATTGCTCCGATAATACCTGTCATAAAAAATACCTCTTTTTGATAAGAATAACGAATTTTTGATATATCCCATTTTTACAAGATGTTAAAATCATATTGTAATCACTATGGGATATTTTATCACAGGCAAATGAAAAATTCAATATATCGGGCATAATCAGGTTTTAAAAAACTTCTCCGAAAATTTCTTCCGCATCAAATCCGTCTATTGGCTCAAGATTTGTATTTTCATCCATAAACAATGCAATAACAGGCGCGGCACCAAGCTCGCCGAGACCGATTGCCGTTACCAACAGGCCTCCCGGAATACCAGCCAATGCAGCCAATGCGCCGAAAGGAATCATGCTCAAAGGAACACCCGCCACTGCTGTAAAAACGGTTAGACTTACTCCGTTTTTAAGGTTTTCCGCACCGGCAGAATAGACCGTTAAGAGTTTTTCAACAAACGGAGTTTCATTTTCAGGGCTTTCTTCAACAATCGGGTCGGAAGGTGTTTCCACCGATTCCGATGCAAAAGCAGGAACTCCGAGCGAAAAAACGATTGTAAGCGCAAGCAAAAATGCAACTAACTTTTTCATAAAAATTCACCTCATTCCGATTTTATAACTGCCGTCATCACCAATCCTGCTACAGGAGAAACAATAATCATGGTTGCTCCGCCCAGTGTGTAAGCAAGTCCCAAGGGAATACCTGCTATCATATAAGCCGCGCCCACGGGAGGGATAACCCAGAGAATCACCCCGGCGGGAGCCAAGGCCAGAAGGCACAGTCCGTTGGTGAGCATATCGGAGCCCTCGATTAAAACCGTAAATACGGAAAGACCGTAGAGTTCAAACAGATTAAGGTCCTGAATTTCTTCGGGTGTTTCGATAATTTCATATTCACCGTCTTCAATGGCGTCTTCGATTTCTTCGCCCTCTTCGCCGAATTCATCAAGAACTTCTGTGAACTCTTCGGATTCAAGGATTTCCTCGATATCGATTTCGGGCAACGCTTCGGTTTCGCATTCGGGTTCTGTTTCAGGTTCAGCTTCCTGCTCCGGAAGAACGGTTTCGGGCGTTTCTTCGGGTTCTGCCGTTTCCTGTGGCTCTTCGGCTTCGGGCTCTGCCTGCGAGGCTTCGAGGGTTTCGGCAACGGGCGGAACGTGAACTTCGCCTGCATACATGTTTTTGATTTCTTCAAGCGAATGTTCGGGCGCGGGCGGTTCTTCCTGCGCCGCAAAAGCGGGTATCATCATTGCGAACGATACTGTAAGGCAAAGGATAAGCGATAAGATTTTTTTCATGGTTTTTGTCCCCTTTCAAGTGTTTGGTTTTGCCTTGTGAGCCGATTATAGCGCCGCAAAACGCCGCCGTCAATGCAATTAATCGTTTCTTAGAAGAACATTAAATCATTTAGAAATTCCTTTATAATCTTTGAGATTTCTTAATTTTTTGCTTCGGCAAGTATTGCCATGAACTGCTTTTTATGCTATTATAAATGTATATTTTATAATGGAGAAATTTGTGTAATGGAATATTATATAATTATCGCTCTTCTTGCGGTTGCGGTTATTCTTCTTGTTGTTTTGCTCGCAAAGCAGGGGAAGGATAAAAACAGCGCGGCAATCGATTCGCTGAGCGAAAAAACAACCGAGCTCAGCCGCTCTCTCGGAGCTGAATTTGAGCGCAGCCGCCGTGAAAACCAGGCATCGCAGAGGGATATGCGCCTTGAAACGGCGCAGAACCTTAACGAAATGAACTCAAGGCTCGAAAAGCTGCGCATTGACAACGTGCAGCAGAGCGCTGATATGACGAAGGCGATGAGCGAAGCGCTCAATACCATTCGTCTGAATAATATCGAACAGAACGAAAAGCAGAGCAAGGCTCTTTCGGAAGCTGTTGACCGCATGAGGGAAAGCAACGAAAAGAAGCTTGAGCAGATGCGCCTGACCGTTGATGAAAAGCTCAACGAAACGCTCACCCAAAGGCTCGATACTTCGTTCAAAACCGTTTCTGACAGGTTGGAAAACGTATACAAATCGCTTGGCGAAATGAAGGAACTTTCAAACGGCGTTACGGCAAACGTAACTTCGCTCAACAGAGTGCTTACAAACGTCAAGGCAAGGGGAACGTGGGCTGAGGTTCAGCTCGGCGCAATCCTTGACCAGACGATTCCCGGAATGTACGAAACCAACTTCGCACCAAACACCGCTTCAAAGGACAGGGTTGAATTCGCGGTCAGAATCCCTTCAAATGACGGCGACGTGACCTATCTCCCCATCGATTCAAAGTTCCCGATGGAAGATTACGTCCGCCTTTGCGACGCTGCTGACAGTGCGGATGCCGAAGCTCTTGCCGCAGCGAGAAAAGCGCTCGAAGCGAGAGTTCTTTCGGAAGCGAAAACGGTTTCAAAATACATAAACGTTCCCGTGACAACACCCTATGCGATTCTTTACCTCGCAACGGAGGGTCTTTATGCGGAAATAGCATCCTCCCGCTCGGGTATTGCGGAAAAAATCCGCAGCGAATATAACGTTATGCTTGCAGGGCCGATGACGGTGACTGCGCTGCTCAATTCGCTTTCGCTCGGCTTCAGAGCGGTTGCAATCAACGAAAAGGCGAACGAAGTCCGTGTGCTTCTTGCTGCCGCAAAGGTTCAGTACGACAAATTCGGCGTTGTGCTTTCAAAAGCAAGGCAGAAGATTGACGAAGCAGGCAAGTCGCTTGACGAAGCAGGCAAACGCAACGACATTATCCGCAAAAAGCTCAACAAGGTTGAAGAAATCGACGGCATGAACGCCGATGAAATATTAGGTTTAGAAGAAAGTTCAGATACATAAGGAGGATACTATGAAAGACGTAAACGAAATCTTTGCTCAGATGACCCTCGAAGAGAAAGCTGCTCTTTGCGACGGCGCAGACTTCTGGCATCTCAAGGGAATGGAAAAGTATGATATTCCCTCAATCATGGTTTGCGACGGCCCTCACGGACTGCGTAAAAAGGACTATTCAAAAACAGGCGACAGCCTGAGCAACAGCGTGCCCGCAATCAGCTACCCCACAGCGGCAACAACCGCAGCTTCCTGGGATCCCGAGCTTCTTTATGAAATGGGCGTTGCGCTGGGCAAAAAGTGCCTTAAGGAAGAAGTCGGCGTGCTCCTCGGCCCCGGCATCAACATGAAGCGTTCACCCCTTTGCGGCAGAAACTTCGAATATTTTTCAGAAGATCCCATCCTTGCAGGCGAACTTGCAGCAGGCTTCATCAGCGGTGTTCAGTCACAGGGCGTCGGCACGTCGCTCAAGCACTTCTGCGCAAACAGCCAGGAAACACGCAGAATGACCTGCGATTCCGTTGTTGACGAAAGAGC
>JAEIGA010015994.1_pt1 | contig 11418 bp, 5 predicted proteins | sample 9270691 | NCBI WGS metagenome assembly JAEIGA01 (sample SAMN17057246, study PRJNA624740) | gut metagenome | biome: biome; isolation source: fecal sample | host: Bos grunniens | place: China: Xizang | collected 2019
CAATGGGTTGACGACGTACAAAACGGCGTAACCGAAAAGAAATTATGCCAACGCAGTGGTGGCACATGGAATGCCAACGGCACATGTTCGTGCAGTTCATCTAAAGGTTTGACAACATCCGGCAAAGTGTGCGTATGTTCGAACAATGGCACATGGAACGGCAGTGAATGCGTAGTTCCAGAAACGTTGTGTTCTGAAGATGCGATAATATCTGGCTGTAAATGTAATTTAAAAACGATAACCGTAAATGGAACCCCATGGTGTGTCAGCAGCAGCACAAAAAGCAAATATGACGCCTGCAACGGCACATGGAATACAACAACAATGACATGTGAATCAAGCACCGGTGGTGGTAACGAAGGTGGCGATAATACCGGCGGTGATAACGAAGGCGGTGATGATTCCGGTGATGCAAATGCCAAAAATGCATGTGAAACCGGTGGTGTGATAAAAGGTGATTGGTCAAATGGTGTCTGCACATGCGATGGTGCAAATGTCACAACAGGCACATCTAATGGATATACAATCTGCAAATGCGACGCCAATTACTATGCATCGAACAATTCATGTGTGTACCAATATGCACAGCAACAAACGAATTGTGAAAGTGGCGTAAAGGGCACGTGGAACTTCACAACTCATGCTTGTGACTGTGAGGTGTCGGAAAATAAACAAAATCCCGCAAACAATAAATATACATGTGAATGTGCGGCCAACTATGAACCTGACGGCAACGGCGGCTGTAAAATAAAAGAGCAGGGTGGTCAAGATCCAGAGGATCCGGACACTCCAGACGTTCCTGATACACCGGTTGAACCCGATGACCCATATGCTGAACTGAAAGAAAAATGTGCCAATGGCGGTGTTGTTGAGGGCAAATGGAATGACGGTGATAATACCTGTGATTGCCCGACTGGTGCAAATTTGAATACCGATGTTAATTATTGTGTATGTATAGCTGGTTGGACTGTTGATGGTCGTGGATGCAAATTTAATAGCAATCCATATGGTAGTGAGTTTGAAGCCAAGAATGTATTTGTCGATGGCGATGCGACAATTGTTGTTGCGTCTGATACTGATACGGGCATATGCTATGCTACGGTTTATCAAGAAGGGATTGCGGCCACTGCATCGAATTCATGCATCGTTGATTGCGAAATTGCAACCGCAACGGCAAATGTTTGTGAAAATGCGGTTTTGATGACAAACGCATCGTCAACATTGGGGTATGCGTTATATGCGACACGCAATGCGGTTAATGACGGTATTGAACTCAGTTTTGGTAATACGACGGTAAGATCATTATACATGGCGTTAAAAAACAACGCGTGGCCTGCGAACATTGATTGGGTAAAGAAATTTACCGATGGTACAGATTATAAATTGCTGTATGCTGTAAATTCCAATGGTGAAGTTTTATACGATAAAGACGGTAAACTAACACCAAAGAGTTTGACTGAACAACTGGACTTGGTGTTCATTCACAACGATTCCGCAGGCATAGACGGCTGTGAAGGTAACAATGTAACAGTAAAAGGCACATGGAACTTCACAGACCATGTTTGTAATTGTGAAGCGTCGGAAAATAAACAAAATCCCGAAAACAATGAATATATATGTGAATGTAAATCCGGCTATGAACCCAACAACAGCGGCGGTTGTACAAAAATAGAGCAGGGTGGTAACGACGATGACCCTGAAGACCCATATGCAGAAGATAAAGGAAAATGTACCAATGGCGGTGGTAACTGGGATGAAACAAATAATATCTGTAAATGTTCGGATACTAATGCATATTGGAACGATCAGGAATCTAAGTGCGAATGTAATTCCGGCTATGTGTCCGACGGCAACGGCGGTTGTGCAAAAATAGAGCATGTTGGTCTTGTTGCTTGTACCAATGGGCAGCAAATCTATCAAGACGGTACAGCGCAATGTACATGTGATACCAGCAATGGGGATTGGGTGGTGATATCTGCGCGTAAAAATACCGAGAATAGCGATACGGAGTTCTGCTATATCAAATCAGCAACAAATGATTGGATTACACAGTATAATGCCTGTGCGGAAGCGGACGGAACATATTGGTGGTTAGGTCAATCTGCTTGCTACTGTGACGATACTGATAAGCAGGCATCGGTGCCGGAACCGGGGGTGTATTCTTGTGCCACGGATTGTGAGATTGGCATTGCGATGACAGATGGTTGTACATGTCGCGCGAATGAAATTAATGGATATTGTTGTGAAGTTACAAATGACGCTTATCAAGCATGTATTGACGATGACACGCGCGCATGGTCGGGTTGTGAATGCGGATGCGCAGACGGCTATAAACCCGATAACAACGGCCAATGTGTTCTGTATGAGTTGAATGAGGAATGTCTGGCAGATTCGCAAATAACATCTAACTGTGAGTGTAAGGCTAATCTGGTAGAACATAACACGGATTCATATTGCTATAAAGATGCAACGTTTAGCGCGTACGAAAAATGTCCTGTGTCATTATGGAGTTTTGATGAGCATCAGTGTATATGTCCGCAGAATGGCAAAATCGAAAATGGTTGTACATGTCCCGATGGAACGACCGCGACCGAAAATCGCCTGTATTGTATGGATGACACTACGAAATCGGCATATAAATCATGCACAAAACCAAGCGGCGCCAATGCCGTCCCGGGCGAATGGGATGTTAACAGTAACAGCTGTACATGTGCCAACGTGGCCAATTCCGAGCTGTCCAACGGTGTATGTGTATGCGCAGACGGCTATGAATCCGACAGCACCGGCGGTTGTAAAGAAATAGAGCAGGAACCATCGGTCACAGAGTGTGCAGAGAACAGTCAGATAACAGATTGTGAATGTAAATATACTGCTGTAAATGGCTGGTGCTATACGAAAGAAATTTCTGATAAATATGATGCGTGTAAGTCCGGTGATTATGCGGGTGATTGGGATTATGAGAAACGCGAATGTAGTTGTGCAGACCCGAATTCGATGTACGCATCCTACAAATGTGTATGTAATATTGGCTATGAATCCGACAGCAACGGCGGCTGTAAAGAAATAGAGCAGGACGATCCGGCCGAAATTGCATGTACAACCGGTGGTGACGTTGCCGGCAAATGGGAAGATAATCAATGCGTGTGTCGTATAGAAGGTTCCATCAGAAATCTGATAGATGGTTATACAACCTGCAAATGTGAAATTGGCGTAGCCGACGGTGGCGGGGCCTGCATCACATCCGGTATCTTGGGTGATTGTATTGCGGATATGCCGATATCGGCGTGTTCTTGCAAAGACCCAAATGTGGCTGTGACCGTGGATGAGAAAAGTTATTGTTTGGCGCCGGCTACGAATGACCGATATAGCATATGCACCGCCCCAACCGCAGCCAACGTTGTTCGTGGGGAATGGAATATGGATTCTATGGAATGCGTGTGTCCGTCTGGTTATACGCTGACTGTTGATGGTTGTAAAAAGAATGATAGTTATGTGGTTAACTTTAATGTTGGCGGTGGTGTGGAAATTGATAATGCGACATGCACCGTTGGCGGGACGTTAACTTTGCCTGCGGCACCGGTACGTGCTGGATATACCTTTGACGGATGGGTGTTGGCCGATGGGACATTGGCGGAACCGGGGAAAGCCGTATCATGTAATTCCGATACTTTGAATTTTTATTCGGATGCCAATATGTTTGTTGTATCACGTCAATGGACGGCCAACTGTAATGCTGTGACATTGGGGTTGTACCATGAAGGCAATATGGTATCGCAAAAAAGTCCAACGGTATTGTACAAACGTACGGACGATACAACATGGTATTCCGATGCTAGATGCCGCACCGGCATAGAAAGTTTAACAACATTGCCGACATATACAGATTCTGTATTCGCCGGCTGTACATACAACAACAATGCTTGCATAACCAAAGAAGGTAATTTGTTGGCCGATGCAAATTGTAACGTAACCGGCAGTACCTACTTGGTATGTAACCTTGTTGGTTGTTTGGATTGCAACCCTGATTCAACTGTTTCGGTTTGCAGTTTAACCGGTGTGGTTAATAACCAATGTCAATACACATATACGTGCGCGGATGGCTATAACGGTTCTGGGGTTTCGTCGGTTGCGGATGTTCGTTGTGCTGGCAATGTTATATCGGTATCTTTTAATACGAATGGTGGTATGATTGATAAAACGGCTTCGATTCCCGTTCAGTTATGTACATATGGTGGCGAACCGGTGTATGTAGACACTTATAACCCAACACGTGAAAATTCGACATTCGTTGGTTGGCAACGTGCAAATGGCACAACAACCAAGTTTGCAATTGCATGCGATGTTGATGCATTGGGTGTTACAGAAGGAAGCGCATCAATCAAGGCCATATATGAATGCAATGATGGTTATGTGTCAAATGCCCAGGGTACGGCGTGTGTAATGGCGCAACCAACCTGTGCAAACGGCAGTGCACATTACGATGACGGCTTGTGTTTATATGCGTCAAATGAACTGTATAATAATGGTACGATGTCATCTATGCCGCTTGCCTCTAGTGCTTTGTACTCCGCCATAAAAAGTGTATGTTCTACCAGTGGCTATACAGGGGAACAAACAATGGAAAACATTAATGTCGTGTATGCTTCCAACAGATACCAATGGATAAACAATGACGAAATGGGTGCGGGTTATATTTCAACGCAATCCAATCCTACTGCAATCTTTCCAAAATCACAATGTGCAATACCTGTGTTGGATACGGTCAAGAATGAAATATTCATTGTTCGCAATAACACATGGTGGGCACCAAATGCCCAAAATTCGTACCTGTCGTACAATAACGGATTTGCGGACTATTCGTTGGCGTTGTTGGGAATGACCGACAGTGATTTTAAGTCCAATGCACCAGCATATGACATGATGCCGTATGATAAAACCGCACGTGTGTTTACAAATAAAACCGGTGTAACGTTTAATCGTGGTGCAAAGGTGGCCAACGCAATTGCAGACGATCCAAATACATATATTGATTTGGTAATCCGCAAAAGCAGTTCAACGGTCACATTGCCCGATTGGAACGGGGTTATGACAAAGTATCTGACCGGAAAACCGGAAAATTGCACACTTACCGGTATTAATTCGGCCGCCGATGGTTCGGGTACATGGTATTGGCAGGGTGCTTGGGCTACATCCAATCTATGTCAATTGGATGATAAATATTCCGGACATATCGGTGCAATACCAATGTATATGATATGGAATTGTCAATAAAGTAAAAAATCCGGTGGTTGCCGGATTTTTTGCTTTTATAAAACGTTCTTTTGTGTTAAAATTTATTATCAGAGAGAAAATGAAAACATATATTTTACCGATTTTTACCGCCCTGTGTTGTATGACGTCACACGTTGTGATGGCGAATGTTGCGACGACGGCGGGTTCTAATTTGACGGCGTGGAATGGTGGTTCCGGTGCGACGAATAATAACGCATGGAATACCGCAATGAATAATCGTACATTGGCGACGGGGCCATTGGGTGGTTCGAATGCTGCGGCGCCTGTGGCAGATTTTGGTAATTGTAACGCATTGATTTTGCGATGTGCCAAACCAAAGTGCGCGGGTTGTACGACTTTGGAATTGGCGCGTTCTATTGTGGCGGGCTGTGTTAATTCAAATTCCGAATGTAAAAAGCACGGCGATGAATTGGTTGAATATTTATCTGCCCAATTGGTGGCGGATGCGACTGCGGCGGCGGCCGCGGCCCAAGCCGAAGCATCTGCGCAATCTGCGGCGGCGGCAAATGCGGCTGCGACGGCGGCGGCCAACGCCAATAATGCCCAGATTAACCAACTGCAATCCCAATTATCGCAAATGGCCACGGCCCAGGCGGAATCAAATCGCCAGATTCAGCAATTAACCCAAGCATTGGAAAACAGCGCGAATCAACCGGCACCAACACCAACGGCGCCTGCGGCGTCTGCGTCGACATCCCCATCGGACGCGGCGGATGCGGCACAAAGTGGAATGTTGGATAACTTGAATGTATCCGAAACAATACGTATTGCCAAAGAAAATGATGTTGATCCAAATTTGGCGGTGCGCGCGACTGTGACGGGCGAAATTTTATCAGACATTGAAAACGCCAAAGATGCATTGGTGAAATTAAAGGCCACAATGCGCGAAGTGTTTGCATACGCCGGCTGTAACGAGCAAGGCGCAAACTGTTCCGGCCCAAAGCGCGTCAAAGTTTTCAAAGATCGTGCATATAAATTTTTTGAACCCTATGATATGGTTGCCGACCATATGTACAGCGCGTTGGAATCCGCATTGGTAATTGGCGCGGACATTAATGATGTGATTATGATGCTGTCGGGCGCATGCGAACGGTGGGGTCGTTTTGCATGCCGTGCAACCGGTGTGCCGGCACTTGATAAAGATGGTGGCCAGATTACTATATATCCTACATACTTATACACTGAGAAATCCTGTGACAATGGCATGTCGGTTGCGGGTGGAGAGACACGGTATTATAAGTATGCTGAAGTTGGTGACAGTCCAAACGAATCGATTCAAAGTATCGCCGTCACGGGCGATGGATTCGTTCGTGGGAATCAACCCTGTACGGTTGGTGCCGCCATCCCACCCGAAGATGACACACGTTGCACTTTGACGGGATTGATAAAGAACGAAGACCAAAATGAAGTTGTATTAAATGAATGGATGATTGAAAACGAAGAAAATGGTCAATATGTTCGTGTCGGCTGTGCAACAAACGCAATTAATGGATTAATGGCGTTAAAACGCGGTTCGGGTTCGGTTAAAAAAGCAATGGATATTGATTTGTTGGAACGTATTTTGGCCCAAGATGCATCGGACTTTGCCGGTCGTTCATCGGTCGGCGGTTCGTCGGTACGTTCATACGGCACCGGTGCCGGCAATACAGATGCAGACCGTTATAAATACTGTGCATTGACAATTGATGGATATAACAAATTAAAAACCGCACTGGCACAGCGTCGTATGCCGGCCGGCGATGTGTGCGTTGGTTATGATGATTTAAGACGCCATATGCAACGTTCAGAAATATTGGATTGGATATCGGCACCAGAATACTCGGTGGGCGGTCTGCGTGAAGGTGTGCTTGTCGACTTGACGTGCGAAGTAGACGCTTGTCGCGTGGGTACTTGGAATGCTAATAGAGATGCGTGTCGTAGTGTTCGGTGTACAAAAAACAAGGAGGATAAAACCTTCGAAGCAAATTGTGCTATGGATTATCCTGGTTGGGGTGATGCGGACAATGATGGCAGAAACGATGCACTGGGGCAGTGTAAGGTAACCGAAGATATCTCCAACTATACCTGTAATTGGACGAAAGAAACGGGTATGGTCTGCACAAAAAAATCCTCAAACACCTAGTGGCCAACAGAGTGACGGATAAGAATGACAAACAATAAAAAATTTTCATTATTGCGTATATTAATGGCGGGGGCGGTCGCGTTGTCTGTATCGCCCGTGTTTGCGGCATTGGATAATGGCTGTGATGATTCGAGCAATGATTATATCCAATCGGATTATGCACTGTGTTCCACGCACCCATATAATGTTGGAATGGTGACTATACCCGATGCCAACGGTCGTGCGGTTATGCGCGAAGTTGTTGCAATGAAAGCGGAGTTGATAACCCAACAAATGTATCAAAATTATCGCGCTTTGGAATCTATGGTGAACCGTTTGGAAAAGCAATTGACGAAAGTCACCATCAAAGCCCAAACCGAAGCTGCGTCGTCGGGTAAATCATCGTCGTCTGATGATGACCGCGATGGCGCACGTGGATACAATCCGGGCAATCGTGGCACGCCTTTGGCGACGGCAAATGATTGCAGTATGAAAACGTCCAAGAATGAAATTATTTCTTGCCTGCAATCGAATATCCAAATTATTCGCAATGAAATCAACAGTGGTAATACCGTAAATGCACGTAAACAAATAGACAAAGATTTGACCGTTGCGGTTACCAATCGGATTATCAATGGCAGTGCAAAAGACCCAAAGATGATAAATATTACAGATTGGGCTACGTGTGGGACCGATGAAAATGGAACCGTTATGTCCAAATGTAAAGAAGTGCAAACGGCCAAAAAACGTCAAACAGATTTAGATTGCTTGAATGAGTTCAGTTCGGCATTAAGTGCGGCCATAGAATTACAAGAATGTCGTGATAATCTGTCCGGTGGACGTGGTCGGTATTAAAAAAACGGCATCTGCCGTTTTTTTTGTTTTTATTTTTCCATCCTTTTCATCTTTCTCGTCACCCCGATGGCGATCGGGGTCCATTGTGTCATCCCGCAAATAAAAAGAACCCACAGACACAATAGATACCGACCTGCGTCGGTATGACGTGCAGTGTGTGCGCTTCCCATTTTTTGTTCTTTTTTTTGGATTGGCTCTCTCTTGTCATCCCGTGGCTTGACCACGGGATCCGGGTCCCGCAAATAATCTACTTATACACCACAATCCACTTTTATCCACCCACGCCACACACACCGTCACCCCGATGACGATCGGGGTCCATTGCGTTATCCCGCAAATAAAAATCCCCGCGATTGCGGGGTGGGTTATGGGCAATTTGCCAATTGTTGTAATACGTTCTGAACGTCGTTGTTAACCGATACGGTAATTTGACGCTGCAGACCGTCTGTGTATGTGTAATTGAATTGCGCGTTCTTAAATTCCGGCATTTCACGATATGCTTGTTCGAACGGTGCCAACATAGCGTTGAACCATTGGCGACCGCGACACAGGCATCCGTTGCGAACGTCTGCCGCCACAACTGCGGTGGCTGTGTTTGGATACTTTGTGTCTAACTCTTTATCCGTCATCATTAAACAACGTGCGCCAAAGCCATAGAAGTTCGCGTCATCCGCCATGAATTTATATACCAAACCATCACTTGCGCCGGCTTGCTTTAACGAATGTACCAAACCATCGGTACAGCACGCCTGTGCACTGCGCATTAACATTTTATATCTGTCCAACAATGGTGCTGCAACCGGTTCGTTGGCAGTAATGTGAATGTTGCAATTTGCGGCATCTAAAAATTCATCCATATTTGCATCGCGAATTTTTGGACTGCGTGGTGAAACGCTTTCGCGTACAATTGGTTTGCGACGCCAAATTTCACATTCGGTCTGGGTTTCAAATGGACAACCGTCGTCATAGAAAGTATTCCATACAATTTCGGTCATATCTTGGGCCACGTATTCTGGGCGTGGCTTTGACATATTTGCGAACCACAAATCATCGGATGGTTTTTTTGGTGCCAATAAATCTTCTATGCGTGCGCGTGTCGCCGCAGCGTCCGCCATATTTTGTTGATACAATTCGGCCGGACTGATTTCCATCGCCACATCTGAATCGCGCAGGTATATTTCGGGACTGGGTTCCAAGAACCAATCAGAAAAATCTTTATATTTGTAATTATTAATAGATTCATCCCACACAGGCACGCCATTTTGCCAATCAACGGTCTTTACACCGTCGTTTCCGGCGTATTCGCCATTTGTGCCGTCCCACAGTTTCGGACGTGTGTCTTCGGGAACTGGTTTAATTGTTAATAATTTTGCATCAACCATTTGTGGCGCGCGTGCAACCGGCACAACGTCGGGTTCGGCCGCCGCATTCGGATCAGATTCCATCCATGTCGGTGTTGGTGCCACCGGTTTTGGTTGTGCAATAATAATGGCGGTTGGCTTTTCGCCATTACCAATCCATGCAAATTCATCAAATGCAACAACGTCGGTCGCAATTGGTTCAACGTCACAGCCGGCGCCGATACACTCTGATGCGCCCGCATTCATCGCCCCACACAAACACAGTATGGACGAAAAAACAAATATTCTGGTTTTCATACCTGATATTATATCATAAAAAACAATTGGATTAAAGTGTGTTTTTTACTATCAAAATCATGTGAAAACGTATATAGTGATATTGTGTTAATAATTATCAGTGGGGGAAAAATGAAAAAGTTATCATTTGTTGCATTATTGTCTGTTTTGGTTATGCCTGCGTTCGCGTCGGTCGCGGCGTCATCTGAAACGGCCGCGTCGGACATTGTTGCACAACAATTGTCCGAAGCCGATAAATTGAAACTGCGTCAAGAGTTCAAAGACGAAATCAAAGCGGAATTAAAACAAGAATATGCAGATGCAAAAAAATCTGCGGAACATGGATTTCTGCATGGTGTGCAATTGGGTGTGGGTGTTTCCGGATTGACGGGGTTAAATGGCTTTGTTGGATATGTAAACAAAGATTTTGATTCTTTTTGGGCAAAACGTCTGGGGGTTCGTTTTGATGTCGGTATGACGCGTCCTGTAAAATCATTAATGTCCGATGCAATCGATGCGGTTGCAGGTGACGATGGTTTTGATGTCGGTGCCGGATTAATGTTAACGGATGCTGACTTTGAAACGCATCATTATGCGGTTATGGTTGATTTTTATCCATTTGGTGATACTTGGTTGCTGGGCGGTTGGCGTCTGTCCGGTGGTTACTATGTTGGAAATATGGAAATGGATGCAAATATCGCCGGTTCGGTTGACGGGGCCAGTGGCTTTCATAAATTTGAATTGGATGGAAATCAATATGCCTACACGGGTGGGGCGATTGACGGTACCGCCCAATTGGATTGGAAGTATCGTGGACCATATTTGGGAACGGGCTTTGATTTTGGATTGACGTCCGGATTCAAGATTTATGTTGATGCCGGTTTGGTATTTACGAATCGGGCGGCAGAATTGTCTTTGGAAGTCCCAACGGATAATTTGCAGCAATGGGGTGGTTCTGATTGGGTTGATGTAGATACGGCCGAATTGGAAACCGCAATTAAAAATACTCTTCATAAAGCCCAATCGGATTTGAACGATTCTAAATTCTATCCAATGGTAAAGATGGGAATTATGTATCGCTTTTAATCTAACCCGCCACTGGCGGGTTTCTTTATGCCGAATATATGCCTGTTGTCGCACAGGTAGTGTTTGGATAAAATTTATGTTATGTGGCGTTATAGTATTTGGATTTTGTGCTTTGGATATTGTTCTGCTGCGGTTGCGGGTGGATTTGGCGTGGATTTTGGGGTGTCTGCAACGTCGGGGATTGAATTGGGGGTGGGTTATCATAATCCGTATTTATCGAATATTGGGTCCCGATTCGGTGTGCGTGCAAATTTTTCTGCAACAGACCCTTTGAAGTCCGCAATCGATTCGGCATTGAACAGGTTTATGCGTAACGGTATGGATGTTGGTGATGGTGTGTCGGTTGATAATGGGCGGTTGGATGCGTGGCATACATCATTGTTGGCGGATTTTTATCCTATGCGTGGTGCGTGGCGATTGACCGGTGGTTATGCGTGGGGCGGTATA
>JAEIGA010015995.1_pt1 | contig 11418 bp, 8 predicted proteins | sample 9270691 | NCBI WGS metagenome assembly JAEIGA01 (sample SAMN17057246, study PRJNA624740) | gut metagenome | biome: biome; isolation source: fecal sample | host: Bos grunniens | place: China: Xizang | collected 2019
ACATGACACTTGAAGCATTGTCATACCAATAAGTGTGACAACCAATAATCCGCTATTATAGAATAATCGTCTCATCCTTTTTCTCTTACTAAGCCAATTTCTTTTTTTGTGACCTGACGAAGACATTCAACCCCGTCAAGCCTATAATTTGTCAAAGATACTTTTTCGTAAAAAGTTAAGCACCTTCAAGTTTTTACAACACCCAGTCCGGAGTTAAATTAACATCTCCAGGAACGTCAATAAAATCATCAACTCTTACATCTACTTCAATAGGTATTAGAGCTGGAACTGGTACATTTGGATCATATCCTGCATGATTGAAGATTAAAGTATAAATATATCTTTTGCCTTGTTCCCAACTGAATGCCAAAGGAATAGCAACTTCTTTATTGTAAAGACAAACATCATTAGTTTTATCAACAGCATCACCTGCTACATTGTAAACTTCACAATCTACCAACAAATAGCTACCAGTTTGTGTTTCTGCAGGTTCACCCACTGTTGGTACCCAAGCTGTAGTTGTTTGAGGCAATAAAAGCATAGCTTTGTTGTAATCTGCGGCAGCACTTGTCAAATCTACAGCATCTGACGCAGCATTTCCCACAAGAGCAACCGGCTCAAATGTAACACCATATTTAACTTTTTCACCAGTTAGACTCCAAGTTCCTTTATCTTGTGTACCTGGTGTTGCTTCTGGATAAGTGAAATCACCCTTGTTAACTACATTACAAACCTTAATACCAGAAACCTCAACATATAGATTTTCATTTGTATTCTTAGCTTTAAATACAATTTGCGACAATGCATGATGGAAAGTCAAAGTTACAGGTAGTGAAGGGTTTGTTGCAGTGGAAGTTTTTTTTGCTTTATTTAATGCATACAACAAATCTACTTGACCAGCAACATCAGCACCTACCTCAAAATCTTCAATAGTAGGAGCAGCAGTACCTGTCCAATTGAAATTAGTACCTGCATTTACATGTGCATAAAAATCAACCCACCCCTCAGGCCAAAAACGAGTACCACTCATATTTACGTAACTAGGATCATCTTTCTTAAACTGATCACCATTAATATAAGTTTTACCATCATTTATTGCATACAAATAAAACTCATTTGGTAGAAAGCTACTGCTATAAATAAGCTGAGCACGGCTTGCATTATTTACAACAGCATTAAACTTAATCTCATCATTTGAACGATTTTGTTCAAGAACTTCATCATTTGAGCATGACACTAAACCTGCTACTGCCAACACTCCCAATAAAATTTTCTTCATGTTTTTAAAATTTTAGTTTGTTAATAAAGTGATTATTATAATTATTAAAGTATTACGTCTTCTTCTATAACCTCCCAATCATCAATTTCCGGCTTTATACCACTACCATTTTCGATAGGCTCTGGTAATTCCAAGCCATCAATTATAAGATGTACATGGCGATAATCTGGTGCCTCATGAACCTGTTGTGTAACATCTAAATTATCATTATCCTTAAAACAATACTTTTCCCCATTATCCATAACCACATAGAACACCATACGGTGAGGATTGGTATTTTCCAGATGATGACCAAAGGTATAGAACTTACCGGTAACAGTAGAAACACCATCTGAATAAGCCTCAAATGGTATTGTAACAGGCTCTCGTCCAATTTCTCCGGTAGAAAATGTCAACATAGGCGACATTCCCGATAATGTTCCACTCATCTGTTGCACATGCTTTAAGTTCTTAACGTTTCTCACTTCATAGGTATATGTACACAATAATTCATGTGGATAAAGTGTTATTATATACTCTTTATTAAATACCGGCAGAGGTGAAGTTAGTCCCGAACCTTCAATAGTAATATGAATGTAATTTAGACCGTCATCAGTCACTTCTACTTCCATCACATTACATCCCCACATCATATCGGGAGTAATATAAACTGATTCATCTTCAGTTCCTTCCGACCGTGGTGCATGTTGCATAGCATTACCATATAATGGTTCCAATACACTACCCAATCTTGTAGTTACATTATGCAAAGAATAGTTATCCATATTTCGGAATGTTTGAGCCTCGGTATCGTTATTGTAAGTCAATACACGATATTTCCCTACAGGCAAAGATATTTGACCACCATTCAGATTATTAAAATCAAAACGATAACCGGAACCTCCCTCAAAAGGATAAAAGTACACACACATACCCTTAGGATTTGCATTGGGTGCATTCTCCCAATTAAAGACAACTTTAAGAGTTTTTGTATGTGGGTGGTGATAACATAGGTCTTTATGTTCACATGATGTTGTCACAAAAAACAACGACAACACTGATACACTGCTTATTATATATTGTAAATAACGTCTCATTTTTCGCCTCCTTCCTCAGCATTATAATTGCCACGACCGAGCAACCATACCAATGTTACTTCTAGCTTGGTAGGACCAAACCAACGACGATTCTTGGTCGTTTGCCATACATAACAATCATCTATCGGCAAATATTCCTTGTATTCACCACCTAGATAACCTAGTCCTAGTGTGAAATCAAGATTTAATCGACGTTTGATAGGCATAGAGTAACCTATAGATACCCCGCCACCCCAAGTCCAACGATCTCCTAGATAACCTCGCCCTCCGGTTTCGAAGTCATAGGTTATCATTTGCGCATATACTCCTGCATGCCAACCTTGTAGCGGTTTTTCTTGAGCTTTTTCTCCGAACCACTTTCGCACTTCAATGTCGCCTCCATAAGTACGCCAGAACCAATGCCAAGTATGTTTTTTCCACCATGAGTACATCCAATTGGCACTCAATGAGTAGTTTTTACCCAAATAAAATTCAACACCCACATTTGGTACCATTGCCAAGTCATAAAGCATATTTGTCTTTGCTGCCATATAAAATGGTGGCATTTCATCAACAATCGAAACCTCGGGTGTAAATATAGGTTGCACCGGTGCTGATAATGAAGGCTTTTCAGGCTTTTTCAACTCTAAAGATTCAACATTTCCGGCTACAGGTTCTATTTTCATGTGCTGTGCAACCTTTTCCCATTCAATCACAATCTGCAAATTGAAACTACGTAGTATCGGGAAGAAATGTTTATACATATACTCCCATGGCTTACCATCTCTTAAATATGCTAGACGTAATTTTCGTGCTTCAACCTTGTTCACATATTCAGGTGCTGTGTGAAGTATATTTAACACTTCATCTTTATACTCCATATCACTGGCTTCTACCAATTCTTCCAAACCAGCCCAATTAATACCTCGCGAATCTTCTACAATCACTGAGTCTGGCAAAGAAATGTATTTTTTCAATACCGTTCTAATTCGCTTTGCACGATTTTTAGACAAACGTTGATTGTACTCCCATCTACCTTCTGGAGAACATCCTGCAATAATGTGAATTTTTGATATGTTGTAAAGTACCGTGTCTTCGCGCAATTTCTTGAAGCGTTCCACAAAAGCCCCTAAGCGTTTTCCATTATTTTTGAAATTAGGTTCCCACAACGAATAACCTTGACGGAAATAAACCTCCAAGGTGTCACTTTTTTCCTGCGATGATACTGAAAAAAACATACAGAAAAAAAATATTACAACAACAATTCTTAATCGTTCCAGCATTTTACTATAAATTCCCATTAAATTCTCAAACAAGAGATATTATCAAAAATTTTAAACAATTGGTAATCTAAAACTTGATATAAATTATAATGAAGTTCTAAAAGCTGAAGCAAAAGTACAAAAAAAGCTAATTTACCCCCCCCCCGATAGTTAAACAATGTTAACTATCGGGTAAAAAGCTATTATTTCTGAAAAAATTAAATAAAAAGGTGTTTTTCAAGAAGATTAATCACAACATAAAGAAGAATAATTGATACTTAATATCATAAGAATACAAATCTATACATCTCGAAGTAGCTTAAATATCAAATGACATTTTTTCAATAAATGTTTTGTATAAAAAATAAAAAAAGCCATGGATGCCATGGCTTTCATACTATATTGTGCGATGTTCTTCAATACCATCAACATATATTGCACTGAATGGTCGCGATGGACACACATATTCACATGCACCACATCCAATACATCGTTCAGGATTTATAACCGGGAACTTCGGTGAATCTGATTGCCCGGGATCTATCGGCATCATCTTTATTGCACCATTTGGACAATGACGTTCACAGTTACCACACTCCACTTTATCACGTATTATTATACAATTTTCTTTCACCCATCTAGCTGTACCTATTTTTCTCATCATCTTTTCTTCCTTAGTTAGCGGTTGAATTGCATTTGTCGGACACACATCGGCACACCTTGTACATTCAGGACGACAAAAACCTGTCTCATAATTCATTTCAGGTTGCATAAATCGTTCTAACGATTGTGACGGACGCAATACACCATTTGGACATGCACTCACACACAGTTGACAGGCAGTACAATGATTTGTGAAGTTATTTAGCGATACAGCACCTCCCGGTACTATCGGAATTGTTCTATTTGGGATTTTCTTGTCAAGTATTTCAGCAAGTCCCCCATCAGTAATTTTCTCCTCAGCTTTCACAGCTGCAGTAGCTACAGCCAATCCGGTTATTGCCATAAATCGGCGCCTATTATCATCAGTAGCGCCCTTTATTTTTGATGGATGGCAATATTTTATTGCTCCTTTGCTACAACTTTCCATACAATTCATACATGAAACACAACGACTATAATCTATTGTGTGATTCTTGCTATCAATACAAGATGATTTACAAGTACGACTACATAAGCCACAATTCACACAAGCTGATTTATCAATAACCGGTTTCAAATAAGAGTATTTAGCTATATAGCCTAAAATTGTTCCCACAGGACACACTGTATTACAATAGGTACGTCCACCACGCCAAGCTAACACAAAAATCACAACTAGGGTTACTACGGCTACGACAAATGTCATAATACTTTTAATTTGCACATCAACAGCATAAAATGTATAGCTATCTACCCTTTCGGCTATATATGCAAAACAATTATTAATCATACCATAAACCGGAGTAAATAGATTTGAAGCAATACGACCATATGCACTATAAGGAGCCAATAATGCACCTACGGCTCCGGCTCCCAGCGTCATTGCAAGTACAAAAATGACTAAAAAGAAGATTCTTAGCCACTTTTTCTCCTTAGAATATAAAAATCTATGTTTTTTGCCTTTTCGTTTACTTGAAATCCAAGATATTATATCTTGAAATACACCCAAAGGACATATAACAGAACAATAAACTCGCCCAAACAACAATGTGAGTATAATAAGTCCTATTACAATCCCAAAATTTAAAGCCAACAGCGCCGGAATGAATTGTATTGAAGCCATCCAGGCAAAATAATTATGAATTACACCTGTAAAATCAAGGAATAGCAATGTTATGATTACCCAAAACAACAAAGCCGATATTCTTCTTATTTTTCTTAACATAATGCTCCTCCCTATTATATATTATTGTTTCTTTTTAAACTTTCAACATATTCATCTATTATTCGCATCTTATTAGCAATAGGAATCTGCTGCGGGCAGTGTTCTTCACACTTATGACACCCCACACAATGGTCGGCCTGCCTTAATTTAGGCACTGTCCTATCATAACCAATCAAAAAAGCTCTTCTCGCTTCAGCATAATTGACATCATTAATATTATCGGTGAAATTCCCTTCATTAATACATTTATTATAATGAGCAAAAATACTTGGGATATCCAATCCATAAGGGCAAGGCATACAATATTGACATGATGTACAGCCTATTAAAGGATACTTCAATATCATATTGGCAACACGTTCCATCATTTCATTATCTTCATCAGTAAGCGGATTCAATGGAGAATAAGTGCGGATGTTTTCCTGCAAATGTTCCATATAAGTCATTCCACTCAACACCGTAAGTATACCATTAGGTGTTCCCGCAAAACGGAATGCCCACGAAGCTGCTGTCGACTCAGAGTCAGCTCGTTGCAACATTGCCAGTGCTGTGTGATTTAGATTAGCTAAAGCACCACCGCGCAATGGTTCCATTATAACTACAGGGATATTACGTTTTTCCAATTCTTTGTATAGATATTCGGCATTTGCATCACGCACAGCATGTTTCCAATCTATATAATTAAGCTGAATTTGCACAAAATCCCATTTATATTCATCATGGCGAGCAAGCAGATAGTCAAAACAGTCAACATCTCCATGATAAGAAAATCCAAGATTCTTTATTTTACCTTTTTCTCTCTCTTTTAACAGAAAATCAAGTACGCCATTATCAAGATAACGAGCTTTCATATTACCCATACCACCCATGCCTATACCATGCAACAGCATATAATCGATATAATCCACTTGTAGCTCAGAAAAAGACTTGTGATACATCTTCACACTTTCTTCATAGCTCCATGTGCTCTTAGCAAAATTGGATAATTTTGTTGCAATATAATACTTACTACGATCATGACGACTCAATGCAATACCCATCGCTTGTTCCGATTTACCTTTACAATAAGCCGGAGATGTATCAAAATAGTTGATTCCATGCTCAATAGCATAGTCTACATGCCTATTTACCATTTCTTGGTCTATTACTTTTTCACCATCTTTAGTACCATCCTTTGACACTGTAGGTAAACGCATACAACCATATCCCAAAATAGAAACCTTTTCTCCTTTGTTATTTAATCGGTAAGTCATTTTCCCTGTTGGGACCTCTTGTGTAGCCTGTTTCTCCTTCTTTGGAGAATTACAACCCGCAGCAGTTGCTGCTACTACTGCACTACCGGCAAACATTGATTTTAAAAAGCCTCTACGACTTACATTTTTCTTATTGCACTTTTCCATAAAACTTATATAGAACTTTACATTTGCAAATATAATAATTTGTTTAAATTATTTCTATAAAATTAAGATAGGAACTCAAAACCGATTTTAATTATTTCGTATATTTGTAACCATATTATGGAAAATAAAATTGATATTCTAGAATTAAGCAGTAGTGAGAATATAAATATCTCATTTCTAAACAATAAGATTCCGGCAGGCTTTCCTAGTCCGGCTCAAGATGCCGATAGCGATATTCTTGACCTAAATCGCGAACTTATTCATAGTCCATCATCTACTTTTTGCGCAAGAGTTAGCGGAGATTCGATGATTGATTGTGGTATAAACGATGGCGACTTATTAATAATAGATAAAGCTCTTACGCCTCATGATGGGAGTATCGCCGTTTGCTATATTGATGGAGATTTTACCGTAAAACGTATTTCGGTGCAAAATGATGGGATATTTTTAATGCCTGCAAACCACAAATATCGTCCTATTCCGGTATCTGAAGACAACAATTTCCAAGTATGGGGAATTGTGACACATATTATTAAAACTGTTAGGTGTTAAGAGTTAGGTGTGATAGGACTTGTTGATTGCAATAACTTTTTCGTTTCGTGCGAAAGACTTTTCAATCCCTCTCTTGAGGGAAAGGCTGTTGTTGTACTCTCTAATAATGATGGGTGTGTAATTTCTCGTAGTAATGAGGCAAAGGCTCTCGGTATCCCAATGGGCCTACCTGCTTTTAAAATCAAAGAATATACCAATCCAAACAATGTAATAAAACTTTCATGCCGTCATATCATTTATCGTGATATATCTGATCGCATAATAACATTACTAGGCAATGAGGTCGAAAATCTTCAAATATATTCTGTAGACGAATGTTTTTTTAAAGCACCTTATGAAGATGAACAACAAAACTATGACTTTATTTGCAATTTGGTAAAAAAGGTAAAGCTGCACACCGGAATTCCCGTCAGTATTGGAGTAGCCCCTAGTAAGACACTTGCAAAAATTGCTTCACACATTGCTAAAAAAACAAGAAATAATATTGACAACGTGTTTCTATTAACACAAAAGGAACAGACTGAAAAGATACTTCAAACTATCCCTATCAGTGATGTATGGGGAATTGGTCGCAGACTAACAGAAACATTAAAGAGTTATCATATAACTACAGCATTCAACTTAGCCCAAGCTCCATTATCTTGGATTAGGAGCCAATTCTCTATCACCGAGGAACGAATTGTAAGGGAACTAAATGGAGAAGATTGTACCCAAATAAATTCAATCACTGAAGAAAACAAATCCATAATGTCATCTAGATCTTTTGGCTCTCTAATAGATAACCCCAAGACATTATGGGAGGCAATTGCATACTTCACAGCAAGTTGTGCCGAACGCTTACGAGCACAAAATTCATCGGCAACCATGATTAGTGTATATATAAGAGGAGATATTCACAATAGCAATCTACCCTACTACGCAAATTCATGTGATATAAGACTTGAAACACCTTCCTACGACACCGCATATCTTACCCAATATGCACTAAAAGCATTTAATAGAATCTATCGTAACGGCTATAAATATCGTAAAGCCGGAGTTTGTGTTAGTCATCTCGTAAAAAACACTGATATCCAACTTAATATTTTTGAAAACATTGACTTAAACAAACAAAAGAAACTGATGAACGTTCTTGACAAGATAAATAGTCGATGTGGTAAAGGAACATTAATACTTGGAGCACAAGGCACTGAAAAAAAATGGTCACCTCGCAAAGAACATTATGCAAAAAAAAGTGCGACACTTCAATTTTATTCAGGGATGACTTTACCTACTTACGACACTGATGATTCTATTTCTTTAACTTACGAATAATTTCACGATGATTATCAGCTAAATCGTCAAAACCTAGCTCATCATATACCTCAATAAGTTTTTCATGACATTTTATACTCTTTTTATCAGCTTTCAAAGCTCTTTTTAAAGATTTCAACGACAATTCTATTTGGTCTTTTTCAAAACATATACAACCGATATAATAATTTGCATCAAATCCGGTCTTATCCAAAGCTAATGCTTTAAAAAACAAATCTTCGGCAACTTCCATTTCCCCATAATCATAGTAAACACGCGCCTTACCTATTATTGCTTCTACACACTCATCCCACAATTCAAGAGCTTTATTATAATTAGCAATTGCCGATTTTACAGCTATAGTGTTCAAAGCAGATATGGTTTTCTCACCATATTTAACTTCTTGTTCACCAACACTGCCATATTCCAACGATTGATGTCCTAATTGAACATATTCATTGGCAAGATTGTGAAGCGTTCTTGTTTGACATTCTAGTTTCTTTTCGAGAACTTTTACTACTTCATATAATTCATCATTCTGAGTTAATTTCTTACTGATATATCGCTGTATCAATGGATTTTCCAATCTATTATTTAATTTAACACCTTCAGCAAACAATGATACAGCTTCTCTAAATTTTTTATTATCAAATGCCTTTACTGCATCAACATAGCATTTGTCGGCTTGTGAATTTTGCAACGATGAATCAATTAATGCTTGATTATTAAAATTCTTGCTAAACTCCACAACTGCAGGGTTAACTATTATATCACGTTCACTCAATCGTTGACATAAAGTAATCCCCTCTAATGAGGTACAACGCGACAACGCCACGTATGTTTGTCCACTTGAAAAAGCACCACCGGAGAAATCTACAATAATATTGTTAAATGTCAGACCTTGACTTTTATGTACAGTCAGAGCCCATGCAAGTTTTAACGGGAATTGCTTAAATGTTCCTAATACGACCTCTTTTATCCGTTTTTCTTTTTCATCATATGTATATTGCATATTTTCCCATTGGGCAGGCTCCACAGTATGCAGTTCACCATTTTCCAACTCGATAGTAATATCATTAACACCACAACGTTCCACCCTACCGATTGTTCCATTAATCCACCTACCATCTTTATCATTTTTTATAAAAATCACTTGTGCACCTTTCTTCAGCTCAAGATTTTGAGATGTAGGTAAGTTCTGCAATGGAAACGTTCCATCAATCTCTCCTTCATATAAATATTCATCACTATCAAGTTCCGCAAGATGTTGTTCATTTATAACATCAACGGTATCTCGTCTAGTCGCAAGTGTGATAACAAAATCATCTTGCTTTTCGTTATCATTTCCTTGTGTATATCTTGAATTTATCGTTAATAAGTCTTCTTTGGTTGCTTTATTAATACGTATTCTATCCAATATAGAAATAAACTTATTATCGGTTTGACGATATATTTTTCTCAATTCAATTGATACTATGTCGATTCCTTTAAAAGCATTCGCATTAAAAAAGAAAAATTGATTATATGCGCGTTGTAGCAATGGACGCATTTCTGCAGTAATAACCGGCTCCAATTGGAACACATCTCCAACAAGGAGCAACTGCTTGCCCCCAAAGGGTTCTCGCATATTACCCGAATAAATACGTAACACTTTATCAACAAAATCAATCATATCGGCTCTAACCATAGAAATCTCATCTATTATTATCAATTCAAGCTCCTTTATGATTTTTACTTTATCTTTAGGGTATTTAAGTGTTTTCCTTATCTTACTCGGAGAAAAATCGACATCATCTGGCAATAATGGTTTCAACGGCATTTTGAAAAAAGAATGCATTGTCATTCCACCTACATTTACAGCTGCTATACCGGTTGGGGCCAATACAACATATTTCTTTTTTGTAGTTTCACATATATAACGTAAAAAAGTACTTTTACCGGTTCCCGCTTTACCTGTCAGGAATACCGATTGACTTGTATTTGTCACTAAATTCCATGCATTGACGAAATCTACATTGCTGAAATCAGGTGTTATGTCATTATCTTGTGCCATAAATTGATGTATTCACTTTCGATTTCCAAAAATAGCAAAAACTATCGTAGTAAAAAAGAAATGAAGCGAAGAAAACTCCTCGCTTCATCGTCTTTTCTATATTCTATATTAGAATCTATATCCTATTGTCCACACAATCTCGTTATTCTTATCTTTAACCATCGATTGAGGGGATTTATTCATTTCACCCACATATGGAGTAAAAGCATTATACTGACTTTCACGTTTTTTATGTACAAAGGCAAAATCGGTATAGAAACCCTTATTCTTATATCCTAAACCACCGGTTATATATTGTATAGATTTATCAAATGTATAAGCCGGAGTTGTACCTGCTGTCAATATCTCTGATTTACCTGAATAAGCTTCATCTTTCACAGGTGAACTCTGATATGAATATCCCAAGCGCAAACTAAATTGTGGTGTTAATCTATATTCTCCTCCCACTCTATAGATATTCATCGCTTGATAAACATTCTTTATATCTTTTTTCACTAATACATCTTCGTAAAACTCTCTCCTTCCATTATCATATCTTACCGACATATCATCATAAGCAACTCTCTCATAGTCGAAACTAATCAAACCTTTTGTTCCTACTACAGCCGCGCCACTTAGAATAAACTTCCATGGTGTATATATCTTATATGTAATTTC
>JAEIGA010015997.1_pt1 | contig 11417 bp, 11 predicted proteins | sample 9270691 | NCBI WGS metagenome assembly JAEIGA01 (sample SAMN17057246, study PRJNA624740) | gut metagenome | biome: biome; isolation source: fecal sample | host: Bos grunniens | place: China: Xizang | collected 2019
AAGCATTTTGGTTGTTGGTGATGAGTTGATGTATGTATTTACTAGAGGTGGAATAGAGTTTCCAAGCTTCTTAATAGCTTCTTTCAGCTTGCGATAATCCGGCTTGAATTCTTCCTCGTCAAGAATTAAATCAAGTAGTCTAGGATCAGCTACAGGCTCAACCTGATTGATAGGTCTGACGAGCACGTCGTCGTCTGGGAAGTGCTTCCAGAGGAAGTGGTTGATGAGATCTCGGCACGACTGGTCATAATCCGGATACATAGTCATCTTGCCGAAGAAATAGAAAATATTAGAATGCTGCATCATTACAGCACCGATGCCATCCCAAAGATTATCAAGAGCAAAAATAGCTTTAGCTCCTGCCTTTGAACTCTGGTAATCAGGAGTTACAAAGCTTCTGCCGAGTTCGATAACGTGAGGTAGATAATCCTTGACAAACTTCTTAGAGAAGTGGAACATATGTGATGTGGCTAGATTAGGTTGTCCGTTTTCCAAAATCTGTACATCTGGTCCAAGAATATATCTATATCCTCCGATAATTGCCTTTGCATCTGGATCCCATATGATAATCTGTTGGTATGGGGTCTCCATAGTATCAAACTCATCAAGGTCAGCAGAAAGTCCGGAACTTCCTCCTGCAGCCCTAAAAGTTATTTCACGAAGTCGTCCAATTTCCAACAATGTGTTTGGCGCGTTGTGGGCATTGACAACATATATCTCGTTGCTACCTTTATTAGTGTCACATATCTTCTTGTCAGGAGTAAGTTCCTGAAGGATAAGGTCAACGCTGATAGGATCGATGATTTTTTCCATTGTACTACAGTTTATACACTAATTCTCTTACATGTTGTGCCCAAACGGATGCTGGCTTGGACTTCTCAAAATATTCAGGAGATAGAGGCTTGCCAAATACTACTTTAAAGGTCTTTCCTCTGGCTTTGAGCAACTCCTCTGGTAGGAATAGCATTGCAAGGTTAAACTTGATTCTCAGCGCCTTGCATATAGATGCGATACGATAGAATTTTTTAGAATTCTCACCAATAAAGTGCACAGGAACGATTTTGCGGTTGTATTTTGTGCTCTTCTGTATAAATGTCTTGCTCCAGGCGAGGTCTTGGATGATTCCGTCGATCTTGCGGGAGCAGATTCCTGCCGGGAATATGAAAATCTGATTATCTGAAGAGAATACCTTGTTAACTGCTTCAGGGAGACTTCTTGCTTGTCCGCCAACTTTATTGATCGGAATGCTCATATGGGCAAGAGGCTTTATGAATAGTAAGAAATCATTTACCAGCATCCTTACTTCTCCATACCTTCTGCCAACCACGCTGCAGAGAGTAATGCCATCGATTCCTCCTAGAGGGTGATTTGATGCAAAAGTATATAGCGTTCCGTCAGCAGGTACATTTTCAAGGCCTTCCAACTCGATTTTGATATCTAGATATTCAAGCACCTGCTCACAGAAGCCATAGCTCTCCTGGTCGGCATAGCGAATGATTTCATTGAGCTCATCAACGTGTAGAATGTTTTTAATCAATTTGACCACCCAAGGTGAAAACTTCTTCTTGGGAAATTTTGTTGCCAAAATCTCCTCAACATTGATAAGCCTGTTCTGCATTTCAGCTTCAGTCATGGGATTTATAGGTTTTAGTCGTCTAAAGGTAGCAAAAAATTGCTGATTATAAAATTCTTTCAGCTATCAGATCATATTCGCTGGCTTCAAGAATCCTTGCATTGATGAATTCTCCGACTTCAGCGCTTCCTGCTGCTCCCTGTACGATAATCTCGCCATCTACCTCCGGGCTTTCAAATTCGCTTCTGCAGATCAAGTCGTTGCCCATCACTGCGTCAACCATTACCTTGTAGCATTTACCGACGCGGCTAGAGTTATAGTTCATAGAGATCTCACTCTGTTCCGCCATCAAGATATCAAGTCTCTGCAGCTTGACATCCTGGTCTATGCTATCCTCAAAATGTTCGGCGCCATAAGTGCCTTCTTCTTCTGAGTAAGCAAAGGCTCCAAGTCTCTCAAAATGAGCTTCTTTTGTGAATTGTAGCAATTCCTCAAATTCACTCTGGCCTTCCCCGGGGTGACCCACAATCATCGTTGTTCGTAAAACTACGCCCTCAACTTTTTCTCTGAGTTTATTGATGAGTTTGCGAGTCCAAGCCCCATCTACACCTCTGTGCATATTTTTGAGTACCGGGTCGCTGATATGCTGAAGAGGAATATCAAGGTAGCGGCAGACTTTAGGATTGTTTGCCATCTGATCCAATACATCCTCAGGGAAGTCTGCAGGATATGAGTAATGGATGCGAATCCACTCAATCTCCTCAATTTCTGACAGGGCGGCGATGAGGTCTGCAAGTGCGCGCTTGCGGTACAGGTCAATTCCGTAATAAGTAGTGTCTTGTGCGATTAGGATCAGCTCTTTGACGCCTTGTGCAGCGAGCTCGCGAGCTTCGGCAACGACATCTTCAATAGGAACGGATTTGTGTGCTCCGCGAATAAAAGGAATCGCGCAGTAAGAGCATCTTCTGTCACAGCCTTCAGAAATCTTAATGTAGGCATATCCCTTTTTGTCCTGAATCAATCTGGTATTGAAGGTCTTTGCCTCAATGCCAAGATAATTGGTGATTTCGTTTAAATCTCTAGCGCCAAACCACGCGTCCACCTCAGGGATTTCTTCTTTCAGGTCGTTGTGGTATCTCTGTGACAGACAACCAAATACTATGAGAGTTTTGACAAGTCCCTGACGCTTTAACTCAACCGCTTCTAGGATTGCTGAGATTGACTCTTCCTTGGCATCAAGGATAAACCCACAAGTGTTCAGGAGCAGGTAATCAACTGCCTGCTCGTCACTTGTAATCTCAAACTGATCACTAGGAAGAGCAGCGAGCAGGTGCTCGCTGTCTACTGTGTTTTTGCTACAGCCAAGAGTGATTATTTTAAGCCTCTTCCTGCTGCTCATCTTCTCTCTTAACGAAGTCAAGTGATCTGTATTCTACGATCTGTGAGTACCAGTCAATAACTTTGCGCATATGTGAGATATAGAATCTCTCATCGTCATAGTTTGGAATTGCCTCCTGGAAAAGAGAAACGATTTCGGACTCTGATGCCTTGTGTGAAGGTGCTGGCTTGTCTCCTAAAGCTTCCTTGATTGCAAGGAAAACTTCGTCAAGTCTCATTTCTCCTTCTGATGTGTAGATTGCGATATCTGCAAGGCTAGAAATGCGGCTTGTATTTGGGAAAGTCGTGCGCTTCTTGTCTGCGAGGTTCTCGGCGATTGCGCCGTTGCGTGCCTGAGCTACATATTCATAAAGACCGCGCTGTCCTGCAACGCTAAGTATCTTTGCTAAATCAGTTTGCATAATAATTCTTCTATTTTTAAATATAAATCTTCTTGTGTTCCGTCATTAGTAATGACATGGTTTATGCGTTTTAAGTCAAAGTTTTGCAAGTGATCCCTTTGGGTAACTGCCGGGTTCCGCTGCTCTCTAAGCCTGCGGTCTGCGACGACCATGATAACCTCATCATAGGATTCATTAAACTCCGGTTTCTCCAAAGCAATTGCAGACTCAATAAAAACCAATTCTTTTGTCTGCTCTGACTTCCATTGCTTGATGTCCTTCAGTACCAATGGATATACTATACTTTCAAGTTTTTTTCTCTTCTGATCGTCAGAAAAGATAATCCCAATCTCCTCCCATCTGATATCCAATGCTTTCTCAATGCTCTCCTTAAGTCCTGGTGTCAAGTCATAAAGGGCTTTTGTTCTAGAATCGCAATCATATACCGGGAACCCTTTGTTCTCAATGTATCTGCAACAAAGAGACTTACCGCTGGCGATAGGGCCTGTAATAAGGACAGTCTTCATGGGGAGATCTAGTTGTTGGTTACGATACATTCAAATGTCTCGGGGCTCAAGCTATAGTCAATAACGCCTGAAGGCAGTTTGTCAGGCTTGGCAATGCATGTCCCGCTGAGTGACTTTACAAAGTCTCTATAATCAATATAAAAGACTACAGACTCGGTCGGATTATCATTGACTGGGAATATGCAACGGTATTTGACGGTGGCAGTAGATGGTAGGACTGAAAGCTCAACGCCACGAGGGACATTTCGAGTCTCAATCTTTATGTCTTCCTGGAGCTCTACATATCTTTGTACGTCCAGAGAATATACCACCTCCTCATCAGATAGTCTCAGGCCTGATGGATTGTCAAGCTTGATTCTTCCGTGTGCACTTGCTTTGAGGTCCTTGAGTTCCAGAGGACGGGTTAAAACCTGATTGATGTTTTCAAGTTTAGAGATTTCTCCATACACTGCAACCGAATCCGGCTGTAGCTTCATTGGAGATGTCGCCATATATTGTGGCGCATAGGAAACCTTAAGTACCTTCTGAACAGGGACTTTTTTGTAAGACACTTGCGGAAATACAAACTTAGGAGAATCTGAAATGAAGGACTCTACATTTATGCCATTACCAAAAATAGCTGAGCCGTATTTGTATAGATCTCCTTGCTTGATAGAGAAAAGGTTATCACCATCAAAATTGAAATCCTCCTTATTGAAGTTTACCTTTCTTGTCTTCTGATGTTTCCTTGAAAGAGCGGCAATGCTATATCCGGATCCACTTACTTGTGCAGTAAGTGTTGCTTCAGTAGTGGATATGTTTGAATGCCCCTCAATATTACTTTGTGCAAGAACAGGCACACTCACAATACTCACATAATTTTGAGAGAGATTGCGAATGCACCATGCGCCTGCTGCAATCAGTACGCACAATATAAACTGTGCCCACTTCTTCACTTTGTTGTTGCTTATTTCTTGCTCTGTGCCTGAACAGTAGCTGGGTCAATCTGAATTGACTGCTTGTCAACGCGAATCTTTACGTCGCCGTCAACTCTCATGAGGATAGTTGTTTCCTCAACTTCAGCTACAGTACCGTAGATGCCACCTGCAGTGATGACCTTGTCACCCTTCTTAAGAGCCTTGCGCATCTCCTCGAGAGCTTTCTGCTGCTTGCGCTGTGGTCTGATCATAAAAAGCCACATAACAGCAAAAACAAGGATGAGCATAATGAGCATTGAACCACCACCGCTCTGCTGGGCTGCTGCACCAGCTGTCTGTAAAAGTGTAATCATAATTATTAATGTTTATTTATTAATTTATCTAACAATCCATTAACGAAACCGCTACTGTCTGGAGTACTGTAGGACTTTGAGAGCTCCACGTATTCGTTAATGATAATTTTTATTGGAGTATTAGGTTCCGATAATGACTCGGCCATGCCGCATACTATGAGTGCGAGGTCAGTGGTGCAGAGTCTGTCTCTATTCCACTTTGGAGTGAGCTCGGCAACCTGCTCGCAGAACTTGTCGAAGTTGGCATGAGCGGCACGCACGAGATTGAATACAAACAGCTTATCGCTCTGCATCGATTCATTGCCAGGAAGGTCGCTATTGTATAGCGGTGGCAAAGACCACACATTTTTCTCTCCGAGAGAATACATTGTGCGACGGCACCAAGAAAGGACATAACCCAGGTCGTCATTCCAATAGATGGAAAGATCTTCAAGGATCTCAGCTAGCTCAGCATTGTCCTCAAATTCGTTTTCAAAAATGCGGACCCAGAGCTTCGCGTCTTCCTGAAGGCTTCTTTCTGGGCGAGAGAGATACTCCTTAAAATAGTTTCTTTCTCTGATTTTCTCATAGAGGTGTCTTAGAAGCACATCATACTGAGCCCAACTAAGCTTTTTCTTAGCGAGCAGTTTATTAAAATCAGGATCTTGCTCCAAGAGTGGAGTGATCTGGTTTTCTACAAACTTGAGGTTGGGATTGCGCTCTTCTTCGGTGGGGTTAAATTTCTGCATAGCTGCGCTGATGCGGGACTGTGCCTCTGCTGTCAATGGTCCGACTATAGACAACATAAACAAGTAGAGGTCTCTTGTGGATTCACACGAAGTTTCAAGAAAAGCTTGTGTGTCTTTCAAAGAGAGTCCGGGATTTTCCGCATAGCAAAAAACAGCCTTAAAGGCTTTAGAACGGAGAATTCTACGGTTGAGCATACTTTCAAACAAAATTAGTATGCAAAGATAACAAGTAATCCACAAAAAATTCTATTTTTGCACTATAACTTATTTTATTTTATGTATAGAGACGACTACAAACACTCAAAATTTGACAAGCACGAGGGGGAGGATGTTTATTCTAAGTCGGTCAAGGCTGGAAAGCGTACCTATTTCTTTGATGTAAAATCAACAAAGGATAATAAGGATTTCTTCCTTACAATTACAGAAAGCAAACGCAAGAATAATCCTGATGGCAGTGTAAGTTTTGACAAGCACAAGATTTACCTCTATAAAGAAGATTTCGAGAAGTTTACTGAAGGTCTATCTGAAGTTCTCACATATATCAAGGATACCTGCTTTGATGGAGAAATTCCTAAAAGAGACATAGAATAATGAGCTCTATCATCCTTAAAGACATTACTATTGATGGCATCTGCAGAGATGTCCTCATCCGTGCGGGCTTGATAGAAAAGATTGAGCCTTCTGGAAGTAGTGTGCTTTGGGATATTGCCGGAGATGTAGAAATTATGGATTGTTCCGGCAAGGTTGCAATCCCCGGATTTGTCAATATGCACGTCCATGCTGCGATGTCTCTGATGAGGGGTCTTGGAGAGGATATGGTTTTCAATGACTGGATTACTAAAATCTGGGATGTTGAGAAGAATATAGACTCGGAATATGTCTATTGGGCAACCAAGGTCGCTTGTATCGAGATGATCCGCACTGGTACAACCACATTCAATGACCACTACTGGTATTTTGATGCTTCAGTGCGCGCTGCTCGCGAAATGGGCCTGCGCATCGCTACCGGCTACGAAATAATGGATAAAGGCAGCTTAGCAGAAGCCGAGAGACAGAAGCTGCAGTGCCAGGAGAAGACTGCAAAATACCTCGCTTCGCCTTCGGAAATGCACTTATATCAGCTGGCGTTTCACGCGATTTATTCCGTCAGTGAGGAGATGATGATCTGGGCTGCAGAATTTGCTAGAAAGCACAAGATCAACCTGCATATCCACCTTAGCGAAACGCGCAAAGAAGTCGAAGACTGCAAAGCTGCCCATGGCGGCCTGTCTCCTGTAGAGTATCTTGATCGTCTAGGAATTCTTTCTGACAATATTATAGCGGCGCATACGCTCTGGCTTAGTCCAAATGATGTCCGACTGCTCGGTGAGCGTGGCGTCAATTGTGTGCATAATGTCAATTCAAATACAAAATTGGCATCGGGATATCGTTTCCTATATAAGGAACTAAAAGATGCGGGTGCAAATGTCTGCCTTGGTACAGATGGTTGTGCTTCATCAAATAATCTTGATATGCTGGAGGTTATGAAGACCTCCGCTCTCTTCCAGAAGGCTTGGAGGGATGATCCGTCGGCTCTTCCTCTGCCTGAACTCATGGATATGGCGACTCTCAACGGCGCAAAGGCTTTGGGTATCCAGAGCGGCCGTCTTGTTGAGGGAGCTGTAGCAGATATCAATATCGTGGATACAGACAATACATTCTTCTTGTCTAATAGCCCGTTCCTGGCAAATCTGGTCTACTCTGCCCACTCTGATTGTATAGATTCAGTGATATGCGCAGGTCGCTTTGTGATGCGTAACCGCCAGATACCGGAAGAAAAAGAGATACTAACCCAAGCAAAGCGTGTACTAGCAAAAATCGCATAATTATGGACCCAAGGATGCAAATAATCAGATCTAGCGCTGACTATATCAAGTCAAGGATCGGTGATAGAAAACCACTTGTGGGTATTGTCCTCGGAAGTGGACTCGGAAGATTGGGAGAGAAAATAAATAATGCTATAACTATACCATACAAGGAAATTGTAGGATTCCCTCAGTCAACGGCTATCGGCCATAAAGGCAACTTCATCGTCGGAGAACTTGGAGGGAAAACCGTGATTGCCATGCAGGGAAGATTCCATTACTACGAAGGCTATCCGATGGATATGGTTACCATCGGTGTGAGAGTGATGAAAACCCTGGGTATAGAATATCTGTTTGTATCCAATGCTGCCGGCGCATGCAACCAGAGTTATAAAGTCGGAGATATAGTGATTATCAGAGATCACATCAATATGCTCCCTAACCCTCTTATCGGCAAGAACTTAGATGAATTCGGAGAGAGGTTCCCGGATATGACCTGTGCCTACGATCTTGATCTTCAAGCCTCAGCAGAAAAGATCTGTGACGAGCTGGGTATGCAGGTTAAGAAGGGTGTATATCTAGGAAGCACAGGGCCAACCTATGAAACACCGGCTGAAGTGCGTTTCTTCTCGACCATTGGTGCAGACCTTCTTGGAATGTCTACTATTCCAGAGGTGATTGTTGCACGCCATTGCGGTCTCAAAGTGTTTGGAGTGTCAGTCGTTACCAATATGTCCAACTTCCTCAATGTAGAGAAGAATCTCAATGATGGAGATGACGTGGTGAAGCAGGCCAACCTTGCTGCAGAAAAAATGGAAAGCCTCTTCTCAATGATGATAGAGGCTCTCTAAAATTCCTTATTTCATATAAGCATCCAGGATAGATTGGAGTGAGTCAAGGTCGGAAACAAGCACCTGCCTTGCCTTTGATCCAACCTGTGGCCCTACGATGCCCGCAGCTTCAAGCTGGTCCATAATGGTTCCTGCCTTAGGATATCCTACACCCAACTTCCTCTGAAGGTCGGAAGTGGATCCCTTCTGATTGAGTACCACCATTCTGGCTGCTTCCTCAAACCTGTCATCAAGCTTGTTCATATCTACAGAACCACGTGATTCGTCGGAACTGCCGTCTGCCTTGGCCTCTGGTAGGTAATATGGCGTATTGTAGGATTTCTGATATCCCTGCTGTGTGCCGATAAATTCAGTAATCTTGTCTGTCTCGTCGCCACTGATATATGCGCATTGGATGCGCTCGATGTCAATACCGGCAGAGAAAAGCATATCACCCTTACCGATGAGCTTTTCTGCTCCTGGGGCATCTAGGATTGTCATCGAATCCACGCGAGAAGCAACCCTGAAGGCGATGCGCATAGGGAAGTTGCTCTTGATGATGCCGGAGATGACGTCAACGGAAGGTCGTTGGGTCGCGAGGATGACGTGCAGACCTGCAGCTCTACCTTTCTGCGCAAGGCGAATGATAGAGTTGGTGATGCTTCTGCTGGCAGCCTTAGTCTCAGGCGAAGCGCCGGTGGTCATCGTGAGGTCGGCATACTCATCGACAACGACTACAAGATATGGGAGGTATCTGTGTCCTTTGTCCGGGCGAAGCTTGCGCTCTTTATACTTCTCGTTATATAGAGTGACTTTGTTGACTCCGGCTCTGCTCATGAGCTCATATCTGTTATCCATCTCGGTGCAGATAGAGCGTAGAATCCTCTCAGCATCCTTCGGCTGCTTGATGATCGCTTTGTTCATCTCGTCCTCTTCTGAGCCAGCCTCAGGCAGTACGGCCAGATAGTGCTTGAGAAGAGAACTATAAGCGGAGAACTCCACCATCTTAGGGTCAATGAAGACAAACTTCAGTTCAGAAGGGTGCTTTGAGTATAGGAGTGAGGATACTATCACATTGAGACCCACTGACTTACCCTGCTGAGTTGCACCGGCAATCAGCAGGTGAGGAGCGGCTGTAAGGTCAAAGACCTTCACATCTTGAGTAATAGTATATCCGATCGCTACCGGCAATTCCGCCTTGCTTTGATTGAAAGCAGGGTCATTGAGAAGTGCCTGAAGAGGTACTATTGAAGAAAAATCATTGGCGACCTCGATACCTACAGAGTCTTGGAGCTGCACTACTCTCACACCCTTGGCATTGAGCGAAAGTGCGATGTCCTCCTGTAGTCTCTTGATGTCTGAAATCTTTACTCCTGGGGCAGGGTATACTTTATACAAAGTCACGGTCGGACCTACGATGGCCTTGACATTGGTAACCTGTATCTTGTAGTTGGCAAGAGCCGCTCTGATCTTATTATTGTTGCGTGTAAGTTCTTCATTGCTGACCTCCTTGCGTCCTGATATGTGGCTTTGAAGCAGGCTTAACGGAAATCTTTTATACTTTGGAAGTCCGTCAGGCGGGTCAAGGCGGTTGTCGATGGGCTTGAGCTCAACGATTTCTGCCTCCAACGAGTCATCTTGAATAATCTCAAAATTCTCTTTTTCTTCCTCAGGCTCGGTAGCTGTGGCTGGCTCAGGTGCCGTTTCAGCTACTACAGGCTCCGGGATTACAATAGGCTCAGGCTTGACTGCAGGCTCAATGACTGGCTCAGGCTCGGCGATTGGCTCTGCCTCTGGCTCTGTCGGCTCTTCTGCTTCTTCAGGCTCCTTTGTGCCCAATTGTGCAAACCATATATTAAAGCGTCTCGAAGAGAAAAATAGAAACGCAACGATGAGAATCACGATGAAGAGTCCTGTGACAGCTATTCCGAAAAGGTTTTCTGCCCAGGAGATCACGAGGTCACCGCACTGTCCGCCAAGACCTGCACCAAAAACAGGCCCTAGATTGAGAACCCTGCTGATGTAGGCAAATGCAAATGAAGATATGAATGCACCGAAGAGAGCGATCAAGCCGGTTTTTACCAGCGAATAGTGCCATTTCTTAAGGAGCAGTCTCACTGAAACAGCCGCAAGAATCAGGATGAGCGGAAAACTGCCGATGCCAAATAGCTCGGTGATGAAGAAAAAGCCTGTGCGGAATCCCAGCTTGCCTGCGGCATTTGCAACCGGAATCTCTGTGTCCATTGCAGCGGCATCTCCCAGGAGATTCATATCCGTCTTCCAGCTGAAGAGATAAGAGCAGCATGCTATGAGTATAAAAATGGTGATTGCCGAGATAATCAACCCGACAATCTTAATAGCTGAAGCCTTCTCTTGCTCGTCCCAACTTTTGAATATTCTCATTTCTTACGACCTTGTCTTTTGTTGTTCTTGAACTGACGTTTTTTATTTCCGCCTTGACCTACATTGATGCCAAGACCTGGGCGGGCAAATGAAGCATCACTAGCAATTTTGCTGAGATTGATGCCCTCCGGAACCTTGAGTCTGTAGTCTGAAAGCTTCTCAATGTCATTGAAAATCGTCTCATCTGACACGCTGTCTTTGTTCCAGATCAAATATTGCTGACGCATATAAATAGCTAGCGAACGGATCATTTCTGTCTTTATCTCGCCATCTGGCTCATTACAAAGAAGGTTGATGATTCTCTCGATATTTCTTCCGTAGTGAGTAGCCTTGATCTTGCTCTCCTTCATCGGGATAGGTAGAGGGCTGGATTTGAACTCCTCCGGAGTAGGGCACGGATATGGTGAATCCACATCCAGATCAAATCCGGCTATGATATACAACTGGTCCCAGAGCTTGTGCTC